>Ga0105046_10002409_pt1 | contig 29562 bp, 16 predicted proteins | sample MAT03_FD_78385 | JGI IMG/M metagenome (GOLD analysis project Ga0105046, IMG submission 78385) | Freshwater microbial communities from Lake Fryxell liftoff mats and glacier meltwater in Antarctica - MAT-03 (megahit assembly) | ecosystem: Environmental > Aquatic > Freshwater > Ice > Liftoff... | reverse complement strand
GATCCTGCGGCTCGCGCTGGTCGGCGCGGGCGGGGCGCGAGGCGCCGAGCTGCACGAGCACGCCGAGCGGCTGGTCCAGCGCGCGCTGGAAAAATTGCCGGGGGTCGCGGCGGTGCAGCTCCACGGCGGCGACGAGGAGGAGGTGCGCGTCGAGCTCGACCCGGCGCGGCTGGCCGCGCTCGGCGTGACCGCCGACGAGGTCGCGCAGGCGATCCGCCGCGACAACGTCAACCGACCCGGGGGGGCGCTGACCGATCAGCGCAGCCGCTATCTCGTGCGCACGGTGCACGAGGCGCGCACGCCGGCGGAGCTGCGCGAGGTCATCGTGCGCAGCCGCGCGGGCGCCGAGCTGCGCCTCGGCGAGCTCGCCACGGTGCTTCGGGCCCCGATCGAGCGCAGCGAGCTCGCGCTGGTGTCCGGGCAGGACGCGGTCGAGCTGGCCGTGTACCGCGAGGGCGACGCCAACACCGTCGCGGTCGCGGGCGGGGTGCTCGCGGCGCTGCCGATGCTGCGCCTGATGCCGGGCGAGCAGGTGGTGGTGCTGAGCAATCAAAGCAGCTTCATCGAGTCGGCGATCGCCGAGGTGCAGGCGAACACCCTGCTCGGCGGGGCGCTGGCGGTGCTGGTGCTGCTGTTCTTCCTCCGGGACCTGCGGGCGACCGCCGTGATCGCGGTGTCGATCCCGATCTCGCTGCTGGCGACCTTCGTGCCGCTGCAAATGCTCGGCGTGTCGCTCAACCTGATGAGCCTCGGCGGGCTCGCGCTCGGCGTCGGCATGCTGGTCGACAACGGCATCGTCGTGCTCGAGTCGATCGCCCGCGTGCGCGAGCGCGCCGCGGCTTCGGGCCTGGCCGAAGGGACAGGTCTCGCGGCGACGGCAGTGAGGGGCACCGTCGAGGTCGCGGCATCAGTGGTCGCCTCGACGCTGACGACGGTCGCGGTGTTCCTGCCGATGGCCTTCGTCGAGGGCGTCGCCGGGCACCTGGTCCGCGACCTCAGCTACACGGTGTCGTTTAGCATCCTCTCGTCGATGGTGGTGTCGCTGACGCTGGTGCCGGTGCTGCAGAGCCTCGGCGCGACGGCCGGCGAGTCCGGGGATCCGCCGCCACGATCGTTGCTCGCCTGGCTGGTCGTGATCCCCGCGTTGATCGCTTGGCCAGTGCGGCTGTTGATCCGGGTGCTCGGCCGACTGCTCGCGCTGCTCGCCACGCCGCTGTGGTTCGCCTACGACTGGCTCGAGCGGCTGTACCCGCGGCTGCTGCGGCTGGCCCTGCGCGCGCGCGTCGTCGTGTTGCTGGCGGCGCTCGGGCTGACGATCGGCAGCGTCGAGCTCGCCCGCGGGCTCGGGCGCACGCTGCTGCCAGAGCTGCAACAGGGCGAGTTCTTCGTGCAGCTCGGACTCCCCCAGGGCAGCAGCCTCGACCGCAGCGCCGAGCTGGCCGCGGCGGTCGCCGGCGCGACGCAGGACGACCCGCGCGTGGCCCAGGTGTTCGCGCGGGTCGGCAGCATGACCGCCGGCGACAGCGCGACCGGGACCGTGCAGGGCACCCACCTCGCGCAGGTCAACGTGCGGCTCGGTCCGCTCACGCCGGAGGAGATCGCGGTCGCGGAGACCGAGCTGTTCGCGCGCATGCAGGCGGCGATCGGCGACCCCGAGGCGAGCGCGCGGCTCGGCCGGCCGGCGCTGTTCTCGTTCGACGCGCCGATCGAGGTCCAGGTGTTTAGTGATGAGCCAAGCCGGGCGATCGAGCACGCGCGGCGCCTGCTGCCGGATCTGCGGGCCGTCGAGGGTCTCGCGGACGTCGTGCCGGACGACCTCGCCGGGCGGCCCGAGGTGCGCGTCGACTTCGACCGCGAGCGCCTGAGTCGGCTCGGCCTCGCCGTCGACGGCGCCGCGCTGGCGGTGCAGCGGGCGATCCAGGGCGAGGTCGCGACCAAGATGCACGCCACCGACCGCCAGCTCGACGTGCGCGTACAACTTCCGCGGGTCGACCGCACACGCAGCGAGGACGTCGCGCGCGTGCAGGTCGCCGTACAAGGCGGCGTGCCGGTGCTGTTGTCGGCGGTCGCGGAGCTGAGCCCCGCGGTGGGTCCGGCCGAGATCCGCCACATCGAGGGTCGTCGTGGCCTGCGGATCCGGGCGCGGCTGGCTGGCACGGACCTCGGGCGCGTCGCCGATGAGGTGCAGGCCGTGCTCGACCGTCACGCCGTGGATGACCCGCGGGTCGAGGCGGTGGTCAGCGGTCAAGCGCGCGAGATGGGCGCGTCGCTCGACAGCCTGCTGTTCGCGGCCGTGATCGCGGTGTTCCTGATCTACGTCGTGATGGCCTCGAGCTTCGAGAGCCTGCACCACCCGCTGCTGATCATGGGCACGGTCCCGCTGGCGCTGATCGGCGTCAGCGCGGCGTGCGTGCTGACCGGCACGCCGATCTCGGCGATGGTCGGCATCGGCGCGATCATCCTCGGCGGCATCGTCGTCAACAACGCGATCGTGCTGATCAACACCGTCAACTACGGGCGCGGGCAGGGGCTGTCGGTCGACGAGGCGCTGATCCAGGCCGGTAGCCTGCGCCTGCGACCGATCCTGATGACGACCGCGACGACCGTGCTCGGGCTGCTGCCGATGGCGATCGGGCTCGGCGACGGCGCCGCGCTGCGCCAGCCGCTGGCGGTCACGGTGATCGGCGGACTGGTCGCCGCGACCGCGCTGACGCTGGTCGTGATCCCGTGCGCGTACAGTCTGGTGCCGGGCCGCCGACGATCCGCGTGGGCGGCGTTGACGGGGGAGGGCTGATGTCGGACCTGTCCCATGAGCCAGGCGATGATCCCGTCGACGCCACGCCCCCGCCGGAGCCGGTGATCGCGGGGCGCGTGGGCCTGTCGGACCTCGCGCTCGATCGTCCGGTGATGATCGGCATGATCCTGCTGGCGATCTTCGTGCTCGGGGCGATCGCCGTGCGGGCGCTGCCGCTGGCGTTCCTGCCGGCCAGCGGCTCGGCCCGGGTCGCCGTTCGCCTCGACCTCGCGCGCACCAGCCCGGAGCTGGTCGAGCGCGAGGTCATCCGCCCGATCGAGCAGCAAATGGCCGGGCTGCGCGGCCTGCAGAAGATCCAGGTCGGCAGCGGCGGCTGGGGCGTGCGCTTCAACCTCGAGTTCACGCCCGGCAGCGACATCGCGGCGCGCAAGGCGGAGATCCGCGAGCGCCTCGATCGGATCAAGCCGACGCTGCCCGACACGATCAGCCGGATCACGCTCGACTCGTGGGGCCGCAGCGACGAGCCGGTGTTCGAGCTGCGGCTCGCCAGCGCGACCGGGCTGACCACCGACTACGAACTACTACAGCGGCTGATCGTCCGGCCGATCGAGCGGATCCCGGGGGTCTCGCGGGTCGAGCTCGACGGCGCCACGCCGCGCGAGCTCGAGGTGGGCCTCGACCTCGAGGCGGTCCAGCGCGCGTCGGTCGACCTCGGCCAGATCAGCGCGGTGCTACGCGGAGCCCGACAGGGCCGGTCGCTCGGGGTGCTGCGCCAGGACCACATCAACCCCGGCGTGCGCAGCCCGGCGGTCGCGGCCGACCCGGAGGCCTTCGCGGCGCTGCCGGTCCCGCGGCGGGCGGGCGTCGGCGCGAGCCCTCGCGCGCCGCCAGCGACTGGCCTGTCCTCGGGGACAGGTACTTCATTCGCTACCGCGAGCCCGGCCCCCACGCGCGCCACGGGCATGGCGGCGCCCTCGCTGCAGAACCTCGCGGCCAACGCGATGGCGCCGCGCTCGGCGACCAGCCTGAGCAGCGCGGCGTGGTCGACGACCGCCGCCGATGCGGGCGCCACCGGGGCCCCCGCGGCGCGCCTGGGCGAGATCGCGGACGTCGAGATCCACGCGCGAGAGAACCGCAACTTCCGGCGCCTCGACGGTCAGTTCGGGGTCGACCTCGACATCTTCGCGGAGGCCGGCGCGAGCCCGGTCGAGGTGGCGCAGTCGGTGCGACGTGTGCTCGAGGAGCTCAAGGCCAGCCCGCGGCTCGGCGACCTGCAGACGATCGTGTTTCAGGATCAGGGCGCGATCATCCTCAAGACCCTCGCCGACCTGCGCAACACCGGCATCTACGGCGGCCTGCTCGGCGTGGTCGTGCTCTACCTGTTCCTGCGCCGGATCGGCACCACGCTGGTGGCGGCCCTGTGCATCCCGCTGACGCTGCTGGCGACCTGCGGGGTGCTGCTGATGCGCGGCGAGGAGCTCAACTGCATCGTGCTGCTCGGGCTGGTGCTCGGCGTGGGGATGCTGGTCGACAACGCGGTCGTCATCGTCGAGGCGATCGAACACCACGCGACCCGGGGCGTGCCTGCGCTGCAGGCGATCCGCCAGGGCGGTCGCGACGTCAGCCTGGCGACCGTGGCCTCGACGCTGTCGAGCGTGATCGTGTTCCTGCCGCTGATGTCCGGCGATCCGGCCGACCCGATGTCGACGCTGCTGGGCCCGCTCGGGATGACCTTCGCGATCGTGCTGCTGTGCAGCCTGTTCATCAGTCAGACGCTGGTGCCGCTGCTGATGCCGGCGGTGCTGCGCATGAACCGGGCCAGGCCGCCGCGCCGCACGCCGGTGATGGATAGGATCGGCGCGGGCTATCGCTGGCTGATCGGCCGGACCTTGCGCCACCGCCGGCTCACGCTGGCGATCAGCCTGCTGCTGGCGGCCACCGCCTACTACCCGGCGACGAGCCTCAACTTCAGCCTCGGTGAGCTCGAGCCCAAGCCGGAGCAGCTCGACATCGAGATGCAGTTCGTCGGCAGCCCCGGCTACCGCGAGATCGGCGGCAAGGTCGAGGCGATCGAGGCAGCCCTGCTCGGGCGCAAGGACGAGCTCGGCATCGCCCACGTCGACTGCCGCTACGGCGACTTCTGGGCCCGCTGCGGCGCGCACCCGAAGGTCCGCGCCGAGTCGGAGGCGGATGTCGAGGCGTACACCGAGCGCGTCACGCGGGCGCTGCCGGAGCAGGCGGGCCTGCGCTATCTCATCGGCGAGAACGCCCAGAACCAGTGGCGCGGCCCCGGTGATCGCCGCGAGGTCCAGTTGGCGATCAAGGGCGAGGACATGGGCGTGCTCATGCAGCTCGGCGAGCAGGCGGCCGAGCACCTGCGCCGCACGCTCAAGGCCGGCGACACCGCTGACACCGAGGCCGGCGGATACGACGCGATCATCGGGCCCTACGACGAGGGCTCGCGCGAGCTGCACGTCCGGCTCGACAGCGCCGCGATGCACCGCTACGGCCTGCGCGCCGACGACGTCGCCCGCCTGATCCAGACCGCGTTTCAGGGCCTGCCGCTGGGCAAGGTGCGCGGGCCCGACGGTGAGATCGAGCTGCGTCTCTCGGCCGACGGCGGGCGCGCGCACGCTGGTGAGAACGGCGAGGCCGACGACGGCCCGAGCCTCGCCGACCTGCGTGACCTCAAGATCCCGGTGACGACCGCGGCGGGCCCGGGCGAGGTCGCGGTCGGCTCGCTCGCCAGCTTCGAGCGCACGCGCAGCCCGTTCTTCGTGCAGCGCGTCGACCGTGAGACGCAGGTCAAGGTCAAGGTCCGCTACTTCACGGCGGAGCCGGAGAAGCATCGCAAGCTGGTCGACGAGGCGATGCGCAGCTTCGTGTTCCCGCCGGGCTACAGCAGCGGCGAGCCGACCCGCTGGCGCGGCCGCAGCAGCTCGCAGCAAAACACCCTGATAAACCTGGCGCTGTGCCTGCTGCTGGTCTACGCGGTGATGGCCTCGCTGTTCGAGAGCTTCTTGCAGCCGCTGGCGATCCTGCTGACCTGTTTGCTCGGCTGCATGGGCGCGCCGTGGGCGATGTGGCTGACCGACACGACGGTCGACATCACGGCGATGGTCGGATTTTTTATCCTCGTCGGCATCGTCGTCAACAACGGCATCATGCTGATCGACCGCACGATCCAACTGCGCGGGGCCGGTGTGGCCCGCGACGAGGCGCTCGCGCAGGCCGGCCGCGATCGCATCCGGCCGATCTTGATGACCGCCGGCACCACGGTCCTGGGACTGCTCCCGATGCTCATCCACCACCCGACGCTGGCCGGCGTGTACTACCATGCGATCGCGCTGGTGATCGCCGGCGGACTCTTGACCAGCACCTTCGTGACCCTGGTGTTCCTGCCGGCGACCTACAGCCTGATCGAGGATCTGGCCCTCGCGAGCCTCGCGCGCTGGCGGTGGCTCCTGCGCATGGGGAACCGCTGAGAGGCCAGGTACGGCCATGTGGGGGCAGGCAGGCGCGAAAAGAGCTGCCACTTCGCGCTCGGATCCGCTACCAAAGATCGTGCATGCGTCCGTCTCTCGCCCTCGTGTTGTTGCTGCTGCCCGCCTGTGCCGACGAGGACACGGCGACCTCGGTGACGGGTGCGAGCGGCGGCGGTTCGGACAGCACGGGCACGACCGGCGAGCTGCCGCCGCCGACCACGGGTGACGCGACCACCGGCTCGAGCGGCGCGCCGCAGACCAGCACCGGCGAGCCCGGGAGCACCAGCGACGCGACCACGAGCGCGGTCGACGAGAGCACGAGCACGACCACGGAGCAGGGCACGAGCACTGGCACGGGCGGTGCCAGCGAGAGCACCGGTGGGAGCGAGAGCAGCGGGGAGCTGGCGCCGAGCTGCGATGACTTCGCGCAGAACCAGGACGAGACCGACGTCGACTGCGGCGGCGGGGTATGTGCGGCCTGCGGGCTCGATGCCGCGTGCCTCGCCGATGTCGACTGCGCGTCCGGCTGGTGTGACGCCTTCGTCTGTAAAGAGCCCGGGTGTTTGGTCGAGTCGGACTGCGACACCCTCGATGAGCCCTGCGTCGAGGCGTCGTGCGACCTCACCTTCAAGCTCTGCGTCGTCGAGGCCGTGAACGATGGGCTGGCGTGCGAGGACGGCGACCTGTGTACTGTAGGGGAGGCCTGCGACAACGGCGGGTGTCTGGGCGGTGGGTTGAAAGATTGCAGCGGGATCGACAACGTGTGTGGCGTGGGTGGCTGCGATCCTCAGAGCGGGAGCTGCGTGGCGCAGGCGTTCCCGGAGCTCGAGGGCGATGTCTGTGACGACGGCTTCGTGTGTACGCCCGGGGACGTGTGCGCGGCCGGTCAGTGCGGCGTCGGTGGGCCGGGCTACCTGTTCTTCGAGGACTTCAGCGCGCCGGATCCGGGCTGGGAGCTGGGCCCGACCTGGGAATTCGGCCCGGCGACGGCCTCACCCGTCGGCTGGAACGGCGCCGATCCGGCCGAAGATCACAGCCCGGGCGACGCCAACATGCTGGCGGGCACGGTCATTGGTGGGCTCGTGCCGGTCGGTGTGCTCGAGAAGACGTGCATGAGTTCGCCGGTGATCGACGCGGGCGCGCCCGGTGACCCCGGCGAGCTGTGGCTCAGCTTCTGGCGTCATCTTCATACCGACTACTTTCCGTTCGCGGTGCACACGGTCGAGGCCTTCGACGGGCAGCAGTGGCAGGAGCTCGAGATCGGGTACGTCAACCCTGGCGTCGACGATGCGGATTGGACGCTCGTCGAGTACGACCTGGCGCCGCATCGCAACCCGCAGTTGCGGGTGCGGATCTGTCACGCGCAGGCCGAGCAGGCGTTCGAGGCGGCCGGCTGGAGCGTCGATGACCTGACGGTCGGGCCCTTCGTGTGTACCCCGGAGGCATGATGGACGCGCCCTCGCAGTTGTGGACTCGCGCCGACGCGGCGGCGGCCGACCGCCACACGATCGACGTGATCGGCGTGTCGTCGCCGGTGTTGATCGAGCGCGCCGCGCTGGCCTGCGTCGCCGCGATCGCGGGGGCGCGGGCGGGTCGCCCGGTGCATGTGCTGTGCGGGCCGGGCAACAACGGCGCGGACGGGGTGGCGATCGCCCGGATCCTGCACGGCCGCGGCGTATCGGTGCAGTTGCACGTGCTCGCGCAGCGGCGCGGCGCGGCCGTCGTGCAGCAGTTGGCGGTCGCGGCGCGGATCGGCGTGCCGGTCGACGACTCGCTGCCGGCGCTGCGCGGGTCGGTCGTGATCGTCGACGCGATGCTCGGCACCGGCGCGACGGGGCCGCTGCGCGAGCCGTACCTCACCGCGGTGGCGTGGGCCAACGCGGCGGACGCGACGCGGATCGCCGTTGACTTGCCGAGCGGCATCGACGCCGATACTGGCGCGGTGCCGGGTCCGGCGCTGCGGGCCGATGTCACTGTCACGTTCGAGCGCAGCAAGCCGGGGCTGCACCTGACGCCGGCGCGCGCGTACGTCGGGGCGGTGGTCGTCGCCGACATCGGCCTCCTGTCCCCGGGGACAGGTGATGCGCCGACCCTGCTCGGGCCCGTGCAGGTGCGGGCGTGGCTCACGGGCCTGCGACCCGGCGCGCACAAGGGCGAGCGCGGACACGTGGGGATCCTCGGCGGCAGCGCGGGGACGCCGGGCGCCGCGGTGCTCAGCGGGGCCGCGGCGCTGCGGGCCGGCGCGGGTCTGGTGACGATCGTCAGCGGTGACGCCGAGGTCCAGGCGCAGTTGCTGCAGCACCGGCCCGAGCTGATGGTCACCGGACGCAGCGAGCCTCCGGCGCCGGCCGCCGCGGCGCTGGTGGTCGGGCCGGGATTAACGCAGGCGGCCGATCGCGCCGGACTTCACGCCCTCTACGAGCACGACCCGCGACCGGCGGTATGGGACGCCTCGGCGCTGTCCGAGGTGCCCGGCGCGCGCACGGGCGGGCCGCGCGTGCTGACGCCACATCCGGCGGAGGCGGCCCGCTTGCTGTCGCTTCGGACAGGTCAAGCGTGGACCACGGCGGGCGTGCAGGCCGATCGGCTCGCGGCGGCGCGCGCCCTCGCGGCGCACACCGGCGCCGTCGTGGTCCTCAAGGGCGAGGGCACCGTGGTCGCTGACGCGGGGCGCGTAACGATCGCGATCAGCGGAGGGCCCGCGCTGGCCACCGCGGGCACCGGCGACTGCCTCGCGGGGCTGATCGGCGCGCTGCTGGCGAGGGGGCTCGGCGCCTGGGAGGCGGCCTGCGCCGGCGTCCACGTGCATGGCGTGGCGGGCGAGTGGCTGGCGAGCGAGCGCAGCGGTGCGGTCGCGTTCGAGGTCGCCGATGCGATCGGTCGGGTGCTCGCGGCGCTCCCCGCCGAGCACCCGCGCTGGCCGCGGGCGCATCACGGCTAGACTTCGTATCTGTCCCTTCAGACAGGTGACTATTTGCAGCGGGCGAGGGCGGTCTGGGCCTGGGCCTGGGCGTCGGGCTTCGGCTTGCGGGCGGTGAAGGCCTTCATCGCCTCGCGGGCCGGCTTGCACTGCTTGCTGTCGGCGAGGGCGCCGATCTTGCGGATGTGGGCGGAGGCGAGGTCGGGGCGCAGTTGCAGGGCCCGGTCGAGCTTGAGCAGGGCGCCCTCGGGGCCATCGAGGCGGCCGAGCTTGGCCAGCGCGGCGCCCCACTCTGACCATACGATCGCCTGGTCGGGCACCCGCGTGGCGAGGTCGGCGAGCGGCACGAGGGCCTCCTCGGCGCGGTCCTGCTTGATCAGCGCGCGGGCCAGGCCGAGCTTGGCGTCGACGTCGTCGGGGTTCTTCGCCAGCGCCGCGGCGAACTCGACCTGCGCCGCGGCGAACTGGTCGGTCTCCATCAACACGTGACCGTGGGTGCGGCGGATCTCGGGGGCATCGGGGGCGCGCTGGGCCGCGGCCTTGACGGTCAGCAGGGCGTCATCGAGGCGGCCGGCCTTGCGGTGCAGGTCGGTCAGCACGAGCAGGACGTCGACGTCCTCCGGGGCGAGGCGGTTGGCGGCCTCGAGCGCGGCGCGGGCCTTGTCGACCTGACCGAGCGCGAGGTGGGCGCGGCCGAGGTTGTAGTGGGCGTCAGGGAAGTCGGGCTTGGCCGTGATCGCGGCCTGAAAGGAGGCGACCGCGGCCTCGGCCTGGCCGGCGTCGAGCTGGATCGCGCCGATGCCGTTGTGCGCGGGGTAAAAGTCGGGCCGGAGCTTGACGGCCGCCTGCCAGGCCGCGATCGCGTCCTGCGGGCGGGCGAGCTGCTCGAGCACGACGCCGCGGGCGTAGTGCAGCTCGGGGTCGTCCGGCGTGGCGACGAGGGCCTCGTCGATCACCTTGAGCGCGGCGTCGTGCTGGCCCTTCGCCATCAACTCGGCGCTACGCTCGATCGGCGGGCGCTCCGGAAGCTGCTCGTCCGCGCCGCCAGCGGTCGCACCGGGTGGGTCGGTGTCCTGCCCCTTCGGCGTGCAGGCGAGCAGCGCGGCGGCGGCGAGCATGGGCACCATCGACGACCAGTGGCGGAGCAGGAGCGTGGGCGAGGTCATGGCGGACGGCAGTCTACCCGGATCGCTCCGGGGCCGCGACGGTCCGTCTCCAGGGGCCACCGCTGTCATCATCTTCGGGGCAGAGCCGCCGCCTGCGCATCGCCGCGGCTGGTCCAAGAGACAGCTCGGTGTGCAACCCCACGCGCGCCCGCGGAGCGGTCGCACGGGCGCTTGGGACGGTGAACAGGCGCGCGACAACTGGGTATGGCGCGCTGTGGCCAGACCGCCCATAAGCTCGACCGTCATGCGCACGACCCCAGTTCTCGCCGGCATCTCCGTCTACTCCATCCTCTCCGCGCTGGCTCTCGCCGCGCTCGCGCCGTCGAGCGCCTCGGCGGCGGACGTGAAGCGGCGCGGCGGTCAGGTCGAGGGCACCTTTGGGGCCTCGCTGTGTATCCCGGGCAAGGGCGACTGCAAGTCAGCGGACGACGTGTCGGGCAAGACCGGTCCGTCGTTCGGCATGGGCTTCCTGATCGGCTTTCGGCCGATCAAGTACCTGCTGATCGGCGGCGCGTACAACCTCGGCTTCTTCAACCCGGACTACAAGGACGGCGCCGCCGACGTGTACAAGTCGGCCTACCAGAACAGCGTGTTCGGGGTGGTGCGGGCGATCATCCCGATCTGGCGCGTCGACATCGGCCTCGAGCTCGCGCCGGGCTGGTCGCGGCAGACCTTCAAGGTCCGCGAGGGCCTCGCCAGCGCCTTCCTCGGCGACAAGGTGTACTCGCAAGGCTTCGCGCTGAAGACCGCGCCGGTGGTCGACATCTTCATCACCCGCCAGTTCTTCGTCGGCGCCAAGGTCGACTTCATCTTCAACTTCCACAAGCAAGTCTGCTCGGCCTCGGGCAGCACCAGCGGCTGCACGACCGCGGACGACAACAAGCAGGCGTCGGTGCACCAGACGCTGGTCGGCGTACACCTCGGCGGCACTTTCTAAGAAGCGCCGCGAGCGGCGAAGGCATAGGCCCCCGCGCCGCGAAGGCATAGGCCCCGCGCCGCGAGCGGCGAAGGAACCGAAGGCACCGAAGGAGTCAGCGGGCGCCGCGGGTCTTGTCGGCGACGATGTTGACGATGATGCGCTCGAGCGCTGCGGCGACCTCATAGGTGAGGTCGTGGAGCGATCGCGGGTCGACCGGGTTATTAGATCCGGAGGCGAAGACCAGCAGCGGCACCTTGTCGCGCAGGATGACCGGCAGACACAGCACGACGCCGTCGACCCCGCCGAGCGCGGAGAAGAAGGCGGCGTCGATCGCCGTGTCGGTGCGCATGCCGCCGAAGTAGGGCTGGCGGCGCTCGATGGCGCCGGAGAACAGCGAGGGCCCGGTCGCGGGGATCCGGATCTGGCGCACGGCCTCGACCATCAGGTCCTCACCGCGGGCGTCGCGGCCGCGGATCTCACCCTTGATGTGCGTGAACATGATGACGCGCGAGAAGCCCTCGGCCAGGAAGTCGAGCAGCAGGCCGGTGACCTCGTCGCGGCTCGTGACGGCGGCGAAGCGCGGCAGGAGCCGGTGGAACGCCTCGGGCGACAGCGGGATGACCTCGTTGGCGACGCCGAACTGCGGCGGCGTCCAGGTGCCGGTGACGCGGTCCTCGGGGTTCATGGTCGGCGTGCTCGACCGGGCCGGCTCGTCGTCGAGGTCATCGAGCGAGATGTCGACCACGTCGGCACGCGAGCCGCCGGTCAGCGTCTCGCTCGCATCATCGATACCCGCGGAGGGCTCGACCGACCGCTGTCGCGGCGCGTCGGGCTCGGCGACGACCGGCTGCGGCGTGGTCACGGGCTGGCGCGGGCGCGCGGGCTCGAAGGTCGCGGTGCCGCCAGGTTCGAAGTCGTGGGCGAGGCGGGTCGGGCCCGTAGGCGCGGCGGCCATGTCTGGAGTCGAGGGCTGGGGCGTGTTCGCTTGCGCCGCAGCAGGTTCCCCGGCGGTCGGCGCCGTGGCGACCGGGCTCTCTTGTGAAGGTAGCGAGGCCTCGGGCGCCGGCTTGGGACCGGGCGGCTGGGTCGGGGTCGGCAGGAACACCGCGGCCACCGGCGCCTGCATGACCGGATGACCCGTCGAATTTCCGTAGGGCGCGGCGCCGACGTTCATGGCGCTCGCGGGCAGCACCACGGCCGGGCGCGGGGTCGACACCGGCGCACCGCCGGGCATCAGCACCGCCGACGGCATCAGCACCGCCGACGGCTGAAACACCGCCGACGGGCGCAGCACGGCGGAGGGCTTGGTCGTGCTGGTCGCAGCGCTCGACGAGATGACGGGTGCCGACGCAGCGGGCGGCGTGACGCCTGGCGCCGAGATCGACGGTACGACCGGAACACCCGGGATCGGCTGCGAGCTCGCCGGGGCCTTGACCACGACCTCGGGAGCGCGACCGCCAGCAGCCGGGTGCGCGCCCGAGGCCGAGGCGGCGTTGCGGCCCGGGATCGTCGTGCCGCCAGGCGGGGTGCCGGGGGTACCGGCGGCGACCGACGGGGGCGTGACGGGTCGCGGGATCACGACGGAAGGCTGCGCCACACCGGCAGGTTGGGGCCGGACCGAGGCTGGCGCCACGTCCAGCGAACCGCTGGCGGACGCGGAGCCGGTGCCCGTGATGACGCGCTGGCCCGAGGACATCGACGCGCCCGGGTCCGGCGCGGCGGCGGGAGCGGGTGCAACCGGCGTCTGCGGGGTCACAAGCGCCGGCGGCACGCGGGCCGGAGCGGGACCCGCGGCGGACGCCGGCAGTGTCACGCTGGCGGGTCGTGGGGTGACCACGGCGGCGGGCGCAGGCGTGGCCTCCAGCATCGGGATGTTGTAGTGCTTCGAGATCGCGGCGCGGATGATGCGAAGCGGCGCGACGGCGCGGACGAGGTACGCGCCGGTGTGCGCCGAGATGGCGTCGACGGCCCGCATGTCGGTCGGGTCGACCATGGCGACGGTGAGGTTGCCGGTCTCGTCCGCGGAGATCGGGAGCACCGCGAGCTTCTGCGCGAGCTCGGCGGGGATCCGTAGCAGCGCGCCCTTGTCGACCGTGTCGAGCACCGACGCGCCGACGCGAGGGATCATGAGCTTGCTGTGGAGGAACGAGACGACGCTGTCCTCGTCGATGAAGCCCAGCTCGAGCAGGGACTCGACGAACGAGAGCTTGCGCTCTGCGCTGCGGACCTGCACGGCGCCGAGTTGATCGTCCGAGAGCAGGCCCGCCCTGACCATCATGGTTCCGAGGAGACTCAAGCGCCGATGATGATTCATCCCCAGCGCCGCGCAGTCAACGGGGCGACGACCTCTGCCCGAGGGCCGGGCGCCAGGGGAGTCCCGGGGGGCGCTGTCACGGTGACAGGCACGGGTATTCGGGGGTCCGTGACCTTGGCGACGCTCCGCTGCGTCGTCTGGCCCGGCCGCCAGCGGAGATAGGCGGCGCGCGCCGTGCTATACGGGCCGCGGGTGCGGTACCTCGACCACAACGCGACCACGCCGCTCGATCCGCGGGTTCGGGACGCTGTTATCGCGGTCCTCTGCGACGATCGCTTGCAGGCTAATCCCTCGAGCGTACACGGGCCCGGGCAGCGCGCGCGGGCGGTGGTCGAGCAGGCGCGCCGGGCCGTGGCGCGGGCGGTCGGGGCGACGGCGCTGGAGCTGACCTTCACGTCTGGCGGCACGGAGGCCGACAATTTGGCGATCTTCGGGGCCGCGCGGGCGCTGCGGGCCGCGGGGCGCCCGTCGGGGGTGTTGACCACGGCGATCGAACATCCGGCGGTGCTCGCCGCCGCGCGGGCGCTCGCGCAGGAGGGCCATCCGCTGGTGCTGCTGCCCGTGGACGGCCTCGGACGCGTCGATTCGGCGCTGCTGCGGACGCTGTTGTATGCGCATCCGGAGCTCGGCCTGGTCTCGCTGGCGGCCGTCAACCATGAGCTCGGCAACGTTTATGACATCGCGGCGCTGGTGCGGGTGGTGCGCGAAGCCGCACCGCAGGCGCTGGTCCACTGCGACGGTGTACAGGCCCTCGGGAAAATTTCGGTGGATCTCCACGCGTGGGATCTGGACCTGCTCTCGCTGAGCGCCCACAAGATCCGCGGACCGAAGGGGGTCGGGGCGCTCGTGCATCGCCGCGGCCTGACCCTCGCGCCGCTGCTGTTCGGCGGCCCGCAAGAGCGCGGACGTCGGCCTGGCAGCGAGGCGGTCGCGCTGATCGCCGGCTTCGGCGTCGCGGCCGAGCTGGCGGTGAACGAGCTCGCCGCGCGTCGCGATCACACGTCGGCGCTGCGTGAACGCCTGCGCGCCGGTCTCGAGCGCTTGCCCGCGGTGACGATCCACGGCGATCCGGCGGCGCACGACGGCGTGACCGTCAACGCCGGCTTCGCGGGCTGCGACGGCCAACTCTTGCTCATCAACCTCGACCTCGCCGGCTTCGCGGTGGCGACCGGGGCGGCGTGCTCGTCGGGCTCGCTCGAGCCGTCGCCGGTGCTGCTCGGGCTCGGGATGCCGGCCGCGCAGGCGCGATCGGCCGTGCGGATCTCGGTGGGATCGCAGACGACGACCGACGACGTGGACGCGTTGCTGGCCGCGCTGCCGGAGCTGCTCGGGCGCGTGCGCGGGGCGGCGCTGGATGACGCCGACTGGCGGGAGCTGAGCGTGGGATGAGGATCGTGTGTGCGATGTCCGGGGGCGTCGACTCGTCGGTCGCGGCGGCCCTGCTGGTCGAGGCGGGACACGAGGTCCTCGGCCTGACGATGCGCCTCTACGACGCCAGCGCGGCCGAGCGTCGCGGTCGCGGCGGGACCTGCTGCTCGCCCGCGGAGATCGATCAAGCCCGCGATGCCTGCGCGCGCCTCGGGATCCCGCACTACACGGTCGACGAGCGGGCGCGCTTCGAGGAGGCGGTGATCGACGACTTCGTGCGCAGCTACGCGGCCGGCAAGACCCCGAACCCGTGCGTCCGCTGCAACGAGCACGTCAAGTTCGGGCCGCTGCTGGCCCGCGCGCGAGCCCTCGGCGCCGAGGCCCTGGCGACTGGCCACTACGCGAGGGTGGAGGACGGCGCGCTGCTGCGGGCCGACGACGCCGGCAAGGACCAGAGCTACTTCCTGTTCGCGATGGGGCTGCCGACCCTGGCGCAGCTCTGCTTCCCGCTCGGCACCTGGCACAAGGACCAGGTCCGCGACAAGGCGCGCGCGCTCGGGCTGGCCAACGCCGACGCGCCCGACAGTCAAGAGATCTGCTTCGTCGGCGGCGGGGATCATGCGGCGGTCGTCGAGGCGCGGGCCGCCGCGCTCGGCCTCGATCCGCAGGCGCTCGCGCCCGGGCCGATCGTCGACGCCGCCGGCAAGGTGATCGGCGAACACGCGGGGGTGCATCGGGTCACGGTCGGCCAGCGACGTGGCCTGCAGGTCGGCGGCAGCGCGCCGCGTTACGTCCTGCGCGTGCTCCCGGAGTCGCGGACCGTGGTGGTCGGCGAGGCCGAGGCGCTCAAGGTCGAGGCGCTCGAGCTCGAGGATCTGCGACGCCTGGCGAAGCTCGTTGAGCACGGCAGCGTGCGCGCGCAGGTGCAGCTACGCCACCGCGGTCGGCCGCAGCCGGCGACCGTCGAGATCGCGGGGAGCCGCGCGTGGGTGCGCTTCGACGAGCCGGTCGGCGCGGCCGCACCGGGCCAGGCCGCCGTGCTCTACGATGGCGCGCGCGTGCTCGGCGGGGGCTGGATCACAGGGTGACGACGATGAAGCGCGCGCCACGCGAGCCCGCCGACGCGAAGCCGGAGCTGTCCGCAGGGACAGGTGAGAAGACGGGCGGCGGGCATGGACCACCGCGAAAGCCAGCAGCGGCGAGGACCAACAAGCGAGCGAAGGCGTCAGCCGCGGTGTCGCCCGCGACCAGCCCCGAAGTAGCGAGCGCCGCGGTTCGACCGCGCGGCGATGGCTTCGGGCTGCCGGCGGTGCTCGCCGCGTTGCCGGACGATGACCCCGCGCTCGCGGAGCTGGCCCCGTTGATCGCCAGGCTCGGGCACCGCTTCGCCCGACCTGCGCTGCTGCGCGCCGCGTTGACGACGCCCTCGTGGGTCAACGAGCATCCCCTCGCCGGCTGGCCGGGCAACGCCTGCCTCGAGTTCCTCGGCGACGCGGTGCTCGGGCTGGTCGCCGCGGACGCGCTGTGGCGGCGCTTCCCGACGCTCGGCGAGGGCGACCTGACGCGGCTGCGCGCGAGCCTGGTCTCGGAGGCCGCGCTCGGGGCGGTGGCCCGCGAGATCGCGCTCGGCGAGCTGCTGTTCCTCGGCCGCGGCGACCTCAAGTCTGGCGTGCTCGAGCGCGACGGTACGCTGGCCGACGCGGTCGAGGCCGCGATCGCGGCGGCCTTCCTCGACGCGCGGGCGGCCGGCGGCGACCCGCTCGCGGCGGCGGCGGCGGTGTTCGACGCGCTGCTGGGCCCGAAGCTGACGGCGATGCGCCCGGAGGACGGCGTCGACCCCAAGTCGCGGCTACAAGCGATCGTGCAGGCCCGGCACCGACGCACGCCGGTCTACGCGGCGGTCGGCGAGCGCCCGAAAGGCAGCGACCCGGTGTGGCGCGTCCAGGTCACGCTGACCTTGCCCGAGGGCCAGGTGCAGGTGCTCGCCGAGGCCGAGGGCGCGAGCCTGCGGGCGGCCGAGCAGGCGGCGGCGATCGCAGCGCTCGTCGGCCTCGAGGATTGACACGGCGAGCGCGTCACGCCCGGGCCGCCGCGTGCAGGCCGGTCTTGAGCCACACGCCGACGCGCTGGACCGTCAACAGCGAGCCGACGCGCCCGAGGTCGATCACGCCGGCGTCGTCGGTCTCGAGCGCGGCGAGCTCGACCTCGAGGCGCCCGAGCAGCGCCTGCACGAACACCTCGGCGTGCTGCGGGGCGCCGATCGCCAGGCAGCGCGCGCGCAGGTCGAGCGCCAGCGCGGGGATCAGGTGGCCGCCGCTGACCAGGTGGTCGCGCGCCCATCCGACGTCGTCCGCGGTCAAGGGCGCGAGCGTGCCGCTGGTGCCGGGCAGTTGCGCATGCACGATCGCGGTGCGGACCAGGTCGCCGAGGCTCAGACGCTCGGGCTCGTCGGCGCGGGTGACCCAGGCCGGATCGATCGCGTAGCTGCGAAACGCGAGGGCCGCGAGCGCGGCGCCTTGGGCGATCAGCTCGGTCGCGCGGGCCACGTCGCGCAGGCTGGCGAGCGGTCGGGTGGTCGCGCTGGTGCCCTCGACCGCGAGCTCCGGATACCAGCGGGCGAGGCCCTCGAGCGCCGGACCCCACGGGCGGTCGAGCAGCGAGCCGATCCGGGCCAGCGACACGCGACCGTCGCGGTGCAGCGCGAGCGCGGCCCGCCGAAGCTTGTCGAGCGGGCCGTAACCCGCGCGAAACGCCCCGCGTAGGCCGATCGCGGAGATCCTTCCGGCGAGGAAGCTGACCTGCTCGGCGGGGTCGGCGAGGCCCGAGGCCAGGAGCTCAAGGCCGAGACCGACGGTCGCCTCGGCCTGGTGAAACGCCCGCTCCTGCAGCTTGATGTCGCCGGGCTCGAAGCGCTGCGCGGCCATCAGTTCATTGACCAGCAGCGTGAACTCTCGCGCGCGCTCGCCCTGCTGCGCGGACGACAGGGCCGCGAGGGCGCGCCGCAGCAGCAGGCCCGATCTGGGGATCTCGGCGGGCAGGGGCGGGGACCCCGGGGGCCCGGCGGGCACGCTGCTGCTGGTCTCGCGGGCGGCCTTGAGGTCGAGGGGGCGAAGCAGCTTCATGGCCTCCTCCCACGGCACGAAGCCGAGGTCGGCGAGTCGTCCGGCGCGCCAGCGCAGCAGGTCCTCCTCGATCATCGAGCCGAGGGCGCCGCGCAGCGAGTCGACCAGGGCCTTGCCGAGCTCGAGGTCATCGGCGGAGATGCGGTCGAGCACGTGGATCGCCCGGTGGCCGGTCTCGGTGTCGGGCACGGCGACCAGGAAGTTCCCGTCCGGGGTCTCGTAGGTGTAGAGCGCCTCGACGGCGTCCTTGGCCTGCTCGCGCTGCTCGTCGTCCTCCGGGTCGAGGTGGAACACGGAGGTGCCGGGCAGCAGCGCGAAGGTCCACAGCTCCGGGTCCATCGCCATCATCAGCTCGCCGAGATCGCCGCGCTCGCGCCCGGCCTGCACGTAGGCGTCGACGATCTCGGTCAGCCACAGCCGGGCGCGGTCGATGTCGACGCGTTCGCGGCGCCAGGCGTCGAGGTCGAAGAGCGCGGTGATCTGCTCGGCGCTCGCGTGGGGCAGCAACAATTCCAGGCGACCCTCCGCCTGCAAGCCGCGCGCGACCGCGACGAAGCTGGTCGGCGGCAACGCGGGCACGAAGTCCGGCAGGTCGTCGCGCAGCTCCAGCGCCAGCGGGTCGTCGTGGACGGCCTTGAGGTCGTCAGGTCGAAGGCGTCCGAGCTCATCAGTTGCGGTCACGCGGGCAAGGTATCATCGCCGCCCGCGCGTGCCACCTCGCCATCCCGGTCCTCCCAACCATCCGAGCATCGCCGCGGCGTTGGGCCTGCTGCGTCCGACGCTCGAGCGCGTGCGGGCCGGGCGTGGAGAGGGCCCCGACGGCCGTCTGGCGCTGCTGGTGGCCTGCTCGGGCGGCGCCGATTCGACGGCGCTGATCGGTCTTCTGGCTGCGGTGGCCGCCGCCGATCGCCTGACCTTGACGGTCGGTCACGTCGATCATGGTCTACGGAACGAGTCGGCCGCGGAGGCGGAGCACGTGCGGAGCATCGCGCTGCGTCTGGGTCTACCCATGCGCGCGACCCGGCTCACGCTGGCGCCCGGCCCTGGCCTGCCCGCCCGCGCCCGCGACGCTCGCCGGGCCGCGCTGCGGGCGATCGCCGGCGACGCGCCGATCGTGTTGGCCCACACGCAGACCGACCAAGCCGAGACATTGCTGATGCACGCGACCCGCGGGGCCGGCCTCGAGGGCGTCGCGGCGATGCCGGCGTGGGACGACCCGTGGTGTCGACCGCTGCTCGGCGTGCCCCGGGCGACCACGCGGGCGCTGTGCGGACGGCTCGGCCTCGAGTTCGTCGACGACCCGAGCAACCTCGATCGCCGGCACCCGCGGGTGCGCGTGCGCGAGGAGGTGCTGCCGCTGCTGCGCGAGCACAACCCCCGCGTCGAGGCGGCCCTCGCGGCGCTGGCGGAGCAGGCCGCCGACGCCGAGGCGGCCCTGCAACAGTGGGCCGCGAGCGAGGCGCTGGCGCGGCGGATCGCACCGGACCGGTGGTCGATCGCGGGGATCGATCGCCTGCCGCGGGCGGTCCGTACCCGGCTGCTGCGACGGCTGTGCGAGGCCGCTGGCGCCGACATGGGGGCGCTCGGGCAGGCCGCGATCGCCTCGATCGACCGGGCCCTGTGCGCGCGGGCAGCGGCCGCGAACGCGCCCGACGCCGGAGCCGCCTCGCCGGCTCGCGCCCCCCGTTCGTGGGATCTGCGGCCCGGCTTGCGCCTGCGCCTGGATCGCGGGGGGCTCGCGCTCGGGCCTGCCGGGCGTGCGTGAGCCGGCGCCCTGGCGATCGGAGCCGACGACAGAAGTGGCGAGGCGCCGCCCGTGGGCCGCCATGGGCCGACGTGCAGCGCTGGCCCGGGCGGGGGTCTTCCGGTATGCTCGCCCGTCCGCGCAACGCGCTTGTTGGAACGTGATCCGCCGTGAAGCAGCAAACTAAGACCCTCCTGGTGTGGCTCGGCCTGATCGTCGCTGTGTTGGCGCTGGCCAACATGTTCAATACCAGCCAGGAGACGGTCAGCATCTCCTACGCCAAGTTCATGGAGACCGTGGACAAGGAGTGGGCGGACCTCAAGCGCGCGACCAACCTGACGATCGCGGTCCATGAGAGCTACGTCGACATCACCTACGAGCTCGACAGCAAGACCTACCAGGCCACCGGCCCGGTCGCGGAGAACCTGTACCAGCAGCTCAGCGACAAGCAGATCGACTACCGCGTCGAGCCGGAGGAAGACGGCGCGCTGCTTCAGTTCGCGCTGATGTGGCTGCCGATGATCTTCATCGTCGTGCTGATGGTGATGTTCATGCGGCAGATGCAGGCCGGCGGCGGCCGGGCGATGAACTTCGGCAAGTCCAAGGCGCGCCTGCTCAACGAGCACACCAACAAGGTCACCTTCAAGGATGTCGCGGGCGTCGAGGAGGCCCGCGAAGATGTCGAGGAGATCATCGACTTCCTGCGCGACACCCGGAAGTACCTGCGCGTCGGCGGCCGGATCCCCAAGGGCGTGCTGTTGATGGGCCCTCCGGGGACCGGCAAGACGCTGCTCGCGCGCGCCATCGCGGGCGAGGCGGGCGTGGCCTTCTTCAGCATCAGCGGCTCGGACTTCGTCGAGATGTTCGTCGGCGTCGGTGCCAGCCGTGTGCGCGACCTGTTCGAGCAGGGCAAGAAGAACGCGCCCTGCATCATCTTCATCGACGAGATCGACGCCGTCGGTCGCCACCGCGGCACCGGCCTCGGCGGCGGTCACGACGAGCGCGAGCAGACCTTGAACCAGTTGCTGGTCGAGATGGACGGCTTCGAGGGCAACGACGGCGTCATCTTGATCGCCGCGACCAACCGCCCCGACGTGCTCGACCCGGCGCTGCTGCGCCCCGGTCGCTTCGACCGCCGCATCATCGTCGGCCTGCCCGATGTCCGCGGTCGCGAGGCGATCCTCAAGGTGCACACGCGCAAGGTCCCGGTCGACGACAACGTCGACCTCGCGACCGTGGCCCGCGGCACCCCGGGCTTTAGCGGCGCGGACCTCGAGAACCTGGTCAACGAGGCGGCCTTGATGGCGGCCCGCTTCGGCCGCGACCGCGTCACCGAGGACGACTTCGATCGCGCCAAGGACAAGGTCATGATGGGCTCCGAGCGCAAGAGCGCCGTGATCTCGGAGCGCGAGCGCAAGACCACCGCGTGGCACGAGGCCGGTCACACGCTGGTCGCCATGAGCCTGCCCAAGGAGCACGTCGACCCGATCCACAAGGTCACGATCATCCCGCGTGGCCGGGCCCTCGGCGTGACCCAGCAGCTCCCCGAGGAGGACCGCTACAACCTCGACCTCGACCACGTGGAGGCCCAGATCGCGATCCTGATGGCGGGCCGCATCGCCGAGGAGATCGCGTTCAACGGCCAAAAGACCACGGGCGCCACCAACGACATCGAGCGCGCGACCCACCTGGCCCGCAAGATGATCTGCGAGTGGGGCATGAGCGACGTGCTCGGCCCGATCTCGTACACCAAGGCCGAGACCCAGCCCTTCATCGGCCGCGAGATGCAGCAGGCCCCGCACTACTCGGAGGCCACCGCCCAGCAGATCGACAAGTCGATCCACGAGGTCGTGACCCGGCAGTACGCGCTGGCCCGCGACATCCTCACGACCAAGGCGGTCGAGCTGCGCCGCCTCGCCGAGGCGCTGTTCGAGCGCGAGGTGCTGACCGCCTCCGAGGTGCTGTCCCTGATCGAGGGCCGCACGCTCGCGCCGGTCCGCCCGCGCCCGCGCGTGGCCGTCATTGGCCAAGCCGCCCCGGCCATCGACCGTCCGGTCAGCGCGCCCGGCAAGCTGGTCGCCGAGCCCTCGACCTGAGCCCCGGCCCGATCCGCGTTCGAGCCCATCCGTGCGACCCACGGGTGGGCTCGCTACATGGGGGGTGTCCACCGACTCTGATAGAGTCGCGCCCCATGGCTCGCCCGGCGCTCATGATCCCGTGCATCCCGCTCCTGCTGTCATTCGCCTGCTCCGGCCCTGACGATGGGGGCACGAGCGCCGACACGACCTCCGACGGCGACACGAGCGCGGGCATCACCGACAGCGGCGACGAGCCGACGACGACGATGGGCAGCCCGGCGGGCGCCCCGATGGTGATGGAGATGCTGGCGAACACGACGAACATCACCAAGGGCGAGCCGATCACCTTCACGGCTATCGTCATCGACCCGGACGGGCTCGACACGATCGTCGGCGGAAAACTGATGACGGAGGACGGGACCGGCTTCTACGGCGCGTTCGCCCACATCGGCGGGGGCACGTTCCAGATCCTGCTCACCTGGGAGCTCATTGGTCAGACGTCGACGATCGAGTTCAAAGGCGCTTCGCAGGTCCGCGTGTTCCTGGCCGACTTCATCGACGTCGACGGTAATCACGGCACCAAGACGATCGAGATCACGCTGGGCTGTGACAGTGGAGCGGCGTGCGACAGCAAGTGCGTCGACCTGATGGTCGACGACTTCAACTGCGGCATCTGTGGACGCGCCTGTGATCCGTACGACTACGAGGCCAGCGACTGTAACGACGGCGAGTGCGGGTTCTCGTACGTCGCGGCCTACCGCTAGCAGCTCAGTTGCCGGCGACGTTGCCCATCGACGCGTTGATGTACGAGGGCAGCACGACGCGGACCTCGGTCTGCGCGGTGAGGAATTGTACGGGGAGGCTGGTCGCTTCGCCGAGCGTCTTGCGGATCAGCGGGATCCCGCGCCCGACCTGCTCGACCAGGCCGAGCGATCGGGCGGTGGCCGTGAGCAGGGGATTACGCGGGAACGAGGCGCCCCCGTGCTGGGCGAGGTCGTCGAGCGAGAGAGGGATCGCCAGGCCGCCAGGGCTCCACACCTCGAGGCGGTCGTTGAAGATCCGCAGCGAGACGCGGCCGCTGAGGCGGTAATCACGGTGCAGGATCGCGTTGAGCAGCGCCTCGCGTACGGCGGTCTCCGGATACTCCGAGGCCGGCTCGCTGGGACGGAGCAGGTTCGGGGCGACGCGGGTGTTGCTGCGCACGAACTCGAGGGTCTGATCGACCAGCGCGGCGATCGGGCCCTCGACGTCCAGGCGGGTGGCGACCTCGTCGGCGAGGTTGGCCCCGCGCACGCGCACGCAGGCGACGCCCCACTCGGGACGTGCGAGCTGGGGCACGGTGCCGAAGGTCATCAGGCCGACCACCGTCGGCACCGGCTGCGAGCTGATCGTGGCGACGAGGCCGAGACGCTGGGCGGCGCGCTCGAAGGCCGGCAGCAAGCCGGCTTCGGGCGACTCGCCGGCGAGGCGCTCGGGCAGGCCGGTCACGCGCCGGCGCAGGAAGGTGTGCAGGGCCGGGAGGTCGAGGTCATCGAGGCCGGTACCGGCGACCGGGCTGCGCTCGAAGCCGAGCGGGGTGGGGGCGACGAGGCTCATCGAGGCGACATGGTAGCGCGACCCGGGCCGACGACGGCCGTGATCACGAGGCGGCCTGCCTGCGCGCGTAGGCGCCTAGCCCGGCGCGCAGGATCTCGAGGCAACGCGTGAGCTTGTCTGGACCCAGCACGTAGGCGATGCGCACCTGGTTGCGACCGAGGCCGGGGGTGGCATAGAAGCCCTCGGCGGGGGCCATCATGATCGTCTCGCCGGCGAGGTCGAAGTCGCGGAGCATGAAGATGCAAAAATCCTCGGCGTCGGCGACGGGCAGGTCGGTGACGAGATAGAAGGCGCCGGTCGGGGTCGGGCACGAGACGCCGGGGATCAGGTTGAGGCCGGCGACGATGAGGTCGCGGCGCTCGCGGTAGGCGTCGATCATCGCGCGCATCTCGGGCACCGGGGTGTCGAGCGCGGCGGCGGCGGCGAACTGGTCGACGGTCGGCGGGGACAGGCGGGCCTGCGCGAACTTGAGGCAGGCGGCGTAGAACGCCTGGTTTCGGGTGACGAGGCAGCCGACGCGCGCGCCGCAGGCGGAGTAGCGCTTGGACACCGAGTCGATCATCACGGCGTGCTGGGCGAGCTCGGCGATCGCCAGGACCGAGGGCGCGGGCGGCAGAGGCCTGTCTGAAGGGACAGGTGGCTCGGGGTACACGAACTCGCGGTAGACCTCATCGACGACGAAGAAGATGTTGGCGTCGACGCAGACCTGACCGAGCGCGCGCAGCTCGGCGTCCGAGAGCACCATGCCAGTCGGGTTGCCGGGCGAGGGCACGATGAAGGCGCGGGTCTTCGGGGTGATCGCGGCGCGTACGCGGTCGACCGGGATCGCGAACGACTCGCGCGCGTGGGTCGAGACCGGGGTGACGGTGACGCCGAGCATGTGCGAGAAGCCGGCGTAGTTGGTGTAGTAAGGCTCGGCGACCAGGATCTCGTCGCCGGGGTCGCAGGCGGCGGCGATCGTGAACAGCAGGGCCTCCGAGCCGCCGACGGTGACGAGGATCTGCGAGGGGTCGATCGGATCGATGGTGTCGTCGAGGAGGCCGTTGTAATAACCGGCGAGCGCCTGGCGGTAGTAGAGATAGCCCTCGGACGGGCTGTAGGCGATGACCTCGTCGGCGAAGCGGGCATAGGCCGCGCGCATCGGCGACACGGTGTGCAGGTCGGGCTGGCCGATGTTGAGGTGGTGTACGTGGATCCCGCGGGCGCGCGCTACGTCGGCGTAGGGCGTGAGGCGGCGGATCGGCGAGGCGGGCGCGGTCGCGCCGCGGCGGGACAGGGTCGGCGTGATGGTCAAAGCAGCGCGAGGGTGCGGCAAACCGGCGCAAGTCTCAAGGGGGCGGCGCGGCCATCGAGGCGGGTGGGATCGCGGAGGTGGTCGGCGGGGTGGTCGGCGTGAACACGCTGGCCCAGGCCGGGTTGCCCTGGAAGGCGCCGAGGTCGGGGTCGCTGCGGAGCTGCTCGGCGACCAGCTCCGGGGTGGGGGAGGTGGCGACAGCGACCTTGGCGTAGCCGAGAGCCTCGGACGGGTCCTCGCCGGCCGTGACCTTGGCGGCGAGGATCCACACCAGCGCGACGATGTGGGCGGTCTCGCCGGGCGGCACCTTCGGCAGCATCGCCGCGGCGGCGCGCAGGTCCTCGCGGGCGCGCTCGGTGACGCCGAGGCGCAGCCAGCTCCGGCCACGCAGGGCCAACAGGCGAAACTTGAGCGCCCACTCGGCGTCGGTTTGCGGGCTCAGGCCGTCGAGGTCGGCGAGGTCGGTGGTCAACTGGCGGTGCAGGAAGGGGTCGTAGCGGTGGTGGTGGATCGTCGTGCCCCACGCGGCGTCGTAGACGGCGTAAAAGCGGGGGCCGAGCAGCTCGCGCAGCGCGGCGCCGAAGCTCGCGGCGCGCAGGTGCAGCAGGCGCAGCAGCACCGGGTCGATCGGCGTGGTGGCGTCGGTGGGCAGCGCGCGCCGCAGGGTCGCGACGAGCGAGGCGCCGTCATGCAGATCGTCGTGCGCGACGGCCTCCCAAATGAAGCGCAGCGGGTCGGGTTCGCCGGGCGCGGCGTCCTGCTCGCTCATGGCGAGGAGGGCCGCGAGTGGTTCGCCCTCGGCGAGCAGGCGGCGCATCGCAGCGGCGGGGCTCTCAGGGGCGGGCGGCAGCAGCTCGGCGCCGTCGACCTGAATGCTGCGGATCGCGGCGCGGCTCATCGCCAGGTCGATCGGACGATCAGGGAACACGCCGATCGAGAGCCAGTAGCGGCCACGGGGCGCGGGCGCGGCCGTGGGTCCGCGGAAGCGATGTACGACGCCGCGGCCATCCGTGACGGCGCAGGTGAGCGGGCCCATGCCTGGGAGGTACTCGATGCGCAGACGCAGCGCCTCGTGCTCGTCGGCGCTGGCCTGCGGGCGGGTGTCGATCGCGTCCCACACGCCGTGGGGACGGTTCCAGCACTGGAGGGCCTGGTCGACGAGGCCACCGCCGCCGCTGGCCGCCACGCCGGCGCCGAGCCACAGGCTGCCGTCGTCGCCGCGCACGACGACGCGCAGCGAGGCGCCGAGCTCGAGGTGCTCGCGCACGAGGTCGACGTGTACGCGCAACGGTCCGCCGCTCCACGCGATCGGCAGCGCTGCGAGCTCACGCTGTCCCGCGAAGGTGGTCACGCGTAGCACGCCCTCGCCGGGGTCGCGCCGGACGGCGCTCGGGTCCGCGATCCGCCACGCGGGACCGAGCGGGCGATCGAAGTCGACGCGGAAGCTGTGCGCCGGCCGAGCCATCGGCTCGATCTCTACGATCTCGGCCTGCGCGGCCCGGATCTGCGCCGGGGTGGCCGCGGGGAGGCCGATCAGGGCCTGTAGCGCGGCGTAGGCGTCGGCGTAGCGTCCGAGGCCGATCGCCGCCTGGGCGGCCTTGGCGAGCGCGGCGGGGGCGAGCGCAGGGTCGGCGGCGACTTGACGAAACAGGTCGCCGGCGCCGGACTCGTCGCCGTGCGCGAGCAGGATGTCACCGGCGCGGTCGAGCATCAGCCTGCGGTGATGCGGGTCGCCGGCGAAGTGGGCCGCGTCGCGCAATGTAGTCGCGGCTGCGCGGGTGAGGCCGACGCGCTCGAGCTGGCTCGCGCGCTGCCAGGCGCGTGTAAGGCCGGCCTCGGTGAGCTCCGCGGGGGCCTCGACCGGCGTGAGGCTGGGGCGCGGCAGCGGGTCCATGAGGTCGTCGCCGGCGCCGAGGACCCAGAGTTCATCCGGCGGGTCGGTGCCGATCGCCAGCAGCTCGCGCGCCGGATCGGCGTCGGCGTCGAACAGGGCGAGCGGGGTGACGCCGCCGAGCGCGACCAGAGCGAAGTCGCCGTCGATGCGCTGGCGCAGCACCAGGGTCAGGGCCCGCCGCTGCTCCTGCGCGCCGGTGCTGTGCCGGGTCGCGGCGATCGCGAGGTCGTCGAGGCCGTCGCCATCGAGGTCACCGGCGAGCATGACGCGGCCGAGCTCGACCGCGCTCTCGCCGTCGACGCGGGGGAACGGGACAAAGCCGTCCTCGACCAGAGCGTCGCCGGTCCAGCGCAGCAGGTACACGCCCGCGGGCGCGCCGGTGTGCGGAGGGGTCGGGAAGACCTCGCGGTTGGGATAGACATCGTCCTTGGCGACCGCGATCCGCAGGCGGCCTCCCGCGTCGCGGACGATCGCCACGCCGCCGATCCGACCCATGCGCCGGTAGGCCCGCAGGTCGAGCCCGGCGGGCCCGGCCTGGAACACGCGCAGGTCGTAGGCCGTCCAGGCGCCGACGCCAGCGACGAGCTCGCGGGTACCGTCGCCGTCGAGGTCGGCCGCGACCAGGCCCTCGACGTCGCTCTCACTGGCCTGGGTCGCCGCGTGGGCCGGCCGCAACTGCACGCCGGCGCCGGCCGTCGCGTGATCGGGCAGCACGGCGAAGCGGCGCTCGGGCGCCTCGAAGCCGATGTACAGGTCGGGCCGGCCGTCGTCGGCGAGATCGAGGGCCGCCACGGTGTAGGGCTTGCTGGTGCTGCGTTGCTGCCAAACCAGCTTCGGGGGCCCGCCGAGCGCGAGGAGCTGGAGGTCCTGTCCGTCGTGCACGAGCGCGTGCGGGCTGCCGGAGATCAGGTGCGAGACGGGGGCCGACACGCGGTCGCTTCGCAGCACTTTCAGGTCGTGATCGACGAGGGTGATGACGCGGCGGTTGGTGTCGAGCAGGACGAGGTCGCTGCGCCGGTCGCCGTCGAGGTCGACGACGGCGGCCTCACGCGCCGGCAGGCGGGTCCGCGTCATGCCGCCCAGGGCCTGCAGCAGCGGTCGCAGGGCCAGGCGCGGCTCCGGCGGCGCGCGGGGGTCGGGGCCTTGCGCGTGGTGCTGCGCGAGGTCGTCGAGGAGGGCGACCGCGCGTCGCAGGTCGCGGTGGATGAGCGCCTCGTCGACGCCGAGCCCGGCGATCGCGGGGTCGTCACCGGCGTCGGCCTCGCGCAGGGTCGCCAGCGCCTGCGCGAGCGGCTCCCAGGCCCACGCCTCGGCGAACACGCGGGCCATCGCCTGCATCGCCGCGACCTCGAGCCCACGCTCGCCGGCCTCGGTGTAGGCGCGGGCGAAGGCCGCGAGCGCGTCGGCGCGGTCGTCGGCGCGCAGACGGCGGGCGCCGCGGTCGAGCCAGGCGCGGGTCAATGCGCGCGTGCCTCGGTGCTCCTCGGCGTGCACGAAGGCGGCGAAGGCGGCCTCGCCTTCGGCCGGCTCGCCCTCGGCCTCGAGCGCGGCGATCCGGGCCTGGACCACGCGCCAACGCTGGGCCGCGACGCTCTCGCTGCGCTCGCGGGCCCACACGCGCTGGGCCTCGCCCCACGCGTAGGGCACGCCGATCGCCAGTCCGATCAGCAGGGCCAGCAATGCCACGCGGCGCACGACCCTGCGCCGACGCACCGCGGGATCGGCCGCGAGCGCCGCGAGCAGTTGGGGCATGTTCTGCCACCTGTCCGAGGGGACAGGCGATAGGCCCCGCACCATGATCTGGCGCAGCCACGACGGGACCTGCACGCCGAGCGGCGCGGGCCGGATCTGACCGGCGCGGACGAACGCGGCGAGCTCCCCGTAGGTCTCGCCGGCGAACGGCCGCTCGCCATTCAACGCCTCATAGAGGGTCACGCAGAAGCTGAAGACGTCGGTGCGAGCGTCGGCCACCTCGCCGTCATGCTGCTCCGGCGCCATGTACCCGGGGGTGCCGAGCACGGTGCCAGCGATGGTCATCGATGAGATCGGCCGCTGACCCGACTGCGACTGGGTCGGCGTCTGCGACGGCATCGGGCTCGGCTGCGCGGGCGTCGGGTCGACGTCGCCGGCGCTGCGCGCGAGACCGAAGTCGAAGACCCACGCGCGGCCGTCGCCTGCGACCATCACGTTGTCGGGCTTGAAGTCGCGATGGATGAGGCCCACCGCGTGCGCAGCCGCCAGCCCGCGCCCCGCCTGCTCCATCACGCGCAGGATCTCGGCGCGCGGGAGCGAGTGGTCTTCGAGCCAGGTCCGGAGCGTCACGCCAGTGATGAACTCCATCGCAATGTAGACCTGACCATCCTCGGTGGTGCCGACGTCATGGACCGCGACGACGTTGGGGTGCGAGAGGCGAGCGAGCGCCTGAGCCTCGCGCAGCAGACGGAGCTGATCCTGTGGATCGCCGTGTTCGCGCAGGACCTTGATCGCGACCTTGCGGTCGAGCGACTCGTCGAAGGCGGCGTACACGACACCCATGCCGCCGCTGCCGAGCTTGCGCAGGACGGTGTAGCGGCCGATCTGCAGGCGCTCAGTCTCGCCGTCCGTGGCGGCGACCTGCACGACCGGCGCGCTGGTCAGTGAAGGGTCCGTGACCTCGTCCCAGTTGATCGGGCGCGCGGCGTAGGCCGGCGGTATCATCGTCGGTTCGAGGTCGCGGTTGGGCGGCCGCGTCATCGCGGAGCCAGCCTACCTCAGAGCACACGGCGTCGCCCACGAAAGCCGGATGCCCTCGAGGACAGGTCGGCCACCCTCCGTTGGGTGCCACAGGCGACGGGTGCCACCCTCCGTTGGGTGCCACAGGCGACGGGTGCCACAGGCGACGGGTGCCACAGGCGACGGGTGCCACAG
>Ga0105046_10002407_pt1 | contig 29570 bp, 19 predicted proteins | sample MAT03_FD_78385 | JGI IMG/M metagenome (GOLD analysis project Ga0105046, IMG submission 78385) | Freshwater microbial communities from Lake Fryxell liftoff mats and glacier meltwater in Antarctica - MAT-03 (megahit assembly) | ecosystem: Environmental > Aquatic > Freshwater > Ice > Liftoff... | reverse complement strand
TGCACCTCCGTGAGGGACACTGCGTTCGAACTGGATCATACGCTGTTCGCTGGGCAGGCCTATCACGACAATCTGGCCGCGCCTCTCTCCGGAACAGCTTGAGTTCGATGGCGTTCGTCAGCTCGAGGTCGTGAAGCCCGAGGAGCACGATCACTTCGCCAGCCACCACCTTGGCCGATCGCTTGACCTCCGCGCAGGTCGACGTTCGGCGCTCCTCCAGGGTTGGCACCATCGGCTCGCGCGGAAGGTTCAAGCGCCATCTACCATTACGATCGTGAGCGCGACGGCATCAGCTACCATTACGACACCTCGTGGCACCGCGGTGCTCGTTACACGGTTCTGGTGGGCCTGGTGAACCGCTCCACGGCGAGCCTGTCGTGTGACCTGCACACGCGGGAGCCGCACCCCCCGCCGCACGGTCCGCCCTCCGGTGGGACTCAGTTGCAGACGGTAGCGCACTCCTCCACCGAGCATTCCAACAGATCCTGCAGCGTCGGGATCCCGTCGGGGAGCGTGTCGTAGCAGGTTGCGTTGCATTCGAGGTCGACGGGACTGCAACCTGAGAGGCAGTCGTAGAGGTCGAGGCAGTCGGGGTCGGAGAGGCACGCGACGGTCACGGCCTCGCAATCTTGGAAGAGGCACTCGGTGCAGTCGGGGACCTCGCCGATCCCCGGACACGCCCCAGGGCACGACTCTTCCGCGCAATCGAGGACGAGGAACGCATCGCTCAGGCCGTCGGGGTGCTCGGCGTAACAAGCCGAGATGCAGTCGTCCGTGCTGCACTCGCCCGTGCACCCGAAGAACGCGAGGCAATCCGAGTTGCCTGAGCAGTCGCACCAGCGATCGCCGCACTGGTTGGAGATGCATTGGGTGCACTCGTCGCCAAAACCTGGGCAGGTCGGCTCACCTCCGCCGACGCCGCCCGGTCCCTGGCCTGGGCCTTGAGCGAACCCGCCCTGCCCACCTGGGCCTGGTCCCTGACCGGGTCCTTCGGCGAAGCCACCCTGGCCTCCGGGGCCGGGGCCCGGGCCGGATCCAGGACCGGGTCCGGGTCCCTGGCCGGGTCCTTCGGCGAAACCGCCCTGGCCGCCAGGTCCTGGACCTTGGCCGGGGCCCTGTCCGAAACCACCTTGTCCGCCAGGGCCGGGTCCCTGGCCCGGTCCTGCGCTGGAGATCACACCGAAGCCGCCATCGCCGCCGGGTCCGACCGTCGGCTCGCCGCCGGCGCCGGTCGGCGAGATCTGGCCACTCGACGGGCCCACCGCGGCGATCGTTCCGACGCCGGAGCCGCCGGTGCCCTCCTGGTACTCGAGGCTTCGACCGCACGCTGCGGCGAGGAGCAGGCAGGTGGTGCTCGCGATGAGGCTTGCGCGCGGTCGGATGGCCATGGGCGGAGCATCGCACGGAGGGCTCACGGTGCGTCGCGCGTCGCGGCGACGCCGAAGTGCTCGGTCGGCATCAGAGCTTCGGCTCGAGGCTGTAGCGGACGCAGGCAGCCAGAAACGTCAAAAAAGTCAGAAATGGAGCGTTGCACCCGCGTAGCCGGTGCGCGGCGCTCCAGGGTCGATGCCACCGCCGCCACCCGGACGGATGCGCGCGACGTAGCCCTCGTCGAAGACGTTCTGCAGCCCGCCAACGATGTCGAGCCGGTCGTCGATGATCGTTGCCTCGGCGATGAGGTCCCACACCTGGTAGCCGGGGATGTCAAACGCCGCCGCGCCGTTGTCGGAACCATTCTGATCTCCAACGATCGTGCCGAGGAATGCGAGGCGAATGCGCTCGGGTAGGCGATAGATAAGGCCCGCACGCACGAGAAACGGCGGCGCGTATTGTGGCGTCGAGCCTTCGTTCGGGCCGGCGACGAAGGTCGCGTCGAGCAGCGAGGCATTGGCGTGCACTCGCAGCTCGCCGAGCGCGCTCGCCCCCTCGCCAGGCGCGTCGCCGGCGACCTCGGCCGCGAGCGCGAATGCGTCGACCTCGAGGAGCGCCTCGGCTCCGCGGTTGTGCATCTCACCGACGTTTCCGCGCGTCGCTGCGCCCGCCTCGTCGGCCGTGAAGCCGACCTGGTCGTCGAAGATGACGTAGAAGCCGGTCGCGTCCCAGGCGAGCCAACGGGTCTGACCACGCGCGCCGCCCTCGAAGCTCGACGTGTACGTGGGCTCGAACGTACCGGCCACGTCGACACCGCTCTGGAACGTGACGCCGTCATTGAAGAGACGCGGCTTGTAGCCTCGGCTCACGTTCGCATAAGGCACGAGCCCGTCGTCGATCCGGTACGAGATGCCGATCGCGGGCAGCACCACGGGCTCGAAGCTCCCGCGCGAGCCGCGGGGACCGTTCGGGTCGCCCGCCGGCCCCCCCGTGGGGTCGCCCGCAGCGCGGTCGAGCGATTCGCGCACCTCTTGTCCGATCGCGTCGAAACGGACACCAGGGACGATGGCGAGGTCGCCGAAGCGGAACGCGTTCTCGACGTAGGCATTGCCGACATAGGCATGGCGCGTCGACCGCGTCATCGATTCGCCGAGCCCTTGGTCGTCCCCAGCGGCGAGGCCCTTCTCGACCCGCACGGGAGCGCCCGATCGGAAGAAGCCCAAGGCGCCGGTGAGCGTGTGTTGATCCTGGGAGCCCCAACCATGAAGCGCGCGCGTTTGCGAGCCCAAGGTCCAGAACTCCTGCGACTGCACGATGCTCACGTTGGCTGGATCGCTCGGCGCAGCGAAGCTCGTCCCCGCCTGGCGCCGGCTTCTGCGCTCCATACCGCTTGCGAACACCGAGATCTCGAGTCGCGTGTCGTCGCGCACGTCGTTCACGTAGAGGAAGCTCGGCGCGAGGCGCCGGACGTAAAACCGATCGAATGGTGTGGTGGTCTGGGTGGGATCGGTCTCGAAGGCTTCGCGACTCAGGCCGCCTGGCTCGCCGAACTCGCCCTGGTAAGCCTCCATCCGCAAGGTGAACCGACTCTTCGTCGAGGTGTTGATGACGAAAGCCGCGTCGGCCCAGCTTTGACCTGAATCGCCGTTGTCGCGGAAACCGTCAGACTGCTGGCGAACGACGTCGAAGCGGTAGCCCACATCGTCGACGGTACCCTGGGCCGTCGCGTGGCCAGAAAAGAGGCCGAATGAGCCGAACACGGCGCCCCCCGAGAAGGCGAAGCGCCGGTCTTGCCGAGGCATGCGAGACACGAAGTCGATCGCGCCGCCAGGCTGCGGGCCATAAAGGAGGTTGGATCCGCCCCGCACGAAAACGATGCGATCGATGACGCCGAGCGGTGGCGGCGCGTACGCAGCTGGATAGCCGTACATGTCAGGCGCGATTGGCACACCGTCGCGCAAGAGAAGCAGATTCCAGCTCTCGTGCGGCTCGCCAAGGCCGCGGTAGGAAAGGCTCCACCAGCTCGCGTTCGACACCTCGCTGATGAGCAGGCCCGGGGTCAGCGCCAAGGCTTGTCGCGGGGTATTCGTCGGCAGCGCGGGCAGCTCATCGAGCTCGGTCGTGGTCGTCTTCTTTCCCAAGTAGATCCGCGTGCCGACCTCGTCCGGGGCGAACCGCGACAGTGCATCGCTGCGCGCCTCGACGTCGATCGGCTCGGACGGCGGCGCCGGGGCGTCTTCGCCCGAAGTGGGCAAGGGCGAAGCTTGGCTCGGCTCCGATGGCGCGGCCTCTTGCGCGCCCGCGTCTGCAGAGGCGAGGAACGCGGTCAGGGTCAAACAGAGCGAGGCGGAGGTGGCGCCGAGGTTGCGCTTGCGGAGCGGCTTGCGGAGCGGCATCGCCCATGACGCTATTGAAAGTCATGTGCAGTATCAATAAATTTCGCTCGAGCCATTGCTTGTAAAAGAAGCGGCCCATGGCGTGCGCCCCGCGGATCGTGCAGCGATCGGCGCCGCGCAATGCTCGAAAGGCATCGGCTACCCGGCATGCATCAACTGCCCGGCATGCATCAACTGCCCGGCATGCATCAACTGCCCGGCATGCATCGGCGGAGCTCGGGCTGGGCCATGCCGTCATTGCGCAGTCCTTTCGGTGGTGGTGGGCGCTGCCCGCATGTTGGCGGCGCGACCGACGAGCAGTGCAAGATGGTGAGGATTGGAACGACGTATGGAGGCCTCCGCAGCCCGGCCCAGCGGGCGGGCTTTGGCGCCATCGGCGCAGCTTGTGTGACGCGCCCGTGCGTCGCGACGCCGAGCTCATCGCGGTCGCTGCGTGCGCCACAACCCGCGCGCGAGGCGCGGCGCAGAAGGTGCGCCACCAAGCCGGGGCCGCTGGGTCGGGCTGACCGACTGCGCGCCCACGACCGTGCGGACCCAGCGGCGTCAGGCTCCCAGCCTCGACGTCCCGCGCGCAGCGCGTTGCCGCGCCGGAGGCGCGCTCCCTCCGGCCGCGCGCAGACGGGCGCATTCGTTGGCGCCCCAACGATGTCTGCGCGCATCCCGCGCCCGCACAGCACGGCCTTGGAGGGAGAGGAGGCGCGTAGCGCCGGGGTGGGAGGCAGGCCCAGGGGAGACATTGAGACATCCGGGGGAACGACTGCCGCCCCTCGCAATAGGAACCCCGACTCAATTAGTCGAGCAGCTCGACGTGACCCGCAACCACGCGGGACAGCTCGCCGCTCTCGAGACGGATCTGCAGACACCCGTCGTCTGCGACGCCCTCGGCGCGACCGGTCACCCCATCGATCCGGACGCGGCGCCCGGCCAGCGCGTCGCGCGCGCGAACGGCCTCCAGGAACGGTGCGAAGCCGCGCGCAACGAATGTCGCTTCGGCGTCGACCACGCGCGCGGTGATCCCCGCAGCCAGCGCGGCGCGATCGCGGCGCGGGGCGCCGAGGATCGCGAGCGAGGTCGCGACACCAGCGATCTCCTCCGGGAAGCTCTCCGTGTGCACGTCGACGCCGACGCCGACCACCAGGCTGCTCACGCGACCTCCAGCGATGGAGGCCTCCAGGAGGATCCCGGCGATCTTGCGACCCTCGATCCAGACGTCGTTGGGCCACTTCACCCGGGCGCGCGAGCTGCCGAAGCAGGCGTCGACCTCCTCGGCGACCGCGAGACCCACGACGAGCGCAAAGGGGGCGACCGCTGCCGGCGCGGCCTCCGGCCGCAGCAGGATGGACAGGTAGAGATTGGCGCCCGCCGGCGAATGCCAGACCCGTCCCTGCCGACCGCGCCCCGCCGTCTGGGCGTCGGCGACGAAGACGGAGCGCGAAGGCGCCCCGGCTGCCGCGGCGCGCTTGGCCTCGTCGTTGGTCGACCCGGTGCTCTCGGCGAACCAGATCGCGCCGGCGCGCGCGCCCAGGCGGCGCTCGACCTCGATGCGAAGGGTGCCTTCGTCGAGATCGTTGCGGCGCGCAGGTGTCACAGCTCGAAGTCGAGCGAGATGTCCGCGGAAGGCGCGGAGTGGGTGAGCGCGCCCACGCTGATGAAATCGACGCCGGCCTCGGCGAGCTCGCGGATCCGCTCGAGCGTGATCCCGCCCGATGCCTCGAGGAGCGGCGGGCGTGCGGTAGCGCGCGCTCGCTTCACGGCGGCGCGCACGCCGTCGTCGTCGAAGTTGTCGAGCAGGACGATGTCGGCGCCGGCGGCGAGGGCCTCGTCGAGCTGCTCCATCGTCGCGACCTCGACCTCGATCTTGCTTGTATGGGGCGCGCGCTCGCGGGCGCGACCGACCGCTGCGGCGACGCCGCCGGCCGCCAGAAGGTGGTTGTCCTTGATGAGGATGGCGGATCCCAGCGTGTCGCGATGGTTGTGCGCGCCGCCGCAGCGGACCGCGTAGCGCTCGAGCAAGCGCAGGCCGGGCGTCGTCTTGCGGGTGTCGGTGATGCGCGTCTTGGACCCCGGGGGAAGCGCCTCGACGTAGCAACGGGCGGCCGTGGCGGTGCCGCTCATGCGCTGGGTGAGGTTGAGCGCAGTGCGCTCGGCCATGAGCAAGGCGCGGGCGTTGCCTCGCACGCGCCAGATCGGTGCGCGATCGCGGGCCTCGATGCCGTCGGCGACGATGCACTCGAACACCGCACCGGGGTCGAGCAGCTCGAAAGCCCGGCGGAACACTTCGCCACCCGCCACGACCAGTGGGCTCTTGGCGAGCGCCACGGCGCGGGCTGTGGCGTTTTCGTCGATGCAAGCTTCCGCGGTGAGATCGCCGCCGCCGAGATCTTCAGCGAGAGCGCGCTCGACGATGGCGTCGACAAGAGGGCGAGGGAGCATGGGCGAGGCCTACTGCCACGTCGGCCCGACGTCAGCAGGGTGTTGGCATCGGCTGGCATCGCTGCTGCAAGGCGCCTGCGCCACCTCCGCCGCCTAAACGCTTGGCGAGAGTCCTCGCCTGCGGCAGATTGGCTGGACAGATAAGATTCTGGACGCCGGGTCGCACGTTTCGCGGCGTGGCCCGTCTATCGCAGCGTGGACATCTCGATCGCGCCGCAGCGGAACAGGTCGGACAAGCCCCCCATGCGCCCCCAGGTCGGTCAGCTCGTCAACAACAAGTACCGACTGCTCCGCCTGATCGGCGAGGGCGGCATGGGCACCGTCTTCGAGGCACGGCACGAAGCGCTGGGGACGAGCGTCGCGCTCAAGTTTCTCCACTCCGAGCTGAGCCGCCGCCAAGGCCTCGTGCAGCGCTTCCTCCAGGAGGCCCGTGTCGTCGCGCGCATCCAGAGCCCGCATGTCGTTCGCGTGAGCGACGTTGATCAGACCGGTGAAGGCCTCGCGTTCATCGTGATGGAGTTCATCGAGGGCAAGAGCCTGCAGGCGCTCTACGAAGAACTCTATCGCCAGGGCAAGCGCCTGTCGTACGTCGACGCGCTCGACTACGCGATGCAACTGCTGGACGGCCTGGAGGCCGCGCACGCCGCTGGCATCGTCCATCGCGACTTGAAGCCCGACAACGTGATGGTCACGCGGGCCGGCAAGGGGCACGTGCTCCTCAAGATCCTCGACTTCGGGATCGCCAAGCTGAAGGTCGAGGGCGACGCGACGAAGGGCCTGACCCGCCCCGGCGTCGTGATGGGCACGCCCGAGTACATGGCTCCCGAACAAGCCTTTTCGGCCGACCAGGTCGACGCTCGGGCCGACATCTTCGCGTTCGGCGTCATGTTCTTCGAGATGCTCGCAGGGCGCCGCCCGGTGGGTGGTGACGAGCCGCACCAGATCGCCGCGCAGTACCTCGCGGGCGAGTTCGCCAAGCTGACCGACCTCGCGCCGACCGTCCCTGCGGGCCTCGCCGCGGTCGTTCACAAGGCCATGGCCGCCCAGACCAAGGATCGCTGGGCATCGGTCGTCGAGCTGCGAGACGCGATCGAGCCCTACCAGGAGGCGAAGCGCAGCTCCGGCCTGCAGGCGAAGTCCGAGCAACCGCGCAATGAAGCCCCAGCGTTGCGCGCCGAGAACCCGGCCTCGGCCCCCGCCCAGGTGATGGCCGCCGTCGGCGCCGGCGCGGTCGCCGCTGCCAGCCCCGCTCCGCTTTCGGATCCCCCGCGCCGCGTGGCCAGGACTCACCCGGGCGAGGTGGACGGCGGCTCGACCGACAAGGTCGACGGCCCGCCCGCGATGATGCTGGGACGCGACTCGTTCGGGAGCACCAGCCCGCATGCAGGCACGGCAGAAGGCCTCGGGCCGCACACGCCGCCCCCCGCCACCGCGATGGCGTCGCCGTCGGTGATCGAGGCGCTCGAGCAGGGGCACGCCGTCTCTGCAGCCTCGGCTCGGCCCCCGCTGGCACGCGGGACGGACATCTCCTCGCCCGATCTGATCCCTCCGGGGATGAACGGCGCCAGCGCCGCGTGGGGCGCGACCGAACTCGCACCGTACGATCCGTTTCCCGGCCGCCAGGTGACGGCGACCGAAGGCTACGAGCCGTTCAATGCGCGCGCGCCCCGCCCCGGCGGCACCGAGCTTCGGGCCGCTGGCGCCGCCGGAGCGGCGATCCATCGCGGAGTCGGCCAAGCTGGCCCGCCGTTGACCCCGGTGGGGTTCGCCGCGCCCCCGCAGCGAGCCCGCAAGAAGAGCAATGCTCTGGGGTGGCTCCTGTTCCTTGCCATGACCCTGACTGGCGGCGTCCTGGGTGTGGTCTTCCTGTGGGACCACCTCGACGAAGGCGAGGGCAACAGCAAGAACAAGAAGCCTGCCGCGACCACACCGGCCCATCCGGCGACACCGCCCGGCCCTGCCGCGCCGCCGCAGCCGACACCCGTGCCGCCCCCTCCCCCGCAGGCGACGCCCGCGCCGACTCCTCCGCGGCCGCAGCCCCAACCGCAGCCACAGCCGCGGCCGCAACCCCAGCCGCAACCGCAGCCGCAACCCCAGCCGCAGCCCCAACCCTCGGCGACCACGCCTCCGCTCTGGACGATCCCGTCGGCGCTTCCGACGTTCTTCCCGATCCCGCGCCAGAACGACCCACCGGCGCAGCCTTCCGCCACACCGACGAACCCGAGGCCGGCGCCATCCGCGAAGCCCAGGCCAAGCAACGATTCGCCTTGGGGACGCGTGCTCCCGAAACCGAAGCTCAAGCCCCGCGGCACGGACAACAGCACCGAGAACCCTGCGCCGAAGACGACCGAAGAGCGGCCGAGGCTGAAGCCAAGGAAGGACTGAGCTACGGTTCGCGCGCCGTGATCCAGGGCCCGATTCGGAGGATGTCGTGAGTCAAGGTCAGGGTGGCCCGCCGCCAGGCTGGCCTGAGCCGCCGGGCGCTCCGCCGGCTGGCGCGTACGGGCCGGGCGGCACGATGAGCGGCGACCTGGGCTTCATTCCGGGCGCCGGCCCGGCGACGACGGAGGAGGCCGCACCGCTTGGTGCCAACCCGCTCGGGATGAACGACTTCACCCCGCATCCGCTCGGACACGGGACCGAACCGATGACCGGCTCTCCATTCGGCATGCCGCCCCCCGGCGGGCGCACTGCGACGCTCGACGACGACGCGGCCGCGCCGTTGTACGGACCGGGCGCCGGGCTGACCGATATCGGTGCGCAAGGCGTCGTCCCAGGGCACGCGGTGGGGCCTCCGCCGCCGCCTCCGCGCGCTCCCAAACGCTCCAACGCTGCCATGTTCGTCGGCGTCGGAGGAATCGCCGTCGCCGTGCTCGGCATCGTTGGCTTCATCTTCATTCGCCAGCACAAGGCCGACAGCGAGGAGACCGACGCCGCGAGCGATCCGACGACCTCGCCGTCGGCCAGCGCGGCGCCGGCGTCCAGCGACGCGCCCCTCCCCCCGCCGTCCTCGAGCGCCCCGCCGCTGCCGTCGTCTTCCGCGCCTGACCCTGATCCACCGGCGACGCCGCCGCAGCAACCGACCGCGCCACCGACGCAACCGAGCCGACCGCCCGAGCAGCCGCCCGCCGATCCGACCACGCCGCCCCGACCCGCGGACGACCCGGACGATCCCCCGAGGAAGCCGCCGCCTCGCCTCAAGCCGAGCAAGCCCAGCCCGAGCGCTTCCGATCGACCCAAGTTGAGGCCTCGACCAACGAAGCCCCCGAGCGAAAAGCCCACCAGGCCCAAAAAGCCCACCAAGCCCGAAAAGCCCGAAAAGCCCACCAAGCCCGAAAAGCCCAAGCCTGGTGGCAGCAGCAGCCCCAATCGCCCCAAGTTGAGAGTACCGAAGTGAGCGAGCTGGAGCGAGGCGATGAGCCTGCGAAGCCACGGCGCGGGAGCTGGCCTTCGCTGGCAGCAGCGCTCGCCGACCCAGCGTGCACCATCGAAGAGGCGGCGCTGATCGTGGCGCGCGATGCCTACCCGTCGCTCGACTGCGGTCGCTACCTCACGATGCTCGATGAGATCGCCGAGCCGCTCGTGGCGCGCGCGGATGCGATGCGAGGCACGCGCGGTGGCGTCTCGGCCCCAGCGTTCGCTGGCTTGATCGGCGATCATCTCTACCGACGCCTCGGCTTCCGCGGCAACGACTCGGCCTACTACGATCCGCGAAACAGCTACCTCAACGAGGTGCTGGAAAGCCGCTCGGGCATTCCCATCACACTCGCGATCGTCATGATCGCGGTGGCACGCCGATGCGGCGTGGCGGCCGATGGTATCGGCTTTCCAGGGCATTTCCTGGTTCGGCTCGGCGGCCCGGTCGTGCTTGGCCGCGGTCCCGGAGAGATCACTGGAGGCTGCTACGTGGACCCGTACCGCGCGGCACACGTGCTCGATCGCATTGCGCTGGAACGCTTGCTCGAAAAAATGGCCGGCACGGGATCGAAGCTCTCCGCCGACCACCTCGGCGTCTCCGATCGGCAAGGAATGATGGTGCGCATGCTCACCAACCTGCGGGGCATCTTCGCCAGCGGCGGGCACCACGCGCGCGCCATGCTCGCCTGTGATCGCCTGGTCGATCTGGGCGCCGGGCCGTCGGCGCGACGCGACCGCGGACTGCACGCCCTGGCCATGGGCGCCAGCTGGGTGGCACGCGCCGACCTCGAGGCCTACCTGGCAGTTCGACCGAAAGCCAACGACGCGCCCAAGATCAAAGAAGCGCTCGACAAGGCCCGTCGCAAGGGCACGCTGCACTGACTCGGTAGCCTCGCTTGCGAGATCGCTGACGTTGCGATTCGTGGGGGTTCGTCGAGGTGACCCGTCACCTTGGCAGGCACCGCTTGGTCTGATTCCACGATGCTCCGGAATCTCTGTTCACTCTCCCGCAGCGCCGCCTCCGCCGCCGTTGCTCGATGATGTTGCGCCCCGCAGGCATTTTCGCATCTTGACACTCAGTGTCACAATCGTCATGGTACCCGTCGAAGAAGGCGAGGCGGACATGACGAAGTCGACGTTGCGAGGGGTGCCTGCCGTGGGGCGGCCGACGGAAGCGGTACTTTCCGATATCGAGGCCTTTCGAGCCGAGGATCTGGCGTGGCGCGAGGGCAAGGCCTTCGCGTACGTCTATGACGGCGGCGCCGAGATCGAGGCGGTCCAGAAGCGTGCCTACGCGGCGTACATGTCCGAGAACGGTCTCGATCCGACTGCGTTCCGCAGCCTCCTCGCCATGGAGAACGCTGTCGTCGGCATCGCGAGGGGCCACCTCGGGGGCGACGAAGAAGTCGCTGGCAGCTTCACCAGCGGCGGTACGGAGAGCCTGATCCTCGCGGTCAAGACGGCGCGCGACATGGCGAAATCCCACCGCCCCGATCTTCGCGATCCGGAGATCGTAATGCCCGTCACGGCCCACGCGTCCTTCCACAAGGCCGGTCACTACTTGGGTGTGAAGGTCGTGACGACGCCCGTCGACCCGGTCACGCTCCGCGCGGATGTCGCCGCGATGCGCGCGGCGATCACGCCGCGAACGGTGATGCTGGTCGGCAGCGCATCTGGCTATGCGCACGGTGTCGTCGATCCCATCGAGGCCATCGCGCAGCTCGGCCGCGAGCACGATCTTCCCGTCCACGTCGACGCCTGCATCGGGGGCTTCCTCCTGCCGTACCTCCGCCGTCTCGGCGTGCACGTTCCCGCCTTCGGCTTCGAGGTTCCCGGCGTCACCTCGATATCGATGGATCTCCACAAGTACGCGTATTGCGCGAAAGGAGCGTCGGTCGTCCTCTATCGAAACGCTCGGATGCGCGCGCATCAGTTCTATGCGTGCGCCGACTGGACGGGATATGCCCTCGTCAATGCGACGATTCAGAGCACCAAGTCGGGCGGGCCGATCGCCGCGGCATGGGCCGTCCTGAATCACGTCGGCGACGACGGCTACCTTCGCATCGCCAAGGACCTCCTCGCCACCCAGCGCGCCATCGAGAGCGCAGTGACCGAGATCCCCGGTCTCAGGCTCCTGGGTAGGCCCGAGATGCCCCTTCTGGCCTTTGGCTCCGACGAGCTCGACGTCTATTCGATCTGCGACGAGCTCGCGGCCCGCGGGTTCTGGGTCCAACCGCAGCTCGCCTTCGACGGCATCCCGCCCACCGTGCACATGACCATCACGCCTTCGAACGTGCCGCACACGGCGGCCTTCATCGAGGCACTGCGCGCGTCGGCAGACGTCGTGCGAAAGGCGGGGCGAACACGACCCGACGCCGGCGCCCTCGCGCCTCTCGCGGCCGAGCTGTCCCGCCCGGAGAGCTTCGCGCGCCTCCCGGAGATGCTCGCCATGGCGGGTATTGGCCAGGGTGGCCGGCTACCCGAGCGAAAAGCGGAGCTCAACGCGTTCATGGATCTTCTGCCGCGAGCCGTCCGCGCCCGCTTGCTCGTCGAGTTCTCGGGCGCGATCTTCGCGGCCGATGCCCCCCAGGTCACCCCGGCGTGACAGAAGGTTTGCGCGAGCAGAACCGGGCGGACGTCCAGGCGCGGCTGGTCGCCTCCGCGCTCGAGCTCTTCGCCGAGGACAGCTACGACGCGGTGACGATCGACGCGATCGCGTCCCGCGCGGGCGTTTCGCGCCGCACGTTCTTCCGATACTTCCCGACCAAGGAGGACGTGGTCCTCGCGCGGAGGCTCGAGCAGCTCGCCCGGTTCCGGGCGCTGCTCGCCGCCATGGAGGACGAAAAGTCCCCCTTCGATCACATCCGCGCAGCGTTCGCCGCGCTCGCCGCCGACTACAAGGCGATACGCAAGCGTGTGCTGACGGAGCACACACTCTTTCTGACGGCGCCCTCGCTGCTCAAACGCGACCTCGAGCTCGACCGCGCCTTCGAGGCTGAGATCGGTGCCGCGCTCGCGCGACCCGCCAAGTCGCCTGCCGCCAAGCGGCGGGCGAAGCTCTGCGCCGCAGCGATCATGGGCGTGCTGCGCGTGGTGATCGAGGAATGGGCGCGAGACAATGGGCGCACCGATCTCGCGGCGCTAGGAGGCGAAGCCCTGGATCTCGTCGAGCCGCTCGCCGGCTAGCCAACTGCACGATGTTGTGGACTCCGGCGGGTGGCGCGGAAGTGAAACCATGACCCGGAAGGTCATGGGGGGAAGGTACCGCCCGCGACTTCGCTCAATGCCCGCAGCTGCACTCCACGCACCCGTGCTCCGCACACGTGCCGCACGAGGCCACGACCTGCTTGCGAAGCGCCTCGCGCGCTCGGAACACGCGGACGGCGGCGTTGTTCTTCGTGATGCCGGCCTCGGCTGCGAACGCAGCCATGGTCGCGCCATCGACCTCGACGCGCTGGAGCGCCGCGGCGTATTCGGGCTTGAGGGTGCCGGCGAGTCGCGCGACGCAGCGACAGACCTCGTCGCGCACGCTTTCTTCGGGCAAGGCCGACGCGTCGAGCTCCGCGGCGAGCAGCGCGAGAGCGCGCTCGGCCGCACCTGCGCGGCGGTGGTGATCGATGATGGCGTTGCGAAGCGCGCGGTAGAACCACGCGACAGCGGCCTCGTCGTCGCGCAGCGTCTCGACCCGCTCGATGCTCCTGGTGAACGCACTCTGGAGAATGTCCTCGGCGAGGTCGCGTCGACCCACGCGCCGCTCGAGGAACGAGAGGAACGCGCGGTGGTTGTCGACGAGGACGCGGGCGACCTGGTCGCTCATCGGCCTCCGGACCTCGTCCGTGTCGGGCTGCGTCATGCAGGGCAGCGTCGTCCTCGCGTCCGCCTCGCGCAAGCCGGTTCTGTCGGGAATTTCCAGCTCGCGGGGGTTTCTTCGGAGGCTTGCGCAATGCGCGGCCGAGAGGCGGAGGTGGCGACGCCCGTGGCGGGCACATGTCAGATCGCTAGCCACAAGGCCGCGGCGTCCTGGCCGAGCTGGTGAGGAAGATTACCGCCGACGGCTGATCGGCGAGGGCCGATTCCCCCTGACCGGGCCCGGTTGATCGTACGCTGGGCGATCACCGAATGAACGAGCCCTGCCCGTCGTGCGCCGAACCCTTGGTGGAGGGTTTGTGCTTCACCTGCGACCTCGCAGACGTCGAGGTCGAGGTTGAGGACGGAGCGCCCCCGGACCCCCTCATCGGCGCCGTCATCGCCGAGAGGTACGAGATCCGCGCGCTCCAGGGCACCGGCGGCATGGCGCGCATCTACCGCGCGGTGCAGCGCTCGCTCGACCGCGAGGTCGTCATCAAGGTGATCAACCCGGACCTCCTGGCCCAGGACGATCTCACCCGCGAGGAGGCCACCACTCGCTTCATGGTCGAGGCGCAGGCCGCCAGTCGCCTGAACCACCCGAACGTCGTCAGCGTCTACGACTTCGGCCAGACCACGGCGGCCGAGGGCGGGCTGCTTTTCATGGTCATGGAGTACCTCACGGGCTCCGATCTCTGGACCGTCCGTCAGCAGAACCCGGAGATGCCTTTCCCCCGCATCGCCGGGATCTTGCAGCAGACCCTGCTCGCCCTCGGCGAGGCCCACTTCCTCGGGATGGCGCACCGCGACATCAAGCCGGAGAACATCCTCATCGAGTCCACACGCGGCGGGCGGGACCTCGTGAAGGTGATCGATTTCGGCCTGGCCAAGCTCCACGCGCTCCAGTCCGTGACCCGTGTGGGGCAGACGCTGGGCACGCCGCACTACATGGCGCCCGAGCAGATCGCCGGCGGCGCGCTCGGCAGCGCGGATCTCTACGCGATCGGCGTCATCCTCTTCGAACTGCTCACTGGGCAGGTCCCCTTCGACGGGACCAACCCGATCGAGATCCTGCGCAAGCACCTCGACGCCCCCCGTCCCGACCCGCGGCAGGTGGCGCCGCAGCGCAACATCCCCGACGCGCTCGCAAACGTGTGCATGCGCGCCATGCACGTCGATCCGCAGGAGCGGTGGCCCGACGCGGAGAGCCTCTCGGCCGCCATCGTCCGCGCAGTGGGCTCGGCCGACTGGAGCTCGCGCGCCTCGCTTCCCGATTCACGCTCGCTGCCTCCGCCGCCGCCCTCGCGTGCGTCGCCGGGCGAGGCGAGGTCGGTACCGCCGAGGCGAGCGCCGACGCTACGCCAGCCGGCCGATGAGGCGCCGCTGCTCGGCCGTGACGCGGACCTCGCCTGGGCGAGCGAGATCCTCTTGCGCGGGGGCCCCGCGAGCGGGCTCGGCCTGTACGGCCCGAGCGGCGTCGGGCGGACACGCCTCCTCGGCGAGATCTGCACCGTCGCGGAGCTCGAGGGCGCGCGCGTCGTCCGCACCCGCGCCGCACCTTCGCCGCGCGGCGAGGTCGGGTACTCGGCCCTCCGCGGTATCATCGCTTCGCTGAGTGGCCTCCGCGAGGCGGACCCGCGGCTCGCGACGGGCCAGGAGGCTGGGCGCGACGCTGCGGCCGCAGCCGGGCTACGCCATACGTTCGGATTCGACGCCAGCAGCGCCCCGAGACCTGGGTCGCCACGCGAGCGGGCCGCGGCCGCGTTCGTCTGGGCGGTGCGGCGGGCCGTCGAGCGCGCCTCGGGCGCAGACGTGGTCCTCGCGCTCGACGACGCCCACGTCATCGACAATGCGTCCCGGCTCGCCCTGCTCGACGGCCTGGCCAGCGCGGCGGGGCTTCGGCTCCTCACCACCTCGCTCACGCCACTCGCGTTTCCGCGCGACCGGGGCGCGAGCCGCTCGCTCGCGGGCCTCTCGCCATCCGACGCCTCGCAGCTCGCAGAGTGGCTCGGTACGGCGCCCGGGGTGGTCCTCGGGCGGCGCCCTGCGGGCGACATCGAGCCACTCTACCTCGAGCTGCTGCGCAACTTCCGCCTCGACTCGGGTCCACCACCCGGCCGCCTCCTCGACGTCGTCGAGCTCGGCCTCCGGGCCCTTTCACCAGCGCAGCGACGGCTCTTGCTCGCCTTCGCGGTCACGGGGGCCAGGTCGCGGGAGGAGGTCGCAGTCGTCGCCCGTGGGGAGGATCTCGAGGCCGCGCTCGCTCCACTGATCGACCTCGGCCTGCTCGAGCCCGAGGGGCAGGGCGTCCGCATCGCCCACGAGGTCTTCGCCGTCGTGACCATCGCGACGACGCCGGCTGCCGCCACCGCGCTGCTCCACACTGCGGCAGCCGAGGCGCTGGCGACCCAGGACGCGCAGGGCGAGCTGCGGGCTCACCACGCCGTGCGCGGCAGCCCCGACTTCGAGACGTTCCTCCTCGTCGAAGAATGCGCCGCGCTGCGGGGCAGAGTGGGTGACGAGGAGGGCGTCGTCGCCATGCTCAAGGCGGGGTTGGAGGCCGGGCGCACCCTGCTGCAGCATGGCGACGTGGAAGCCGGGGGCAGCGCCATTGTGGTCTTCGGCCAGAAGCTCGGTGCCGCGCTGCGCGAGCTCGGCCGCTACGCCGAGGCCATCGGCGTCCTCGAGGAATGCCTGGAGCAAACGGGGCCCTTGGACCGGCGGCGAGTGGCGGTCCTCGAGGAGCTGGCCCGAGCTGCCGGATCACGGGGTACCCCGCGCGAGGCCGCGGCATTTCGAACCAGCGCCCTGGCCATCGCTCGCAAGCTCGGCGACCGGGACCTCGTCCAGCGCCTCGTCTCGATGGCAAGGGAATGACTTCAGCGTCGGGGCCGGGCTCTCGGGCTTTACCCACGGGGCGGATGCGGCCACCCAGGACGTCTGCCTGGATGTCGATGTCTGGGCCGACCTGACGACGCGGCTGCCCCTTAGGCCATGGGCGCGCGTGAGCGCCACCAACCAATCGCATTTGGGCCCCAGCGAAGCCCGCGCGCCACACGACCCCGAGGCGCATGCCAACGCCAAGGCAAACCCCGGCCGCGGGAAACCACCGTGGATGGCGTTCCCAGCCCGGGGCACGCGTCTTGAGTAGGTGCGAAAGATGGACCTCTCGGGCGCGGGCGGAGAGACGGCTCGGGTCGCGACGCCGTGGACCCATCTCGGCCGGCGAGCTGAGGGTGCACGACAGCTCGCCCGCCGCGTGCTCGGCGTCGTCGCCGACACGGCAGCGCGCGTGTATGTCCCTGGCGACCGGGTCGAAGATGCCCTCGCCGCCGTCGAGTCGTACGCGCAGCGCGAGGCGACCTGCACTGTGGGTTACTTCAATGGTGACGATGAGACTCGCGAACAGGTGCTCGGTAACTACCTCGCGGCGATCGACGCGCTCGCCGGGACGACTACTTATCTGTCGATCAAGCTGACTGCGCTGGGGCCCCCGGACGAGGGTGGCTCCGCGATGGCGCGACAGCTCGCAACACGCGCCGCTCGAGCCGGCGTTCACCTCCACGCCGACGCGATGTGGGCGGGCAGCGCCGACGCCGCACGCGCCGCGGTCGAGGCGATGCAGCGCGATGCCGGAATCGACGTGGGCTTCACGCTCCCCGGTCGCTGGACACGCAGCCTGGCAGATGCCGACTGGGCCCTGCAGCGAGGTCTGCGGGTGCGGGTCGTCAAGGGTCAATGGGCGGACCCGGCAGCGCCGGATCGCGAGCTGTCGCAGGGCGTACTCGACGTCGTCGAGCGGCTCGCCGGCGGAGCCTCGACCGTCGCCATTGCGAGCCACGATGCGGTGCTGGTGGCTTGCGCGCTCCAGCGGCTCATCGCGAAGAAGACGCCGTGCGAGCTCGAGATCCTCCACGGCATGGGCGCACGCAGGGCGATCGCTGTCGCCCGCAGCCTGGGGGTCCCCGTGCGCGCGTACGTCCCCTTCGGAAGAGGCCGGCTCCCCTATGCCGCCGGCCTGGCCGTGCGCGATCCCGCCCTCGCCCTTCGACTGGGCAGCGACTATGCGAGCGCGATCCTTTCGCGTGCCCTGTTTCCAGGTCGATAGCGGGCGAACCGGAAAGAGGCAGAGCACATGGACGCTTCCACACCCAAGGCAGCAGTCGCAAAAGTCGACGGGAGGACGCGAGGGTGAACATCGGCGACTCGGCTGACCATGAGATGATCGATTTGCGGACGAAGAGGTTGAATTTCGTGCGGCACGATTGCAACACGTGAATTCACCTGAAAACCAAGCGAAGCGTCGTGGATGCATCCTCGAAGGTGGGGGCCTCCGGCAGACGGCATAGCAGCGTTGCAGAAGGGCCGACGACGGCTCAGGCGTCGTCGACGCGGGGCAAGCGGATCTCGAGCCGCGCACCTCGACCGTCCACATCGCCGAGCGTCGCCCGCCCTCCATGAGCCTCGGCGATGTGTCGGACCAGCGCCAAGCCCAGCCCGGTGCCAGGGACTCGCCGCTGCTGCGCATCTCGACCCCGCTGGAACGGCTCGAACACGCGCTCCCGCTCCGCAGGAGGCACGCCCGGTCCGTCATCGTCGAAGCAAAGCACCGCGAACGCGCCGTCCGCGAACACCGAGACGCGTGCAGAGCCGGCGAACTTCACGGCATTCGTCAGGGCATTGGTGGCCAGCGTGGCGAGCAACGCGGCGTCGCCCCGGACCAGCACATCCCCCTCGTCGGTGGAGATCTGCGCCCGGGACGGGACGGGCATCGACGCGATCGCGTCGTCGACGAGGTCGCGCAGCGACACGGCCTCGGAAGCGTCCCCCGGAGCGCTCCTCGGCGTGGCGAGGATGAGCAGGCTGTCGACGATCTGCGCGAGATCAGCGACGCACAGCTCGACCCGACCCAAGCGCACGGCAGACGAGGCTTCGGGGCCCTCTTCTTCTGCCAGGAGCTCAAGCTCGGCACGAGCGGTGGTGAGTGGCGTGCGAAGCTCGTGTGCGGCGTGGACAGCGTAACGGCGCGCGTTGTCGACGGCTTGATGAACGCGACCGAGGAGCTGCGCTGTCGTGGCGCGAAGCTCGTCGACCTCGTGGACGCCTTCGGCCGGCCCGAGGTCGGTTTGGCTGCCCGCATCCACGTCGATCGCCGCAAGCCTTGCCCGGAGGCGGGCGAGCGGCGCGACGGCGGTCCGCGAGAGCGGTCGGCTGACGGCCCACGCCGCGGCCGCGGCGAATGCACTCGCTATCAGCGCGGAGGCCACAAAGAGAGAGGTCGGCAGCGCGTGTGCCGAGGCCGCGACGGCGGTCATCCCCCTGGCCGAGCGGGCGGTGCAGAGCCGGAGATCGTCTGCTGCATTGAGTGCGCAAGGGGATCCCGACGCAAAGGCGATGCGCGCGTCACCCGCGAGGCGTCGCCCTCCCTGGTCGAGAACTGCGAACACGAGACCGGTGTGCCTGGTCTCTTCGGTCTCGGCACGCACGACCGCCGCGACGAGGTCGGGCGACGGAGCGTCTTCGTCCAGCTCGGCGGCGAGGATGACCGCTGCCTCGCGCAGGCGGCGATCCTCAGCGTCCTGGAGCATGTAGTCAGCCAGCACGCTCGTGGCCGAGGCCGCGAGGAGTGCAGCTGCGCATGCGATGAGGGTCGCCGCCCACGTCACGCGTCCGACCAGGCTCACCCTCTGCTTCACGATCGCCTTCCCTCGGCGAGCGCGTATCCCTCTCCACGCAACGTCCTGATGACATCGGTACTGAGCTTGCGCCTCAGGCGCCCGATCAGGACTTCGAGACTGTCGTTGGCGGAGTCGCTCGCTTCACCCCACACGCCTTCGAGCAGCTCGCTCTTCGGCACGACGCGGCTCCCGCGCTTCGCCAACATCTCCAGGATGGCCCACTCCCGCGAGGTGACGGCGACTTCTTTTCCGGCGCGCCTGGCCCTGCGTCCAGCAAAGTCGAGCACGACGTCGCCCAGCCCGATGACGAGCCCGCGCGGCGTCGCACCGCGACGTCCAAGCGCGCGAACGCGGGCACGCAGCTCGGATACGGCGAAGGGCTTTCCGACGAAATCATCGGCGCCGGCATCGAGCCCACGCACGCGCGACGCAACCTGGGTAAGAGCGGTGAGCATCAAGATGGGAGTTGTTGCGCCCGCGGCGCGCAGCTCGCGGCACAGCTCGATCCCCGAGCCGTCGGGCAGGTTGAGGTCGAGCACGATGACGTCGGTCTCGAACGCCAACTCCCGCGCCGTCGCGAGGTCGACGGCGGTCGCCACCGCGTGCCCGTCGGCTCGCAGCGCTTGAGCGATGACGCGCTGCACGTGCTCCTCATCGTCGACCACCAGCACTCGCATGCTCAGCTTGCGTCGTCGGTCGCGCGCGGCGCTACGGCACCGAACCGGAGGTAGAGCGCGGGCGTCACGAACAACGTGAGAATCGTCGAGCTGACGAGGCCGCCGAGGATCACGACCGCCATCGGCTGCTCGATTTCATGGCCGGCAGCGTGACCGCCCATGACGACCGGCACGAGCGCGAGTCCCGTGGCGAGCGCGGTCATGAGAATCGGCGCGAGGCGCTCCGATGCGCCACGCACGACAAGATCTATTCCGAAGGGGATGCCTTCGTGATGCTCGAGGTGACGAAGGTGCGAGACCATCATGATGCCGTTGCGCGCGGCGATTCCGACGACGGCCACCAGACCGATGAGGGTTCCGAGCGAGACGACGCCCCCCGCGGCGGCCGCCAGGACGCCGCCGATCAGCGCGAAGGGCAACCCACCGAACACCACGATACTCACGCGAAACGATCGAAAGTCGGACCAGATCACGAGAAAAATGCCGACGAGCGCGAGCGCCGCGACGGACAAGAGTCGCTTGCGGGCCGCCTCACGTGCAACGCCTTCGCCCAGGATCTCGACGTGGTGACCCATCGGCAGCGAGAGGGCAGCGACCCGGCGAGCGACCTCGGTGCTCACGCTGGCGAGGTCTGCCGAGGGCTCGAGGTCGATGAGGACGTCGAGCTTTCGCGACGTGGCGTCGTGCGCGATGGTGTTGGGCACCGGAACGATGACGACGTCGGCGACGTCACCGAGGCGCGTCATCGTCCGACCGTCCACGGCGATGCCGAGGTCGCGGAGTGCCGCCACGTCGCCTCGCGTCGCGTCGCTGCCCCACACCACGACGTTCATGGGCTGCAGGCCGCGGAGCACCTGGCCGACCACCTCGCCTGCAAGCAACGTTTCGGCGCGCGCGCGCACGACCCCCGGCTCGACCCCGACCGCGGCACACCGTCGTGGATCCACGCGGATCTGCACCTGGGGAACGAGCACCTGCGCTTCGGGACGGGCGTGCGCGACCCCTGCCACCGACTGGAGGTCGCGCGCCAGCGACGCACCCGTCGTGCGCAGGGCATCGAGATCGCCGCCACGAATGCGCACCACGACGGCGCCGCCTCCACCGCTCAGAACCTCGCGCATACGCTCCTGCAGGTAGGTCTGCACGTCGCGGAACACGCCGGGATAACCGTCGACCACCTCGCGTACCCGTCGGGAGGTGGCATCGAGGTCGGCGTCGGGGTCAACGCTGATCCAAAGCTCGGCGAAGTTCGGCCCGACGACTTCGTCGGCGACCTCTGCACGGCCGATGTGGGCACCGAAGTTCCGGACGCCATCGATCTCGAGGATCTCGGCCCGCGCCAGGGTAGCGGTGCGGGTGACAGCCTCGAGCGAGGTGCCGGGGCGCGCCACCCAGTGCATGAGGAAGTCGTTCTCGGCGAAGTGCGGCAGGAATTCCTCTCGCAGCGTCGACGCCAGCGCCCCCGCACCGACGAGGAGCAGGACCGTCCCCCCGAGGAGCGCCTTGGGTAGCGTCACGACCTTCCGGATGAGGGGCTCGTAGACGCAGGTGAGGTAGCTCGCGAGGGGCGACGGTCGCTCCGGACCGCGGCGTCTGCGGAGAAAAAGGAGGGCCAGGACGGGAGTCACCGTCAAGGCCACCACGGTGCTGGCGATGATGGCGAGCCCGTAAGCAAGTGCGAGCGGGCGGAAGAACTCGCCGGCCACGCCGCCGAGAAAAAATATCGGGACGAACACCAGCACGACGATCAGGCTCGCGAAAACAATGGCGCCCCGCACCTCCATCGACGCATCGAGCACCACGCGAATCGCTGTCCGGAGGTCGGGTGCTTCGGGCAGCTCGCGCAGGCGCCGGTGAATGTTCTCGACGTCGATGATGGCGTCGTCGACGACCTCGCCGAGCGCAATGACGAGGCCGGCGATCACCATCGTGTCGATCGTCTGACCCATCGCGACGAGCACTGCCGCCGCCGCCAGGAGTGACAGCGGAATCGCAAGCACGCTGATGACGGCGGTGCGGACATTCCACAGGAAAAGGAAGAGCACGCCGATCACGAAGACGCAGCCGATGCCCATTGCCTTGCCGAGGTTTCGTAGGGCTCTTTCGATGAAGCTCGCCGGCCGAAAGATCGCAGCATCGAGCGCGACGTCACCGAGCCCCGGCGCGAGCCGAGCCAGCGCAACGTCGATCGCCGAGGTGACGTCGAGCGTGCTCACGCCGGGCTGCTTCTCGACGATGAGCAGCAGGCCGGTGCCCTGGGTGACGAGCGCGTCGCCGATGGGAACGGCGTGCGACTCGACGACCTCGGCGACGTCTCCCACCGTGAGGGTCCCTCGGCCGACCGTCGTCAGCGGGAGCCGGGCGAGATCATCGGCGGCGCGCACCATCGGCGCTTGAACTACGGGCAACCGCATCGTCGGCAGATCGATGACGCCGCCTGCGCGCGGGGTGAGCGCGTCCCGCGTGGCGGAGACGAGCCGAGCCAGGTCGATGCCGTGCGCCACCAGGCGATCGGGATCGGCGCGCACCTCGAGCCGGCGCCCGCGCTCGCCCCACACGGCCACGTTCGCGACACCAGGGATCGACATGAGTGCCGGTCGCACCGTCCAGCGGGCGAGGTCCGACAGCTCGGTCTGCGATCGCGTCGCGGACCACATACCAATCTTGAGGATACGGCTGGTGGACGAGAGCGGAGAGAGGAGGACAGGCGGTCGCGACACGGCAGGGAGTGCGGCGCGTGCCACGCGCTCCTGTACGAGCGCGCGCGCCACCATCAGGTCTGTGCCCGTGGGAAAGAGCATGACAATCGACGAGAGACCGAGGACCGACTTCGAACGGATCGCACTCATGCCCGGGGTACCGGCGAGCAAAGCCTCGAGCGGGACCGTCACGAGCGCCTCGACCTCCTCGCTCGACAGCCCGGGCGCCTCGGTCTGCACTTCGACGCGAGGCGGCGCGAACTCAGGAAACGCATCGAAGCGCGCTTCCATCAGGCCGCGGATCGCGAGGGCCACGAAGACGACGGCAAGACCGACCACGATCCACCGCTGACGGAGGCACGATTCGACGAACGTTCGCATCAATGCCCCGGCGGAAACTCGACACCGAAGAGCTCGGCCGCGCCCACTGACACGACACATGAGCCGGCTGGAGGGCCGTGGCCGAGCACCATCTCGGCACCATGCCGTCGCTGCGGATCGACACGCTCGCGGACGAACCGCTGGTCGTCGCAACGGTAGACCCACGCTCCACCCCACGCATCGAGGACGACCGAGGACGCCGGGACGGTGATCCCCGGGGCGGTGCCGTCGAGCGGGAGATCGACGACAACGCGCTCCCCGGGGACGAACCCGGCGTCGGTGGGAATGGCGAGGTAGCGATCGACCGTGCTCCGATCCGGCTCGGCGGTGGGTGGCCCCGCGACGAAGGGGGCGGCAACAGCGTCGCCGCCCCCTTGGTGGCGCACGTTCGCGCGCGACTGGAGGTCGACACGGGCGACGTCTCCCGAGTACACGGCTACGCGCACTTGAAGCGCATCGACGGCGACGATCTCGACGAGAGCAGCGCCCGCCGCGACCGGCTGCCCCTCGCCTACCGAGAGCAGACGCACCACCCCGCCGGTCGGTGCGCGCACCAGCATCGCGACGTCGGAGAGGAGCGGGTCGCGCGAGAGTGTCGCCGCCCGCGCGCGCGCTGCCACGAGATCCGCGTGGGCCACGTCGCGTGCGGCGATCGCCTCCTCGAGTGCACGCGAGCTGCCCGCCCGTTGGTCGACCAGGAGCTGGTTGCGCGTGACTCGCATCTCGAGAGCCGCGAGGCTCGCCTCCGCGGCTGCTACCTCGCGGCCCACACGTGCGGTGGTGTCACGGTCGGTCGGCGCGACGGCCGTCAGCCGAAGAAGAACGGCGCCACGCTTCACCGATGATCCTGGCGCTGGGGGCTCCCCCGTCACGAAGTGCACTTCGCCTGCAACCGGTGCCGTCAACGTCAGTGAACGCCCCGGTGGAACCACGACCTCACCTCCGACGAGACGCGTGCGCGGCAGCACCTGCTCCTTCACAATCGACTTCTCGATTCCCAACCTCCCGACCGTCTCGGAAGGCAGCATGACAGCGGGCAGATCCGATTCTGGCCTGGTGCTCGCTCCCTGCGCTCTCTCCGCTCCCTGCGCTCTGTCCGCTCCCTCCGCTCTTTCCGCTCCCTCCGCTCCCTTGGGCGCCGCGTGATCAGACTTCGGTGGATCCGACCCGCAGCCCGAGGCGAGGACCACGGCGAGGAGATATCGCTTCAAGGCGCCGCTCCTTGTCGGCGCACACGCTCGGCCACGCGATTCGCCGAGACGAGGCGCGCGCCGAGCGCACGCTCGAGCTCACACGCCGCGCGCCGCTGCTCGGCGAGGAGCTCGGCGCGACGTAGCCGCGCCTCTCCGGACCGGCGAAGGACGTCGAGCACCACGAGGTACGATTCGTCTCCAGAGTCAAAAATGCTCGTCGCTATCGTGAGAGCCTCTTCGAGGGCCGGCAGGACGTCGCGCTCGTAGCGCTCGCGCGAGCGGCTCGCCTGGATCACCCGCGCCCGCGCCGCGACGACCTCGAGCAGGGCCGTGCGCGCCACAACCTCGTGCTGCGCGGCTACGCGCAGGACCTCGGCATCGGCGCGACCGATCCCGCCGGGATTGGCTCCGAAGAGCGGGATCTCGGCGCGACCACCGAGCCTCATGTTGCCCCCGTCGCCCTGCCCCCAGTTGCCTTCCACGACTGCGCCGAGCGCCACACGACGGCTCCGCTCCCACCCGGCGCGCTCGGCTGCGGCGTCGACGGCCAGCTCCGCGGCACGCACATCGGGTCTCGCCGCGCGAGCGATGGCGACGAGCTCGTCGGGGGCAGGCAGGTCGGACGCTGGCGTGGTGAACGCGGCCTCGACGTTGTGGGTGGCAGCGCCGCCGAGGGCGAGTTGCGTGACGAGTCGGGCCCGCGCGGTCGACGCTTCCAGTTCGGCGGTCTCGCTGGCATCGAGGTTGATCTGGGCGTCCGTGGCGGCGACGCGCTCGTTCATCGGGCTGGCATCGCCGACGCTGGCGGAGACCGCTGCGATCCGCGCCACCTCCTTGGAGAATCCCGCGAGCTGCCGGCGGACGTTGAGACGCTCCGCGGCAAGGCCGAGCTCGATGTGCAGCAACCGAGCGTCGCGGACGAGGTCGAGAGCCCGCATGAGGACGGCCTCGCCCGTCGAGTCGGCTTCGCGCGCGGCGGCGGCCGTCCGACTCGGCATCTGCCAGAGCGATTCGAGTGGGACCAACAGAGTCGCAACCGCCGAGACCGGCCCGATCGGGCCGAGCACCGTGAGCTGAGGGTTCGCAGGCCGCCGGGCCTCGTCGAGCGTGGCGCGTGCTGAGTCGATCCGCGTCAGCTCTGCGCGCAATGCCGGGTTGCGCCACAAGGCGAGGGAGACGACCTCGTCCTCGTCGAGGCCGTCTTCAATGACCACACCGCGCGGCAGCTCTCCTCCCCCGTCCGGTCGCGTGGCGGCCCCGGTTCGTTCGCGCAGCTCGTCGGCAAGCCATGCGCGATCACGCGTGGAGCTCGCACAGCCGGCGAGAAAGCCGCACACCACGAGACCGCGGACATCCATCCGCCTCGTTATCCCTCGTTGAACCAAACGGAACGTGAACGACCGAGGCGCCCCTCACACCGCGAGACTGTGAATCGGCCTCCGACGGCGGACGGTAGAGCTTGCCCTCGTAGCGCATGAAACCCGCATCTCTTCCACGTCCGCAGTCTACGTCCGCCCAGCGGCCGGACTGCCAGCCGGACTGCCAGCCGGACTGCCAGCCGGACTGCCAGCCGGACTGCCAGCGTCAGGGCTTGCGACGTTCTCGGAAAGCCGTCGGGCGCGTCGCCGTCCTCGGCGTGGGTCCGCGGAATGAACCCGTAGTTCGCCGGATAGACCACAGATGAATGCTGGGGAGCCCAGGCCGGTGACCTGACCTACGAACTCCAGCGGCGGCGAACGGCGGCGGTGGATCAGTATCCCGCCGCCGTTGTCGTGCCCGACGCTCGCGAAGTGGATCTGTGAGAGGGCCGCGATCGGATCTCTCTTAGGGCGCCGCTGAAGCCCGCTGGACGAGGAACCGAATTTCATGACGTCATCGCAACCTCATTCCTTTCGGACCAGCCTTGCCTGGTCGCACCGATTTCCCTACTCGCCCAGATCTTCCGCACGACACGCAGAACCGTCGGCGCACGTTGGGTGTGACGTAGACTGTCAGCCCGCCAACCGTGACGCTTGACGTGGGCCAGGCGAGGTCGCGACCATCCCCTGTTCGCCTCCGCACCTTCGAGAGAAGCATGAGCAAGAGCCACGGCATCACGGTGTTCACGTGGGATTACTGGGGCTGGGGGAGCGCTACGCCAGCCCTCGTTGCGACCGCCGCTGCCGTCGAGCACCCGCGAGGCTTCGGGTCACCCTTGCTTGTTGATGTCCGCAGGATGCGCGACGCGCGAGCCGCGGGATTCCAGGGTGACGCGTTCAAGAAGGCTGCCGGCCGCGAGACCTACCGGTGGATGCCCTCGTCACCCGTCGGTAGCAGGGTGCACCTGTTGACGGAGACCTCGTTGCGCGATGTCTGCGCGAACGCCAAGGGTGGCGTACCGCTGGCCCGGGTGATGTTCGGGTCCACGAGCTGGGCGCTGATCGCCTGGGCCTGGCTCGCGCCGCGCCTCGCCGCACTCCCATCTCGGAGCGCGTCGTGACCCAGCGGGATGATTTCTCGCGACCGACCAAGAAGCGGCTCGCGGAGTTCGCCAACTACAGGTGTTGTATTTGCGACACCGCGACGACCGGGCCCGGCTCGGACGGCCCGGTTCGTACCCACCGTGCCGCGCACATCTCCGGCGCGGCGCCCGGCGGGCCGCGCTACCGTGCGGAGCTGAGCAGGGAGGAGCGAGCCGGTTTCGAGAACGGCTTGCACCTCTGCGCGAACCACGCCGACATCGTCGACGACGATGAGCCGACTTTCACGGAGGTTCGGCTGCGGGAGATCCGCGACGCCCACTACGCTAGGGTCGGGGAGGAACAACAAGGCGTCCGCCTGCCGGACGCCTTTGCCAGCTCGACCACCGACATTCTGCGTCACTGGCCGACGACCATCGCGGGTCAGTGGCTTCCCCGAGCAGAGCTCGATGCCGTCGCCGAGCAACTCGCGGACACGGAGGGGAAGGGAGTTGTCGTTCTCGGCGCTCCCGGATCAGGAAAATCGGCACTGCTCGCCAAGCTGGTCACGGTGTTGGAGGCACGCGACATCACGGTCTTCGGGCTCCGCCTTGATTCGTTGCCTAGAGCGGTCGCCTCGCAGGCCGACTTTGGGAGGTGGGCCGGCGTGAGTTCGACCATCCCGGCGCGCCTCCACCGAGAAGCCGCCCATCGGGACGTCGTGTTGATCGTGGACCAGTTGGACCAGCTCTCCGAGCTCGTCGATCGAGACACGCGGCGCCTTGAGACGGTGTTGGCCTGTCTGGCCGAGGCCGTCTCGCATCCCGGAGTGCGCATCGTGTGCGCCTGTCGGGAGTTCGACTTCAACCACGACGCCCGATTTCGGCGCCTGGCAGGAGAGTGCGTGAGGCTTCCCAGTTTGATGCTGGAAGACGTCCAGCAGGTACTCGCAGCCAGCGGCGTCGACACAGCCAGGCTTCCTCCTGCCCTGATGGAAGTCCTCAGAGTGCCGCAACAGTTGAAGGTTTTCGTCGAGTTGCTCGAGAGTCGCGACGACCTGCTGGGCCCGTACCACCAGATGCTCGAACACGTGTGGACTGCACGCGTCGCTACTCCCGCGCGCTCTTTTGCGGCCAGCCGACTCGCGACCCTCGTTGCGGACCACGAGACGGCCTTCGTGCCGCTGGCGCGCTGCGATGATGTGCGTGCGGCCCTGGACGAACTTGTTCGCGAGGGCGTCGCCGTGGTGCGAGGCCTTGCCGTCGGCTTCACTCACCAAACAATCTTCGACTTCGCGCGCGCCCGGGCGTTCGTGGCCGAGCAGGGTGATCTAGAGACCTACGTGCTCCAGCACCAGCAGTCGGTTTTCCTGCGACCCGTGCTGTGGAACGCGCTCCAGTACATGCGGGCCTCGCAGGCGCCACAGTACATGGAAGTGCTGCCGCGGCTACTCGACGGTGGTCGCATTCGAGACCATGTCCGCACCCTCGTCGCCGAGTTCCTCGGCCAGCTACGGGAACCCGACCACGACGAGCGCGAGCTCGTCGGCCGCGTTCTGGACGACGCAGTCCTCCGCCGCACGTTCCTGCCGGCCATCGGAGCGGGTTCGCGGTGGTTCGACTGCCTGGGAAGCGAGCGTGTCCGCCGATTGATGCGGGCTTACGGGACGCAGCTGTTGCCGCTGCTGCGCGCCGCCCTGCAGGAACATGAAGACGACGTGCTGCAGCTGGTCATCGACTGTGGCTGGATCGAGCATGATGAAAGCGCGCCGGGTGCGACGTACCTGCTGCGCCTCGTAACCGACTGGACGGAGGCCGCGACTAGGCTGCTTCGGTTGGGCATCTCGGGCGGCAAGATCGAGGGCCACGACCTCGGTGGTTTTCTCGAGGGGGTGGGGAAGAGTTCGCCGGATTTGGCGGTGGAACTCCTTCTGGAAGAGATGCAGGCCGCGCTCGTGAGGGAGAATTCCGGCGCAGGCGAGCGCCAGCGTGAACGGGCGGCCATGGCGCTGGCGGCGGACGCTCTCGCCGACGAGCGCGGGCTGGCGGTCGCAGCGCCCGGGGCCGTGCTCAGCCTACTGTCCGTGCTTCCCGCCCTACTTCGGCCTGAGGCAGAGGGGCGCCAGCGGTCGAGCCACTTCCGGTGGCCTTGGGCTCTCGCGTACCCCGACGACGAGATGCTCGTGCTGTACACGGTCCTTGGCGCTGCGAGCGTTGCCCTCGCCGCGAGGCCTCAAGCCTTGCTGAAGGCGGCGGCGCGCTTCCGTGATGTCGATTGTGACTCCGTACAGGCGGTGCTCGCTCGGGGGTTCGCGGCGTTGCCTGCGTCTCACATCGATGACGCCGTGCAGTTCGTAGTCGAGGACCCTCGTCGGTTGTGCATCGCCGGCCGCGGTTTCCCGGACCTGGTTTCCATCGAGCTGCTCGAGCAGTTGGGGCCGAAGCTTTCTCTTGCGCATGTCGCGAAGCTGGAAGCGGCGATCGAGACCTCGGTCGTCTACAACGCGTCCGAGGGCGACGTCGAGCAGCGGCGATATCGGTTGAAGAACGAGATCGAACGCCGCTCGGGGCTGCTCATGACCTTGCCGCGCAGGCACCTGTCGCGCCGCTCGCTGGAGCACCTCTCCTCGTTTCCGGCGGAGCGTCCCAAGCCCGATGAACCCCAGGTGTTCGGGTTCTCTCCGGTGCCAGGGCCGATGTCCGCCGACCAAATGGGACGCGCGAGGGACGCCCACCTACTCAACCTGTTCGAGGAGCTGACGGACGACACGGGGCGGGAGCATCCGCGCCTGCGGATGCGCGGCGGCAGCGTCGAGGCGGCGCGTGCACTGAAAGAACTCTCGAAGCGGGACCCGGCGCGGATCGCGAGGCTGGTGGCGTCACTCAAGCCGGGGCTGCATGAGCGGCCCGTCGGCTACGCCCTAGGAGGGCGCTGGGAAACGTCGCGAGCGACCCGATAGCAAGGCGCCGGGGGGGACCGGCCGGAAGCGTACTTCCTGTACGCTGAGGACCGGTGGGCCCCCGGCAACGCAGCTAGCGGGG
>Ga0105046_10002406_pt1 | contig 29571 bp, 30 predicted proteins | sample MAT03_FD_78385 | JGI IMG/M metagenome (GOLD analysis project Ga0105046, IMG submission 78385) | Freshwater microbial communities from Lake Fryxell liftoff mats and glacier meltwater in Antarctica - MAT-03 (megahit assembly) | ecosystem: Environmental > Aquatic > Freshwater > Ice > Liftoff... | reverse complement strand
TGGGAGAAGGGGAACTAGAATTATGTCTCCCCTCTCCCATCTTTGGGAGAGGGGCTGGGGGTGAGGGAAAAGATTTAAGCAAAATTGGGATGCTCCCTATTTCCCCCCTTGACAAGGGGGGATTAAGGGGGGTAATTCGACTTGTGTGTACACCAAGCGGGGAGGGGATTAAGGCGCGGTTTTTAACCGCCCTTTGAATTACAAACCGATTCACTCACAGCAACTTATCTGGTGTAATTAGCAGGTCACGAATCCGTTTACCTGTGGCATGATAAACTGCATTAGATATGACAGCCGCTACTCCAACAATCGGAAGTTCCCCCAGGCTTTTGGTTCCTAGTGCATTCACATAAGGATCGTGTTCTTCAACAAATTGCACTTCCATGTTTGGGATATCTGCATGAACGGGAATCAGGTAATCGGAAAGGTTAGCACCAACTATTCTTCCCTGATTGGTATCCATGACAGTTTTTTCCATCAGCGCCATGCCGATTCCCCATGTAATCCCATACAGGAGTTAATTCGCCGACCATTAACTAGAATAGTACATGCACCACATTCCCCGCGATCGCAAGCTTTTTTAGTTCCCATCAAACCTAGCTTTTCCCGCAGTGCATCAACTAAAGTGACACGAGGTTCTAGCTTCAGCGTGTAGGAGACATTATTGACATTCAGCGATAAGTCTACTTCCTCTGAACCCAATATTTTTAATTCTTGAGTAAGAGAGTTTGAAGTGATTTGAGCTAAAAAATTTTCTTCCATGATCGCCACCGCACCGGGAATTGTCGAAACTCTCAAAAGTTTAGAATATGAGGTTCGCCACACGATTTTAATAAAATTTATCTTTGAAAATATCTATCCAGGATTTTATATAGCAATCCTAAATCATTTGTGAAAATCTCTATCTCTCTTTATTCTCTCTGCGTTCTCTGCGTCTCTGCGGTTGTTTACTCTTCACTGACTTAATTCCTTCCCCTTTCATTAAAAACTAGCCAGTTACTTAGTCATATCACCACTGCTACCAATAAAATTCTTGTGATGCTGTTGATGTATTCAGGAAATTGGGAATCATATACACAGCGTTTGTTCAGCGCTCCTGAAACGTAGTCTTAGTGAAACTGATTTGACCTATGATTAAGCATCTGTTAGTGTTTTCAACCAACCTCATTCAGCAAACTGCAACATCACTTATCCTTACATCCACAGTGATGCTCCTTGCTACTGGATGTTCCAGTCAGAAAAATAACCCTGCTTCGCAAGGAATCTCTAATCCTAGTACCTCAGACAATAAATCAGAAACACTCCGTATTGCTGTTATTCCAGCCCAAAGTTCTCAGAAACAGGCAGACCACTTAAAGGCATTGGAGGAATATCTCCAAAAAAGCGTAGGTCGTAAATTTGATGTTCAAGTTCAGAAAGACTATGATACAGCCGTGAACTTACTTGTAACCGGAAAAGTGGAGATTGCTTATCTTGGGCCACTAACTTACGTGCAAGCCAAACAGCAAAATCCAGACATTGAACCAATAGTTGCACCAATCACCGAAGCTACTGGAAGACCTTGGCACACTAGCATGATTATTGCCAACTCTAGCAGTGGCATCAAAACTTTTAAAAACTTGAAGGGAAAACGATTTGGCTTTGTCAGTAAGTCTTCAACCACAGGTTTTTTAGTGCCTTCTGTAGAGTTATTTGAACCAGAAGGAATTGATCCTAAAACGAACTTCAGTCAAGTCAAATTTTTAGGTAGCCATGATAAAGCACTTACAGCATTGATTGCTGGAGAAGTAGATGCTGTAGCAGTTGAGCAAGAAGCTTATATTAAAGCACAGCAAGAGGGCACACTCAATGCATCCAAATATGTAAAGATTTGGGAATCATCTCCTTTGCCAACTGCACCGATAGTTGTCTCTACTAAACTAGGCCCTGATTTAATTAGCGCTCTGAAGAAAGCATTAATTGATGCTCCAGAGGGAATTGTAGCCGTTTCAGGGATTAAAACCGCAGGATATACGCTTGTAGGAGATAACGACTATAAACCAATTCGGCAGTTGCAAGCCAAGCTGGATGCCAAGACTAAACAATAATCCTACTAAAGTAGCCATCGGTTCAATATTGAAATGAAAATTTGGCAAAGATTTATTGGCTCATCCGCCTTAGTTGCAGGGCTTATTTGTCTTATGGGTGGTAGAGTGGTTGTGCTTTATCAAGCTGAGACAGCAGCCGAAACAACTCAGAAAAAAACCGAGCAGGCGCTTACCCTTGCTATTCGGCTAGAAAAATCCTTAAAAGATCAATCTCTAGCGCTCAAGGATTTTGTTGTTTTAGACCATAACGCTAGCAATATGGTGGAATATCAGAAAACAATGTCTAATTTTCTGATTGACCTAGATAGTTTAGAACGCTCAATGGACAAAGCACCAGAGTTATCGCTTGTGCGTCGTCGTCATGCTTTTTTGATCCGTTTAGCAAATAGTCTAGATAATAATCCGACTACATTTATGGCATCGCAGCAGGATCTTAAAGCAATTAATTCTTATGCAAAAGATATTACATTTTATCTGACAGCTTTATCTGAAAATGCTCAACAACAGAATTATTTAGCAAACCAAAAAATTAGCCAACTCAGAAAAATCAATACTAATTTGATGTTTATAGGGATTACAGGTATTTTTCTGGTCTTTGTAGCTCAATTTATTCTTATCCTGATTCCAGTTATCCGATCGCTACATAAACTCCAGCTTGGAGTTGCAACAATTGGTACAGGAAACTTGAATTACCGCTTACACATTAAAACTGGTGATGAAATTGAACAGTTGGCAAATGAATTTAATCAGATGACAGTGAAGTTGAGCGATTTTTATGATTCGCTGGAGTTTAAAGTTGCTGAACGAACTGCTGAACTATTTCAAGCAAATAAGGAGCTAGAATATGAAATTGCTGAACGACGCCAAGCAGAAGCTAATCTTCAACAATCTCAAACACAGTTAAGACAAAAAGCTCAAGAACTTGAACAAACCCTGCACGAACTTCAGCAGACTCAAACCCAACTGATTCAAACTGAAAAAATGTCAAGTTTGGGACAACTGGTAGCTGGCGTTGCTCATGAAATTAATAATCCAGTTAACTTTATTCATGGAAATATTACACACATTAATGAGTATGTGCATCAGTTAATTAAATTATTACAAATGTATCACGCTTACTATCCTCAACCTGCTGATGAGATTCAATACCATATTGAAGAAATAGATTTAGACTTTATTATTGAAGATGCAACTAAAATTTTGTCTTCCATCCACTTAGGAACCAAACGGATTCGTGAGATTGTTTTATCTCTACGAAACTTCTCTCGCCTTGATGAATCCGATATGAAAGAAGTGAATATTCATGAAGGAATTGATAGTACACTATTAATTTTGCAGCATCGATTGAAGCCACAAGCAAAATGTTCAGAAATTGAAATTATCAAAGCCTATGGCGAGTTACCCTTAATTGAATGTTACGCAGGACAACTAAATCAGGTGTTTATGAATATTCTGAATAATGCAATTGATGCTTTAGAGGAACAAAACAATCAGCAATCTTCTCAAGATATTACTAATTGTTCTAGGAAAATTTTTATCCAGACACAGTTGCTAGATAAAGAGCGCATTGCCATTCACATTGCAGATAATGGAATCGGAATTCCAGAAGCAATACGTAGTCGGATATTTGATCCTTTCTTCACGACAAAACCAGTTGGTCAAGGGACTGGGCTTGGTTTATCTATTAGCTATCAAATTGTCACTGCAAGACATAAAGGTTGTTTGAAATGTCTTGCAAGACCTGAACACGGAACAGAGATGATCATTGAATTACCAATTTGGCAGCACGATTCTTAAAAGGTGTGATTTTTTGATCTTCTCTTCTGTTTTAACTCGCAGCAAAATTGCCCCAACTTATGTAGGGTAATTTTGCAGTCGTTACCCGAACTTGGTCAGCATTCGCCACCAACTGACCGCAAGCATCCCAAGTTCCAGAAATAAATGTGCTTCTTGTCCCTTCACCGATCGCAACTGGGGCAGTGTAATCACCAATTTGCACTTGCAAGGTTTCCAGATTCACTGTCACAACGGCTTTGGGATTAGCAGCCACTAAATCTTGTAATTGTTTAACAGTAACAGCATCGGCTGTCACACAAGGTATGCCCATTGCCACACAGTTACCAAAAAAGATTTCCGCGAAGCTTTCACCGATTAAAGCTTGGATTCCCCATTTTGCGATCGCTTGGGGTGCATGTTCCCGTGATGAACCACAGCCAAAATTTCTATTGACTATTAAAATATTCGCCCCTTGGTACTGGGGTTGGTCAAAGGGATGTTCACCTTTAAGTGCTGTCCGATCATCAATAAATGCACCTTCACCTAACCCATCAAAGGTAACGGCTTTTAAATATCGCGCGGGAATGATGCGATCGGTATCTATATCATTACCCACTAAGGGTATACCGCGCCCTGAAACTGTTTTAACTTCACTCACCATAAACTTATGTTCTTACTTGAATTATTGAGATTTCTCTATTCCCCTTCCAAGAGCAAAGAGGGGTTACAGCAACTCGCGTACATCAGAGACTTCGCCTTTAATCGCAGCTGTGGCGACCATCGCCGGACTCATTAACAATGTCCGACCGGAAGAGGAACCTTGTCTTCCTTTAAAGTTGCGGTTGGAGGAAGAAGCGCTGATTTGTCTTCCTTGTAGCTTATCGGGGTTCATGGCTAGGCACATAGAACATCCCGGTTCCCGCCACTCAAATCCAGCTTCCTGAAAGATTTTATCCAGTCCTTCAGCTTCCGCCTCTTCCTTCACTCTTTCAGAACCGGGGACAACAAAGGCTTTGATTCCCTCTGCAACGTGGCGACCTTTGGCGATTTTTGCCGCTTCTCGCAAATCAGTAATTCTGCCGTTGGTGCAACTACCAATAAAGCAGACATCTATTTTAGTGCCCTTGATCGGTTGACCAGGATATAAATCCATGTAGCGGTAAGCTTCTTCGGCAATAAATCGGTCTTCTTCTAGCAATTCTTCCGGTTGAGGTATTGACTGGTTAACACCGATACCTTGACCGGGAGTAATCCCCCAGGTAACAGTAGGAGAAATTTCCGCAGCGTCGAATACGACTACATCATCGTACTCGGCATCAGCATCGCTCTTGATGGAATCCCACCAAGCCACTGCTTTATCCCAATCTGCATCAATGGGCGCAAAATCTCTGCCTTTGAGGTAATCGTAGGTGACTTGATCTGGATTGACATAGCCGCATCTAGCACCGCCTTCGATCGCCATATTGCAGACAGTCATCCTCTCTTCCATGTTCATTTGCTCAAATGTCGTACCGGCAAATTCGTAACCATAGCCCACACCACCTTTAACGCCAAGGGTGCGGATGATATGCAGGATGACATCTTTAGCGTAAACTCCTGGGTTCAGGCTGCCGTTAACTTCAATTTTGCGGACTTTCAGTTTCGAGAGGGCGAGAGTTTGGGAAGCGAGAACATCCCGGACTTGACTAGTACCGATACCAAATGCGATCGCACCAAATGCCCCATGACTCGAAGTGTGACTATCTCCGCAAGCGATCGTCATTCCGGGTTGGGTCAGCCCAAGTTCTGGAGCGATCACATGAACTATACCCTGACTACCAGAACCAATATTGTAAAAAGTTATGTTATTTTCTTGACAGTTATTTTCCAGCGCCTGAATCATTTCCTCTGCCAAGTTATCGGCAAAGGGACGCGCCTGGTTTTCTGTCGGCACAATATGATCTACTGTGGCCACAGTCCGTTCTGGAAACAGTACTTTTAGACCCCTCTCGCGTAACATAGCAAAGGCTTGGGGACTGGTGACTTCATGAATTAGGTGAAGCCCGATAAATAGTTGCGTCAGTCCTGAGGGAAGTGTACCAACGGTGTGTAAGTCCCAAACTTTATCAAACAGGGTACCTTTGCTCATACGTCAATCAATATTTCAAGAGTCCGGCCTTAAATAGTATCAAAAAAAAGTCTCCGTTTTTGCAGATCACTTAATATTACTTACAGCTTTGCACTCTTATTTCTCTGTGCCCTCTGCGCCTCTGCGGTTTTATTCTTCAACGAACCGCAGAGGCGCAGAGGGCACAGAGGAAGAGAGAAGATAGGTAATCTTGCGCTGGGAAGGGAATAACTGGGAGATGTAATGAACGATTTGCTCTAGGTTTGTGTATCCGCGAGTTCCATTCATTCTGGCTTTGTAGCCTTGCTGCGATCGCTCCTGTTCAATAGGGCTAAGATTGAGTTGTATCAATATGGAGATAATCACAAGGTGGAAGGATGGCATACAGCGATTTTAGTCTCGCTAAGGCGAAAAAGAGTTTTGATTTAAGGCTCGATGAAACTCATAATTTATTTGCTGATACAAAACCTGTTACACCATCAGAAACTCTCAGAACGATTTTAATTGATTACATTCCTTTAGCAACTGCTATTGCAACCGAAAAAGCTAGATCAGAATTTTTAATTGCACCAATATTGGCTGAGGTAAGACGATTACTAAATAATAAAATCTCACTGTTTTCTGGGAATGAATTTAATGTTGATGCAACTCAAGGCTTGCAAGGTTTTTGCGACTACATCATCAGCAATTCCCAAGAGCAATTATTTATTTCTGCTCCGGTAATGTTTATTTTTGAGGCGAAAAAAGAAGATATTATCGGTGGTCTTGGTCAATGTGTAGCGGCAATGATTGCAGCGCAGTTGTTCAATCAAAATCAAGGTAATGAAGTTGGGCTGATTTATGGTTCGGTTACTAGTGGAACTAACTGGAAGTTCTTATTTTTAGAAGAGACAACTGTTTATATAGATTCGACTGAGTATTATATTAAAGAAGTTGATAAAATTTTGGGTATTTTATTGCAAGCTTTTCAGCCTGTTTTAACTGCTGTTTGAATATATCTAGCAGGCAATAGGCAATTTTTATAGTAGAAAATATCCAAAATCTTTTACCCAAGCGGACTATCTGACTTGTGCGTTGGCGGCGAGTAGTTAAGGAATACCACAAACTCAAAAAGGCTAGAAACTGCATTTAAGCTGTCTCTAGCCTTAATTGACTTAATGGGCAGTACCAGACTCGAACTGATGACGTCCTGCTTGTAAGGCAGGCGCTCTACCAACTGAGCTAACCGCCCAATCCTTAACTAATATAGCAGAACATTTCTCGTTGCGCTAGTAGTTTTGGGAAAATCTTTTTTTCTCTTATACTGACTCAGTATTCAGTTACTCAACACGGGCTAAACGCCCCGCTATCGCTAACAGGATTTAGGATGCCCTCTGGTCGGACGCACGATCGCATTACTATGTATGCTCTGCCTTTCGTGGTGGGCGTTACTTTTTGGCAAACTCACAGTAGCAATGCGACTTTGTTGGTTGCAGGCGGGTTTCTCTTTGGCGGGCTGATGTTTGGCCCCGATTTGGATATTTACTCTGTGCAATTTCAACGCTGGGGTTTCTTGCGCTGGATTTGGCTACCTTATCAAAAAAGTCTGCGGCATCGTTCTTTTTTATCCCACGGGCCGATTATTGGCACGATTTTGCGGATACTTTATCTGGGGTGTTTGCTTGCTATCTTGGCAATTTTCGTTTTGGCGATCGCCGAGAGGTTGTGGAATCTGAGTTTTACTTGGCAAGATTTGGGTGGAACTGTGGGGCGATCGCTCGTGCAATACGATACTGAATATATCGCCCTGTTTTTGGGGCTGGAATTCGGTGCAATGAGTCATTCTCTCAGCGATTGGGGCGGTTCGGCTTATAAGCGTTTAAAAAAACAGGGGGTTCGGGGGTTGCTTCCTAGTGGCAAAATTAAGAAGCGGAAGCTGAGAAGTGGCGGTCGTCGGCTGAGAGTAAAGAAATAATTTTTTAAACGCAAAGGAACGCTAAGGGAAGCGCAGAGGTACGCAGAGGTATGGAAAATCAAAATGAGAGTTTGGTGGCTTTGCAGGAGTTGATTGAGGTGGTGGCGAAGTTGCGATCGCCTGATGGTGGTTGTCCTTGGGATTTGGCTCAAACTGCCGAAACGCTGACACCTTATGTGATTGAGGAAGCTTATGAGGTGGTGGATGCAATTAAGGGTGGGGATAAAGGTGCGATCAGAGAGGAGTTAGGCGATTTATTATTACAGGTGGTATTGCAAGCCCAAATTGCTAGCGAATCTGGGCAATTTTCTCTTAAAGAAATAAGTCAGGGGATTTCCCAAAAGTTGATTCGCCGTCATCCCCATGTGTTTGGTGATGTGTCGGTGGCAAGTGTGGATGAGGTGCGGCAAAATTGGGAACAAATCAAGGCTGCGGAGAAAGGCGAAGCATCTCCAGAGGCGCAAAAATTTAGTGCTAAACTCGGTCGTTATGGGCGCACTCTTCCCCCATTGACGGCGGCAATGAAGATTTCTCAAAAGGCTGCGGCTATCGGGTTTGAATGGGAAAATATTCAGGGGGTTTGGGATAAGTTTCATGAGGAGTTGGGTGAGTTTCAACAAGCTTTAGCTGAGGAAACACCAGAACGACAACAATCAGAATTAGGCGATTTACTGTTTGCAGTGATTCAGCTAGCCCGTTGGCATAATCTTGACCCCAGCGCCGCTTTACAAGGTACTAATCAGCGATTTGTCCAGCGATTAGAAAAAATGGAGGCAGTTGTTGACCGTCCCCTTTCTGATTACAGTTTGGATGAATTAGAAAAGTTATGGCAACAGGCAAAAGCTCAACTTGCTCAAGAAGGGAGTAGGGAGTAGAAAATGGGGTATTGGGCACTTGTACTGAGCGTACCCCTGCGGGGAAGCAAGCTACGCGTAGCGTCTCGTAGAGAAGCCGTTGGCGCAGCCTCTCGTAGAGAAGTATTGGACATTAGTCAATAATTAATAATTATTCTTCCCCCACTCCCTTCTTTAAGATTTTTCAGCATCGAACCACTTATCATATAGCGATTGATAAGTGCCATTTTCTTTGAGACTTAGCAGAGCCTGATTAATTGGTTTGCGGTAGGGACTGTTGTTAGGCAGAATGATGCCATAGCTTTCTTCACGCAAGATACTGCCAACAATCTGTACTTTCCCTTTGCCTTCGTTGGCAGCATAGAAGAGGAGTACAGGCGCATCAAACACCACAGCATCAGCTTTTTTTGCTTGCAGAGCATTGTAAGCTTGCTCAATTTTGGTAACTTCTAGAACTGAAATCTTATGTTCTCGCAGGTATGTGGCGGCTGTGCTACCCGCCGTTGTGGCTACTACCTTGCCGGATAAATCGTCTATACTCTTGATATCGCCCTGAAGTTGTTGTACTGTCAATGAAGTAGTCGCACTGGCTGTAAAGTAGGCGGCAAAAAGTACTCCGATGAACATCCAGACAATACCTACTAGGCGTCCCAGTACTCCTTTGGGCATTTCATCAGCTTGGGTTGCTAATGTGGCAGCTGACCACCAACAAGCTTTGAAAATGCCAGGAAAGTATGATTTTGGAATCATCCCATCTTTATGATGGCGCTCAGATAACCAAATAATGTGGGCTGCTACGACAATTAACACTAGGGCAATGCCTATTACCTGCAAGAGGCTAGTAGAGAAAAATAATTGTAAAATATTTGGGAAGGCACTGTTGTTGGTTTCTGAGTTTCGTACCATAATTTGCAGCCCCCCAGCAAAAATAGGTAATGAAAAATCAAAATTCTGCTGGCGTTCGGCTGTAATCGAAATAGCTGCAATCCCCAATTTAGCTTTGCTGTCTTTAATAGCAGAAAGCAGTTCTGGCACAGAGGAATATTCAATTAATTTGGACTCTACACCTATTTGCTTGGCGATGCTGCGCCAGAGGTCGATACTGAATCCCGATAACTCACCTTTGTTTAATAGCACAAAGGGCGGTATAACTCGTGTAGCTACTAATAACGGTTGTTGGAGTTGTGGTTTTTGGGCTAGTCCTGGGGATGTGATTAACAATAATGCCAGAATTCCACCTACTAATCCTATGCAGGTATACAGTGCTAAGGAACGCCTGGTTTTGTTTTTCCGGTCATATCTGCGAATCGGGCTTTTTCTCGCAGCCATAAGTTGACGAAATCTACTAGCGATCGCATTCATCATCAGAATTTTCTACGGGTTGTATGGTATGTCTATTTATCATGCCCACCCCATATCAAATATCACGTTTATCATCCCCCTAAAACCGATTTTTTCAGATTTAGGGCGATAAATATGGCTCAAGCTAGTAGTCTGTCTCATTAAGGTAAAATCTGCCTAAATCTCCGTAAAGTTGACCTGGTACTTGTAATTAACCCGGCCATTGAAGCTGCATATCCCACATCTGAAATTAAGGATCTTCAAGTTGAGTCTTACCTTGATTCCTCAGTAGGTGAGGTTATCGGTGATGCAGAACGCCTGCAACAAGTCGTCTGGAATTTGCTCTCTAACGCTGTCAAGTTCACACCCAGTGGAGGGCGAGTTGAAGTACATCTAAAGCAGGTAAACTCAAATGCCCAGATAACTGTGTCTGACAATCCCGATACTCGTGAGTTAGTTTCCTTTATTCTTCAAGAGTCTGGAGCAAAGGTGACATCGGTTAACTCAGTAGCTGAAGCGCTGGAAGCACTGGTACGATTGAAACCAGATGTTTTAGTCAGTGATATTGGAATGCCAGATGAAGATGGTTATTCGCTGATTCGCAAAGTGCGAATTAGTGAAGCAGCTCGATGAAAAAAATTCCAGATGTAGCACTGACGGCCTTTGCTAGAAATGAAGAGTCTAAGCTGGCTCTGAACGCTGGATTCCACGTTCATCTATCCAAGCCAATCGAGCCAGATAAGTTGGTGAGTGTGGTGGCGAACTTGGTTAAAGGCAGCCAACAAGTTTAATGCACTATGCAATTTAGTTCTTGGTAAAATCTGCGTAGGCGTAGCCAGCCGTAGGCATCGCCTATATAGCAAATGTTGTCGCTAAACAAGCAAATATTGTCGCTAAACAAGCAAATATTGTCGCTGAACAAGCAAATGCTGTCGCTAAACAAGCAAATGTTGTCGCTAAACAAGCAAATGTTGTCGCTGAACAAGCAAATATTGTCGCTAAACAAGCAAATGCTGTCGCCTATATAGCAAATGTTGTCGCTGAACAAGCAAATGACCTAACCTCCTTCCCTGCGAGGTAAGTGGGAAAATTCAAAGCCTCTCCCTTCTTCTCTCGGTGTCCTCTGCGCCCTTGCGGTTCCCCGACTTTTACCCCGTAGGGGATCTTGCTACGCTCTTAGCGTTAAGGCAGGGTAGCAACTGGCGCGACACAGAGAAATCAGAGTTTGAGAGATATTTTGCGGAAGTCCTAAATAAATGCGGTTTTTGGAGAGCGATCGCAACTACCAACCACTAGAAACGGAAACGAGTTGAGCTAATAACACCCTGGCGCCAAACAATTATCGGAAATAAACGCAGTTAATGCCAAGTTATAAGACGTTTTCCCTTAGTACGCTTACCTTTTATCAAGTTAAAGTAGCGTCAGGTGTGTTGGAGATAAATATTTCTAAATGTATGTTACAACTTCTTACGTTTTGGTGTTAAAAAACTAAAAAAATCTAATTATTATACTTATGTAGCATTATTTTAATACTTGTTAGGAGTATGACTATGACTGCTAGTACCCTGCTGCAAGAAATAGAAAAGTATATCCCTATTCTGGGAGATATAAATATTAAAAGTCCATTAGCATACCAAGCAACTCGTGGAGCGGTTGAGGTAGTTAACACAGTCCAGATGGCAGTGGCGGAAGCTTATATTAACGGATTAGAAGTTCCTGATTCCGTTCTAGAATCGTTTTTCGATACTTGTATGCCAATTTTCTTTCAGTATTTCCCATCCCTACTAGCACCTTATGAATGGGTATTAAAAGAAACTGATCATCTCGCCGAAGGATCACGGGAACTAATGAAAATTCAGTACGACTTGCCTCAAGCCATGCTGAATACTATGTTGGGGGACTGGAAACTCATTTATCCTAAGTACAGCATGGGATTGTGGGAAAAAGGAGCATTAAACCTTGAGCAATCCCAGATGCAGATGATTGATGATGTGATTGAAAAGCTAGACATCAAGGATGGAGACAATATCTTAGACTTTGGGTGCGGGTGGGCATGTGTTCCTAATTACATTCTTTCTAAGTTCCCCAATGTCAAGTTTACAGGTCTTAATTTGAGCCACGAGCAATGTGAATATATCCGCCGCAAAATGCAAGATCCTGAGAGTTATCTTAGTTCAGATCGGTTTACCCTATATGAAGGTGATTTGAATAATGCAAATTTTCAAACCAAGTTTCATAAAATCCTTTCAATTGGTGTTTTTGAGCATGTTGGTAACTTAACAGAAGGCTTTAAAAAATTAGCTTCGTTTCTGAAGGATGATGGCAAAGTTTTAATTCACATCATCACAGTCCGCATCCCTAACAATATGTCTAGCGTTTATACCCACAAATATATTTTTCCGCACGGTCGTTACTGGAATTACGATGCAGTTCCTAGCCATAAAGAAGACCTCAAAACAATTCAAAGATGGTATCTCAATGGCTCTAATTACTCTAAAACACTAACTAACTGGTTACAAAAGTTTGACGACAACCAGGCAACAATAAAAACATTAAACTATGGCATGGACTATGCCAAGTTTCGCCGGATATGGAGATTTTATTTGATATGGTTTATTCGTAATTTTGCTAGTTGCGATGGAGAATATAATGGTAATGGTCAATTTTTAATGGTTCATGCTTAACCAAACAAAGCTAGTGTTTCCCCTGCTAGGTGATGGACATCCTGCCTGTCCTTATTTAACAGAATGAAGATGCCTTATTGACAAAAGCATCTTCATTCTGTTAAATGTTTGGATTATTGACAGAGAAGGCAAGGAACAGACTTTTCTCCTGAGCAATCTGCCAACGAGAATATCAAACGGATGTCTCCGCTTCTGCCTTGAAAACTGAGTTCTGACAGTTGCGGTTTCTGGCGCAAGCGATAAGTTCTGGTTCAGAAGGCACTCTAATCTTTGACGCTAGCTTCAGGAACTCAAGAATTTTGATGAACCAAAATGTTGGGTCTGGAAGATAGGCAACCTGCCCCTTTCGCACGGTTATGCCATGCCGGGCTGACCACTGGAATGCATGATGAAGATTATGCCAGCCTTCACCCAAGGTCAGAAATGCTACGAGCCAATGGTTCCGACTATAGTCATTAGTTGTGAACGGTTGTTCGCCCAATATATGGCTGAGTGAGTTAACGGTGGCGACACCGTGGAAAAGGACAGTCGTGCTGAGGAAAAAAGCGCCGAGATATTCAACTCCACCAATGTAGTACGAGAGCGCACCTAGAGCAACGGTGGGAATGAAGTGCAAACGGTCAACAACCTTCAAAACCAGATTACTCTCAACATCGGTGGGAAGCTTGGAGGGAAAAAAGTGTGGGGAGAATAGCCATCCAGCTTGAGACCACCAGAATCCTTTAATCCCCTTAAAAGGCATATAGGGAGAATGAGGATCTTCTTCTTGGTCTGAGCATTGATGATGAGCTACATGGTGAGCTTTCCACCAACTTGGCCCCATCTGCCCGGCTGAAGCAGCCACAATGCTTCCAATACATAGAACTGAGGTTGGAGCCTGGTAGCTCTTGTGGGTGAGTAGCCTATGATAGATGCCAGTAGTTGCAAGCATTCGTATTATATATAACAACATGGCCCACAAGACAGCACCCCATGATAAGCCAGTAACAATAATGAGTAATGATCCTAAATGACTCACTACGATCAAAATAGGGCCTACTATGTAAGAAATAATGGTGAGATGAGAGTACTGCTTCATTAGTCTTCTAACATCCTTAAGCTTCAAAATAAAAATGCACCACATCTTCAACGCAGTGAAGCTTGCGGATAGCAGAACGCCCACTGTTGTCAGCGTTAACAGCACAAGGATATCTTGGCACAATTCGCTTGGAATATAAAAAGTAGTTTAAAACACAAGCGGTGGCAAAAAAGCAGTCAAGAGTTTCTATATAGCGGTTCCCATTCACATGCGGTACAACATTATATCGCCAAGTGTAAGGGCACGGCAGTGCCGTGCCCTTACGGGTGTACCTCACGTAAACGAGAAACCCTATAGCAATGGGAGTTGAGTTAAAATCTCTCATCCTGTAACAGCGAGTTGACCTGGAAAATGTCAAAATTAAATGAGTTTTGCGTAGGCGGAAAGCAATTTGTCGCCAGACATCGCCACTTTACTAGCGCGGATTTGAGATAAATAACTTGAAATTTATGGGCAAGCAACGTGTTCTTTCTGGAGTTCAACCAACCGGCAATTACCATCTAGGTAACTATTTGGGAGCCATTCGCAACTGGGTAGAAGGTCAGAGCGAATACGAAAATTACCTCTTTGTGGCTGATTTACACGCGATTACAGTGCCACATGACCCAAAACAGTTGGCAGCTGATACCTACACCCTTGCTGCTCTCTATCTAGCTTGTGGTCTTGATTTAAATCACTCCACCATTTTTGTACAATCCCACGTTTCGGCCCACAGTGAACTCACCTGGTTGCTCAACTGCATTACACCTCTAAACTGGTTGCAAGATATGATTCAGTTTAAGGAAAAAGCTGTTAAACAGGGAGAAAATGTGAGTGCAGGTTTATTAGATTACCCTGTGCTGATGGCATCTGATATTTTGCTTTACCAAGCTGATAAAGTGCCAGTCGGTGAAGACCAAAAGCAACATTTGGAATTGACACGGGATATTGCAGCTCGGTTAAATCACCAATTTGGTAAACCAGATCAGCCAGTTCTGAAGTTACCAGACCCTTTGATTCGTAAGGAAGGCGCAAGGGTGATGAGTTTAGCGGACGGTACACGCAAAATGTCGAAGTCTGATCCTTCTGAGTTAAGCCGAATCAGTTTGCTAGATTCACCAGAACAGATTCAATACAAGATTAAGCGTTGCAAAACCGATCCGATTCGTGGGCTGACTTTCGATGATCCAGCGCGTCCAGAGTGTAATAATTTGTTAACGCTCTATACATTGCTTTCTGGTAAAACGAAGGAAGATGTAGCCGTTGAATGTGAGGATATGGGTTGGGGGCAATTCAAGCCATTGTTGACGGACACAATTATTGAGTCTTTGAAACCAATTCAAGAAAAATATCAATCGATAACGGCGGATAAAGGCTATTTGGAGTCTGTGTTGCGGGATGGAGGGGAAAAAGCTAGGGCGATCGCAAATCAAACTTTATCACAAGTAAAAGCTGCTTTAGGCTATTCGCTTCCTCTATAACTTTTCACTTTTCGGTGTGATTGGCTATACCATTTAAGAAATTGAAATTCTTAATTTTATGCATCACACCCATAGCCCCACAGCCTTTAAGAGAGCTGTACAAGCAGGTGAATTTCTAATTACCGCCGAGGTAGCACCCCCGAAAGGGGGAGATCCAGCACACATGATTCAAATGGCGGCGACTCTTAAGGGAAGGGTTCATGCTGTCAATGTTACTGATGGTAGCCGCGCCGTGTTACGGATGTCTTCGTTACTAGCGTCAGTGATTTTGTTACAAAATGGCATAGAGCCGATTTGTCAAATTGCTTGCCGCGATCGCAACCGCATCGCTTTACAAGCTGATTTGATGGGCGCTCATGCTTTAGGTATCCGTAATATTTTAGCTTTGACTGGCGACCCAGTAAAAGCAGGCGATCATCCAGATGCCAAAGCAGTGTTTGACTTGGAAGCTGTGCGACTGCTGCAACTGATTCGGAAGATGAATCAAGGTGTTGATTGCAATGAGAAACCCTTGACTGATGGAGCGCTAGATTTATTTGTTGGTGCAGCAGTAGATCCGCAATGTAAAAGTTGGTCGGGTTTGCAAAGTCGATTTGAACGCAAAATCGAAGCCGGAGCGCAGTTTTTTCAAAGTCAGTTGATTACCGATTTTGAGCGGCTAGAAAAGTTTATGGATACTATTGCTGCTGGCTATAAAAAACCAATTTTGGCAGGAATATTTCTGTTGAAATCGGCAAAAAATGCCCAGTTTATTAATAGATGTGTTCCGGGTGTAAATATTCCCCAACATATTATTGATAGATTGGCAAAAGCCAAAGACCCTTTTGAGGAAGGGATGAAAATTGCAGCCGAGCAAGTGCAGATAGCGCGGCAATTATGTCAAGGTGTCCACATGATGGCGGTGAAGCGAGAAGATGCGATCGCGTCAATTTTAGATTTGGCTGGGATTGCTCCAGTTAATCAGTTGGTCTCTAAGTAAAGCAGATAACGAATCTTTTATTATATTAAAGCAGGTGGTTAATCTCATCTGCTTTTTTTATGCTGAAATAGACGCATCTACACTATTTTTGATAGACTTTCAATATCCAATTTTTGCTTAACTAAATCCAGGTGCAAACTGACAAAATATTTTATAGCTTATTTCAAGCTTTCCCTAACATATTTTTTGCAATAATTGGCGATACGACTCTCAATGTCAACGCCTATAAATTTGTTTCAATCGAACTAAAAGAAACTGCTTTTAGGATTGATGGGGTATTCATGCCCACAAGTGAAACTATAAACCAACCACTTTACTTTGTCGAAATTCAGTTTCAATTAGACTCAACTTTTTATAGACGCTTCTTTGCCGAAATCTTCCTTTACTTGCGTCAAAATGAATCAGTCAATTTTTGGCGTGCTGTTGTCATCTATCCCCAACGAAGTTTAGATCCGCAAGACCAACAGCCGTATCAGTTGCTGCTGGACAGTTCACAAGTGCAACGCATTTATCTAGATGAATTAGATTCAGGAGAGAACTCACTTCAAGTTGCGATTGTTAAATTAATTATCGAAAGAGAAGAGACAGCCGTTGACAAAGGTAGAGAATTGATTTTACAAGCAAAGCAACAACTGGTAGATGAAGCTACCACCAAGCAAATTGTAGAATTGATAGAGACTATTCTGTTGTACAAATTTACCCGGTTAAGCCGAGAGGAGTTAGCAGAAATGTTGGGTATAGACGACGAATTCAAAAAGACAAGAATGTATCAATCAATCAAGGAAGACGGCTTAGAGGAAGGTCGCCAGGAAGGTCGCCAGGAAGGTCGCCAGGAAGGTCGCCAGGAAGGTCGCCAGGAAGGTCGCCAGGAAGGTCGCCAAGAGGCTAAGTTAGAAGCTATTCCCCGGTTGTTAGCATTGGGATTGAGTGTGGAACAAGTGGCGGTGGCTCTCGATTTAACGGTGGCGCAAGTACAGCAAATAGCCGAGAATCAGTCTAGCTGATAGTGGCCGCTGCTTGCCTTTAATGTAATCAGCAAGTGCGTAGGCTACGCCTACGCACTTAAAACCTGGGTTACATTTTACCGTGTTGCAGCACTTGTTGTAGATGTTGGCGAATCTCTTGTGCGTGTTCAATATCAGATTGCCGCAATTTTTGGAACAACTCTACACAAGGCTGAGAACCTACTTGCTCTGCATCTTTGATGTAGGTATCGTAAGCTTTAACGGCTTCAGCCTTGTTGTGCAAAACGGTGACAAAATCATACTCCAAGTCGCTAATCGCTGTTTGAGACTGTCCGTTACCTGTATTTGTAGTCATTGCTTGACCCTCTTTTAGAATTTCTAATTAACTTATACTCACCCTTAAAGAGCGATTCATCTTCCAAAAAGAGTATATTTCAATACGTCGGAAGTACCTTGCAAAAGTAAGTTATACCATTTTAGATTTTAGATACATCCAAGTTCCTGATACAGCCCCAAGCAAAGGACTGGAGAGTAAGAAAATGCTTTTTCTCCACTCCCCAGTACAGACGCGATTAATCGCGTCTCTCCCACTCCCCATTTTCATAACAATTTATCCAAGCGGTTGATTCTCATCACATTGACGTGAATACTGGAATTCCAACTCATTTTGCCGTTCCCTACCTCCTCTATAGACAACCGGACAAAATTTAGTGTTAGCACTCATGCAATCCATGTGTGGTGTCTTAGCACAGACTACGAGTAGTCCACCCAGAACAAACAACAAACCACAAATTGCCAGCGTATTAAGCCAATGCATTTCCAGCGCTCCGTGAACTACTACTTCTCGCAGTAGAGATACAATTGTTACCTCAACTGCCACTCCCACAGAGATACTATGTTCTTGCAAGTAGACCATTAATAGTCGGAATAACTCGACTAAAATCAACACAAATAGTATTTTTGCAGTCACATGTTTATAGTCTAGTGGCTGCATGAGGGCGATTGCTATCCCCCACAATTGGATCAGCATGACGGCGAACAATCCCAAACACAAGACAATTACAATTAAGTCTTGAAAGGCTTCCATGTTGCGAACAATTGAGTGCCGATCAAGCCAGCGATCGCTAAATAAAAATCGACTTTTCTGGCGCTTTTGCATGTACGTTTCATTCCAATCGGGACAAGTTCAGACAACACCAGCGAGTCAACCCAATAGTTTTATGTTATGCAATATTAAGCTTTTGCGCCTCAGCGAGGTTGGTAATTTAAATTTTGTGCCTGTTGCAACAATTGCTCGGCGTTTTTCGCCCACTGAGGATTCTTCTGAGCATTGTATAAATCTCTAGCAAATTGCAATACTTGCACTGCATCCCCATATTGCTTTAACTGCATAAAAACTAACCCTGCACCATAATAAGCGTTGGGATAGTTAGAGTTAGCTTCGGCTGATTTTCTAAAAGCCTCTAATGCCTCTTGTAATTTGCGTTGCCCAAACCAAATTGAGCCGAGATTGTAGTAAGCTTCTGGATACTTTGGATTAATTTTTACTGCCTGATTAAACGCATCTCTGGCTTGATCGAGTTTGCCTTGTTGGAGATAACACATCCCCAGATGATAAGGAGGCTCTGGTGCATTTTTGCTATATTCTATGGCTTTTTTAAAAGATGCGATCGCTTTTTCACAATCTCGTTGCTGTTCTCGTACCAACCCCAAGTTATAGTGGGCAAATCCTAGTTTGGGATCAAGTTCTAACGATCGTTGCAAGTAATCGTTAGCTAACTGTAAATTATTCCCTTCTAACAACGCTCCACCTAAATTAGCAAAAGCTGGAGCAAACTTAGGATCGGCTTGCGTCGCTCGATAAAATGCATCCGCAGAGGGTTGTAATTGTCCCGTTTGTCGGAATGCTAGCCCTAAATTATACTGCGCTGGTGCTAATTTCGGATCTAATTGAGTTGCTTGTTTAAAGGCTGCGATCGCATCTTGTACTTTTCCTGCCTGAATTGCCTGTAAGCCTTGATTTAACCAGTCTATAGCAGTTTTACCATTAGATTGCGCCAGCTTTGAGGGGACAGGAGTAGATAGAGAAAGAGAGGGGGAGGAAATGCTAACAAGCAGAGTCAAACTTACTAACCCGGCTATGCGATATTTAAAAAATGATTTTCCCATTGATTTTCTGACTTGCAACACTTTCAGTTAAATTTACTTTATAAAAAGTTTTTTACAAAAGTTTTTATTTTGCTATGAAAGTTTGTGATGGTTAACTTTTCTTAAGCTAAATCTTACGACAGGCTACAATTTTTTTAACTTTCGATTAAAGGGAGGATAATAACAAATTAAAGAAGGGGTAAGTTTGACTCCAGAGAACCATTTTTTATCCCTGACCAAAACAGAATAATGCGGTTATAAAAGACTTACCGCAAGGGAGGTTTTATGAACGAAAAAGTAAAATCGGGTTCGCGGAATGTTGCAATTGTCGGGCCTTATTTAGGTGGAAAAACCACTTTACTAGAAAGCTTGTTATTTGTCACAGGGGCAATTTCTCGCAAAGGGAGTGTTAAGGACAGCAATACAGTGGGAGATAGTGCTGCGGAGTCGCGCGATCGCCAGATGAGTGTAGAAGTCAGCGCCGCTAGCACTGAGTATAACGGCATTCGCTTCACTTTTATTGACTGTCCGGGAAGTGTAGAATTTGTCCAAGAAACGTACAATGCTTTAATGGGAGTGGATGCGGCAATTGTAGTTTGCGAACCCATCCGCGAACGAGTCCTCACCCTCGCCCCTCTATTTAAATTCCTGGATGATTGGGAAATTCCCCACCTCGTCTTCGTCAACAAAATGGATCGGGCAAATATTCATGTTTTAGAAACGTTGCACGCCCTGAAAGCAGTATCTAGCCGTCCTTTGGTAGCGCATCAATATCCCATCATGAATGGGGAACAACTCACCGGCTTTATCGATATGGTGAGTGAACAGGCATATCAATATCATCCAGGCGCACCTGCTGACCCCATCCCCTTCCCCGAAAGCTTAAAAGAAGAAGAACATATAGCGCGGGCAGAAATGCTCGAAGCCTTAGCAAATTTTGACGACCATTTACTCGAAGAACTTTTAGAAGACATTGAGCCACCCCAAGAGGAAATCCTCAAAGATTTAAAAATGGAATTAGGGGCAGATTTAGTAGTGCCCGTTTTCTTTGGTGTAGCAGAACAAGATTATGGTGTTAGACCTCTATTAGAAGCCTTGTTACGGGAAGCCCCCGAACCAGAAACTACAGCAGAACGTCGTTTAAAAAACATAAAAGGTGATACACCTTTAGCGCAGGTATTAAAAACTTACTACACTCCCCAAGGTGGCAAACTCTCTCTCGTGCGTGTTTGGCGGGGCAAATTAACTGATGGCATTGTCCTCAATGGCATTCGTACTGGTGGAATTTACCGCCTCATGGGGCAACAACAGCAGTCAGTTAACCAAGTTGGTGCGGGTGAAATTGTCGCATTGAGCCGTTTAGAAGGAATCAAGACAGGCGATACAATCTCTATAGAACAGCAGTCGGCAATAAAATTACCCAAAGCTGCACAGTTGGAACCTGTGTATGCCCTCGCCATTACACCAGAAAAGCGTAATGATGAAGTTAAACTCAGTGGTGCCATCACCAAGTTATTAGAAGAAGACTGCTCACTTGCTTGGGAACAACATGGCGATACTCACGAAGTTATCTTGTGGGGTCAAGGCGAGATTCATTTGCAAGTTACCCTAGACAGGCTGCGTCGCAAATATAACTTACCGATGACAACCCACTTGCCGCAAGTGCCTTACAAAGAAACCATCCGCAAAACCGTGGCTTCAGTTCATGGGCGCTACAAGCATCAAAGCGGTGGTCACGGACAGTTTGGTGATGTTTTTCTCGAAATTAAGCCCCTACCACGCGGTACAGGTTTCAATTTCAATGAAACCATTGTCGGCGGCGTGGTTCCCAAACAGTATATTCCTGGTGTGGAAATGGGCGTGCGGGAATTTCTGACACATGGGCCTTTGGGCTTCCCACTAGTGGATTTGGCGGTAACTCTGACTAATGGTTCGTATCATAATGTGGACAGTTCCGAACAAGCCTTTAAACAAGCTGCCCGATTGGCAATGCAAACGGGGATACCCCAAGCGGAACCTACCCTGTTAGAACCAATTCTGCGGGTGGATGTTACCACACCTAGCGAATTTACCTCCAAAGTGCTGCAACTGTTGAGTGGTAGACGGGGGCAAATTTTAGGCTATGAAGGCAGAAACGATTGGCCGGGCTGGGATAATATCTCTGCATACTTGCCACAAGCAGAGATGCAAAACTTTATTGTAGAGCTGCGATCGCTCACTCTCGGCGTTGGTTCCTTCCACTGGGAATATGACCATCTCCAGGAAGTGCCAGAAAAGCTTGCCGAACGCGTCATTCAAAGCAATGGCAATGGTGGTAACGGCAACGGTAAATAATTCTGGATTTTGGATTTTGGATTTTGGATTAATCTAAAATCAATGCTGGCCCGGAACTTTAAGTTTCGGGCTAATAACTAAAGTCCAATAAATCGTTGATTGTTGCTCCATCCGCGCAAAATCTCCTACCCAATGGTCGAGTTGTCCCCTTTCCACCTTGCTGCTGGCTGAATGATACAGTATGAGCGTTGCTAGAAACTGATGACTATGAGCGGCGAGATTGTCGAAAAACTAAAGGAAGCTAGTACTGGTTTGTTAATGATGAGCGAGTCGGATTACCCTTTCGAGGTTGTTCAGTGGAAAGATGCTGCACCCGCAACGCAGGAGAAAATATTACAGCTAACGGGTTCTCAAGATATGCCAGTAGAAATAGTAGACTTAGACTATCTTTTTCGTAATTGTGCATTTGAGCAAGAGTGGCACAATGAATTACAGAAAAAAGATGTTAAAAAATTTCAAACACTTGTCCAGACCCTTAAAGATAATCTTAGTGACATCAGCGTTTATCGTATTGGAAAAATAAATATTGACGCTTATATCATAGGGAAAACTAAAGATGGTGACTTAGCTGGAGTAGTAACAAAACTAGTTGAAACCTAGTAGTCTGTCAAGCTAGTTTTGAGGGCTTGTAGTAAGCACTTTAGTGCTTAGAAAATAAGGACTAAAGTCCTTACTACGAAATTGTTTACCCCTCAATTCAAAGCTGACAGACTACTAGTAAGCAGGTTGGAAATTTATCTAAATAAAAGCCTAGCCATCTGTAAGGCTAGGCTTTCTCATTTTTGAAATTATCGAAAGTTATAAATTATCAACTTGCGCTTCTATTACAGACTGAATAGATGTTGAAACTTGTGAGAGAAAATTGTATCCAGTTAGAGATTCTAATGAGTCAACGCTAACCCGATAGTTTCTCCAGTTTGCTGTTCGCACCCCTTGGGTGTTGGGAATACTGACAGCAATAACTCTCGTGTTGCTTGTCACGCCAGCAAGACCTGAACCTGGAGTATTCAGTACAACAATAATTTTCCAGGTTCTATTAGGGACTTGAACCTGTCCATTAGCTATTGTATAGAACCTTCCGTTAGACCCGGTACCGCCCATCCCATATCCACCAGATATGATGTAGAGTTCTTTACCCTGTCCTACTAAAGTTCTGGAATATTCCTCTAAGTTTGCCCAAATTCCCTGATTGTTATCTGGGGCTTGAGCAATCATGTTGCTCATCAAAAAAGTGGCAGAATTATTGCTAACACTACTAGTTCTGTCACCACTAGGTGTCATGTGACCACGATCAAACCCACTTCCGCTAAAATCGGTAGATTGAACTTGATAACACCCAGAAGGAAGTGTTGTATCAGTCCGAAAATTATCTTGCCTTGGTGTGCTACCTAACCAACTACTATTCAACTGCCAAGATACCCAATTTGCTCTACCTATTGAGCAGTTGTAACCAATTACATACTGTGGTTTTACCAGCAAGTAGTTATTTAGGCTGGAAGTTCCAGCATTGCTGGGGTTCCCAAGGGTTAGATGAACACTTACTGATGACTGGGCTGGTACTATCTTTGCCAACCCAATTATGAATAAAACTACTACCACAAATGGCAGCAGAAACTTGAAAATCTTGATTTTTTTCACGTTTTTGTAGTTTTGATTGCAAAAACAGTGTCCGAGTTCTTCACTTCAATATCAAGCATCCAGTGATACAAAACTAAAGATTTTTGTAATGGTAAAGATGTAGTGACACCATAGCCCGAAATCTTTGTTCGGCAAGAGTTAACAATCAGCAAATCACTACTTTACCATTACCTTGCTGAGGAGCGATGCCTACGGCGGGCTATGCCTACGGTAAAAATTTCGCATCCCTATACCAAGATTTATACATCTAATCAGCAACACCAATCTTTTTTCTTAGAGGAAATTTAATTATGGGAAAAATGAAGGTGATTCGCACAGCAGCACATAGAAACTTAAACGCCAGCAGTTAATACACCTCTTGCAAAAGTTAAAAAATCAGGAATGTCATTTTGAGCGGAACGCAGGGGAGAAAAAAATTTCACCAGATATTTCGCTCCGCTCAAGATGACAATTTAAGCATTTATGCAAGATAAGGTAAGTATACTTATTGCTTTAATCTCTAATTTTCTGTTTGCAGTGGCAGCTATTTAATTACCTTAAAATTCTCAATGGTGAGATATCTTTCTTCATCAGCTATCTGACTGTTGTAATCGATATCAATTTGGGTTGGATAGCCGAATCTTGCATTGTACCGCACATTCAGGCTGAAGGCTTTACGGTTGATAGCATCTTGAATCACATCAAACAGTTTAGGAATTGTGTTGTAATTTTGAAAGTATTCTGGATTAACTGGTTTACCTGTAGCTACAGAAGTGATGGAAGTTGTTTGACCATTACTTACTTTAATTACTACAGGCCCCCTAGCATCGCCTATACAAAAGCAACTATTGCTAAGTTCATAACTATACTTGGAAATATTTTGCTGATTCCAGAAACGGCGATTAAATTCTAATCGCTTTTCTGCTCGCCTTAAATTCAAGTTATCCTTCGGTGGCGATTGTGCTATCTCTATGGGAGATTTAGACATTACTGGTAGGTTCAGTCCGAAAGATAGCAATAAGCCGGCACTGATAATCATAGGTAAAGGCATGTCAATCCCTTGAATTTCAAAAGTATTATATATGTATTATATATATTAATTTATCTACTTATTTAAGTACACTTTATATTTTTATTAAAATTCATCAGTGGGTAGATATAGCGGTTCCCATTCACATGCGGTACAACATTATATTGCGAAGTGTAGGGGCACGGCACTGCCCATTGGTGTCAACTTAACGTGAAAACCAGTCTATAACTAGCTTTTAGATTGTCTCGTTCCCAGTCTCCGACTGGGAATGCCGTTCTAGAGGCTCCGCCTCCCTTGCTGGCGGCGGAGCCGCCAAGAGCAGCATTTCCAGCCTCTGGCTGGAAACTAGATTTGAAAAGACTTTTAGCTTAAGTTGACACTCATGGGCAGTGCCGTGCCCCTACGGGTGTACCTCACGTAAACGAGAAACGCTATAAAGCAATAGGCTTGGGTTAAGCATTTTTTCCTTCTCTCTGTGTCCGGTTATTGAGCGAAGTCGAAATACTGCGCCTCTGTGGTAGCCTGCGGCAAGCCGCTCCGCGTCTACGTTAAAAGAACTTACTTTGACAAAGAGTTTTAGCGTTAACTGAACCGTATTACGCTATAAAGAGGTAAATTGCCCTCTTTTGACGCTTCACCTCTCTTAATAACAGATAATTACAACTAACAATTACACCTTAGAACGGTCAGTCAAAATCTCATAACCAGTCTCTGTCACCAAAACTGTATGCTCAAACTGAGCCGACAAAGAATTATCCACAGTGACTGCTGTCCAACGGTCAGATAATGTCCGGGTGTGTCTAGAACCCGCATTTAAAATTGGCTCAATTGCCAGCGTCATCCCCGCACGGAGTTTAACATTTGGCATCTCGCGGGTACGGTAGTTGAATACTGAAGGTTCTTCGTGCAAGTTACGACCGACACCATGTCCAGTGAATTCTTCGACTATGCTAAAGCCGTTAGATTTTACATGATCTTCAATTGCTCCAGCTAAGTCAAGCAGGTATACACCAGCCTTAACTTGCTCAATGCCCTTATACAAAGCTTCTTCTGCTACGCGAATTAATTTAGCAGCTTCTTGCGTCACTTCACCAACAGCAATCGAAATGCAAGAATCACCATGAAAGCCTTGGTAATAAGCGCCCGTATCTACTTTTAATACATCCCCCACCCGAATCACTTTTTTGGGACTAGGAATGCCATGTACTGCTTCATTGTTAATGCTGGAGCAAATAGAACCTGGAAAACCGTGATATCCTTTAAAACTCGGTGTTGCACCCATTTCGCGGATACGTTTTTCTGCATAAGCATCCAAATCAGCCGTGGTCATTCCTGGCTTTACTAGCTCGGAAATTTCTTTTAGGACAGTTGCCACAATTGTCGCTGATTGCCGCATGATTTCAATTTCACGCGGCGATTTAATTTCAATTCCTCGGCGTTGTTTTTTCGATGTTCTAGGCTGAGTTGTTTGAGGAAGTAAGTTAGTGAAAATGTTCATGGGGAATTAATAATTACTGGTGGCTCTGACACTGAGTATTAATGCTTTCTCTAAATTATTTGAGAAATAATATCTATAATTTAAATTATTTTAATCCCTGATAGGGATTCTTCCAGTTTAGCCGCTAACGTATATATAATAACACATTCGTATACTCCTAATGTGTTGGACTTGAATCAAAAGTGCCATAACTTATTTTTCGCTGCCCACTATCGGACTTAGTACAGCTTTGTGTAAAAGCGTGGCAAATTGAGGGTTGGAATTTTAACGCAAAGGGGCACAGAGGGAAGCGCAAAGGTACGCAGAGAATTTGCTACTGCTCTATTATCTTTATTAGTCGAATAATTTTTAATTCTTGATGGCAATTTCTCCAGTCATACCTGCTTCCGTATGTCCTGGTATTGGACAACGTAAGCCATAAGTGCCAGATTTAAGGGGCACAAATACCCATTCTGCCTCAGCACCCGGCTTGAGTTCTAGTTCGTGAATGGCTCCTTTGATCTCTACTTTGCCTGCTTGGACTTTTTGTGTCCAGATGCCATCGGCAAAATCTTTAGCAGTAAAATAGTGCTTCAGTTGGCTGGGATTGGTAAGCCTTAATTGATACCGTTTACCAGCCTCGAATTCCAAATGATTTGGCTCAAACTTGAGTTCGTTGGCTGAATTACCCAGTTTAAATTGATGAGTAAACAAGTTTGTAGTAAGGACTTTAGTCCTTGTTTTTTTAAGCACTAAAGCCCTTACTACAAACCCTCAATAGCTTGGACATTGTACTACCTAAAGCTTTTTTCTGCTAAAACAGATGGCCCAGCAGTAACAACTACGATTTGATCTGGGTGGAGTAACTCACGAGCCGCTTGATTAACTTGGGTAAGGCTAACTTTATGGATTTTGTCAGTGAAGGAGTGCAATTCTCCTTTATCTAGTCCATACACCTCATTCATCAAAATTCTATCTGTTAATTCCTCTGGGTTTGCCAGGGAAACATTGTAGTTGCTGATGAGGGTGCGTTTAGCTGTTTCTACTTCTAGTGCAGTGACACCTTGTTGATGGATTTGCTGTAGTATTTGGCGAGTGCTAGCGATCGCTTTACTGCTATCTTCAGGACTAGTTTGCATTTCTATCAAAAATGTGCCTGCATTCTTCCCGGCTTGGAAGGAGCTATAAATTCCATAGCTCAAACCTTGGCGATCGCGCACTTCTGCACCCAGTCTACTAGATAAGGTATCGCCTCCCAAAATCTGGTTCAATACTAAGGCTGCGTGAAATCGAGCATCATAACGGTTAATGCCTGTGTAACCCATATATGTCACAGCTTGGGCTTTACCTGGTAAAACTGGGTTGACACTGAATATTTTCTGCGGCATTAACACCGTGGGATATTTTAATTTGGGTGCTTGGCCGCTAACTTCCCAGTTACCAAACTCATTTTTGATCAGCGATCGCACTTTGTCTAGATCAAAATCTCCCACCAGCGCCAACACTGTCGTATCTGGACGATAATGTTTAGCTTTGAAATCAATCACATCCTGGCGCTGAATCTGCTGTAAACTCTCCTCTGTAGGAAAAGTATGTAAGGGATGTTTTTTCGGGTAAATTGACTGAACAAATATTCTTCTGGCTACTTCTGATGGTTCATCTAATTCCTGTTGCAAATCAGTTAAAGTTTGTTGGCGATGCAATTCCAATTCTTTAATTGGAAAGGTACTATTTTTTACAACATCTGCCAATATCTGAAGGAGTATCGGCAAGTCCTCTGCTAAACTATCACCTTCGATATGCACACCTTCGCGGTAGGTTTGAAAGTCTAGACTCGCCCCTCGTTCTGCCAAGAGTTTGGCAATAGTTAAGTCATCCTTGCTCTTAGTGCCATTTAACAAATTGTCTGCTACAAAAGCAGCCAGTCCAGCTTTATCATCTGGATCAAATTCCGTCCCGGCTTGAATGTGACCGCTCAGGGTAACAGTGGGAGTACTATGATCCGGTAACAGTAATAACCGCAAACCGTTGGTAAGTTTATATTCCTGTGGTAATACTTGAGCAATCGTATCTGTAGCTAAGTCCACAGGCGGTAAGTACTTCACCACCTCAGAAGGAAGCACAGGTGCGCCAGGAGAAAAATTCTCTGTAGTTTGGGCTGAGTCTGGTTTTTCACCAACTTCTGTTATCTGCTTTTGAGTTGGTTCAAAAAAGCCTACTGTCCTGGCTCCTTTTGTCAGATATTTATTAATCACAGCGACAATATCTGTCGGCTTCACCAGACGGACAGCAGCCAAATAGCGGTCTGTGTAGCGATAATCACCAACAGTTGTCTCATCAGTGCCCAAGCGCATTGCTTGAGAAGTGATATCACGGTTACTCAAAATTACATCTGCTGTTAATTGGGTTTTGGCTCGTTCAACTTCCTCAGATGTGACGCCTTTTTCTGCTACATTAGCGATCGCACTGCTCAACACTGAGTCAATTTTTTTCAAATCTTGTTTAGAACCAGCCGTCACCAACACCTCATACCAGCCAGATTCTCGCAAACTGGTAACGGACGCTGTAACCTCACTAGCTAAACCTGATTCCACCAATGCCTGATAAAGTCTAGAATTCCGTCCCTCTGTCAAGATGTAATCCATCACATCCAGCGCAGGCACATCCGGTTGATTTGCATCCGGTAGCGGATACACCGCCTGCAAAAGCCATCCTGCTCCCGGTTCTCGCAATACTATCGGCGATGAGAGAGATGAGGAAGAAATAACTCCTGCCCCCTGCCCCCTGCCCCCTGCCCCCTGCCTCCTGGGTACTTTGCCAAACACCTCTTTAATTGTTTCCAGGGTATTTGCAGTTTGAAAATCTCCAACAATCACTAAGACGGCATTATCGGGACTGTAAAAATTGCGGTAATATTTTTGTACCTGCTCAACTTCAAATTTCTCGACATCAGCTTTCGTGCCACCTACAGGCAACCCATAAGCATGATTGGGAAACACCGCCTGCATTACAGCGCGGTTGAGGCGATATTCGGGGCTATTTTCGTAACCCTGCAACTCGGAAATTACTACCCGCTTCTCACTCGCTAGTTGTTCTGGCTCAATCTGGGAATTTTGCATCCTGTCTGCTTCCAGCACTAAGAGCGCTTTCAGCTTGTTTCGTTCCACAGTACCGTAATATGCAGTTTGATCGTAGCTCGTGAAAGCATTGGAATCACTACCTAAAGCACTAAACAAACGGCCAAATTGAATTGGACGGTTTAGAGTACCTTTAAACATCATGTGTTCCAACTGGTGGGCAATGCCATTCACGCCCGGTTCTTCGTTGCGTGAGCCAACCTTGTACCACACCTGCACCGTCACTACTGGCGCAGTATGCACTTCCTTTGTCAGGACAGTTAGACCATTCTCCAGCACTGTCTTACGGACATTTTGTGTCAGTGTTGAGGGCATTATTCTTTTTGCTAGCAAGGTTGAGTCAATTACCCACCACCAACGGGAGTACCCGTATGGTGGGGGCTTGTGTCTACGCTCCACCGCAATCCTGAAAACATGAGTAGGATATCAGCTTTGGTTTCATCACGCGACACATCAGGGGATACTGACAAGCTCCCCGTACTCGTCCAGTCTTGCCGAACGAGCAACGTTCTCATTGCAATATTTCGCGCTCCAACCAAATCA
>Ga0105046_10002405_pt1 | contig 29576 bp, 25 predicted proteins | sample MAT03_FD_78385 | JGI IMG/M metagenome (GOLD analysis project Ga0105046, IMG submission 78385) | Freshwater microbial communities from Lake Fryxell liftoff mats and glacier meltwater in Antarctica - MAT-03 (megahit assembly) | ecosystem: Environmental > Aquatic > Freshwater > Ice > Liftoff... | reverse complement strand
CGCTCCGCGCAAATCTTGCTGGCCGCTGCGTTGCTGGCCAGTTGTGGCGGCAGTGACGACGAAGTCGATACCGTCGCAGAAAACGCCTGCCTGCAAACCAACGCTGCAGGCGCTTTGTTCGACCCCGGTGCGCCGGGCCAGAACGGGGCGCCAGAAATTGCCACCGGTTTTGCCAGCAAGAAAGTGGCATACGCGCGCAGCTTCATGGTGGTGGCGGCCAACCCGCTCGCCACCAAAGCCGGCTGCGACGTGCTCAAGCGCGGCGGCACCGCAGTGGATGCGGCCATCGCCACGCAGATGGTGCTCAACATCGTCGAGCCGCAGAGCAGCGGCATCGGGGGTGGCGCTTTCCTGATGCATTACGACAAGGCCAGCGGCCGCGTCACGGCCTATGACGGCCGCGAGACTGCTCCGGCAGCCGCCACCCCCAACTACCTGCGTTGGGTCAGCAACAGTGAACAGACGGCTCCGCTGCCCAATGCGCGGTCCAGTGGCCGCTCGATCGGCACCCCAGGCGTCTTGCACATGTTGGATTCAGCCCACAAAGACGGCGGCAAGCTGACATGGAAAGAGCTGTTCGACCCGGCGATCAAGATCGCCACCGACGGCTTTGCCATCAGCCCACGGATGTTTGCCTCGGTATCCGGCTCGGCCACCAACCTGGCGCGCGACGCTGAAGCGCGGGCGTACTTTTTGAACGCCGACGGTACTGCCAAGGCCGCCGGCACTCTGCTGCGCAGCCCGGCGCTGGCCACCACCTTCCAGACCATCGCCAACGGTGGCATTGCTGCCTTCTACAGCGGTGCCATCGCGCAAGACATCGTCGATGAAATCACCGACAACACTGCCGGCATCACGCCAGGGCTGACGACGATGGCCGACATGGCGGCTTACCGCTCGGTCAAGCGCGAGCCGATCTGCTCCGTCTACCGTAACGAGGTCTGGGTGTGTGGCATGCCGCCGCCCAGCAGCGGTGGCATCGCCATCGCTCAAACGCTGGGCATCCTGGAGAACTTCTCGCTGGCCCAGTACCGGCCCACGGCGATGGACGACAACGGCGGCAAACCCACCGTCTTTGGTGTGCATCTGGTGGCAGAAGCGCAGCGCCTGGCTTACGCGGACCGCAACAAGTACGTCGCCGACAGCGACTTCGTGCCGCTGCCTGGTGGCAGCCCGGCGGCGATGCTGAATAAAGACTACCTGCGCAGCCGCGCCGGTCTGATTCGCTTCGGCAGCAGTCTGGGCACCGCGCTGCCAGGTGATCTGGGCCCGGTGTCACTGGGCATCCAGGGGCCATCGGCTGAAAATGGCACCACCCAGGTGACGGTGGTGGACGGCGCCGGCAACGTGGTGTCGCTGACGACCACGGTGGAAAGCGGCTTTGGCTCGTTCCAGATGACCCGCGGCGGCTTCTTGCTGAACAATCAGTTGACCGATTTTTCTGCCACGCCTGCCGATGCCACAGGTGCGCCCATCGCCAACCGTGTGGCTGCGGGCAAGCGCCCACGCAGCTCGATGGCGCCGACACTCGTGTTCCGCGTCGCGGCCAATGGTGGACGCGGGGACTTCCGCATGGCCACGGGCTCGCCAGGTGGCGCCACCATCATCCAATTCGTGGCCAAGACCGTGGTGGGGGTCGTGGACTGGAGCATGGACGCGCAGCAAGCCACCTCGATGATTGCTTTTGGCTCGGCGAACGGCGCGACCACCAACGTCGGCGGTGAGCATCCCAATGTCGACTTGAGCAATGGCGGCGCCAACGATGCGCTGGTGGTGGGCCTGCGCGCCATTGGGCATACCGTCAACACGGCTGCCCAAAGCAGTGGCATCGGCACGATCATCAAGCGCAGCAATGCGGCCGGCGAAACCTACCTCGAAGGCGGCGCCGATCCTCGCCGTGAAGGCACTGTGCTGGGAGATTCCTTGTCTGGACCGCGCTGAGTCGGGCGGCCCGGGCTGCGCGCCTGGGCCAACAGTGCTCTTGCCCCAACCGACCCGGAGAGTCCTTCCGGGTTTTTTTTGGGTTGCGCTGTCTGAAGCTGGTACGTCAAGAGCCGCTGATCTGCGCCTGAGCAGCACGCACCGCGTTGCGGATCGCACGCGCTACAGCTTCGGCAGCCATCGTGCCCAAGGCACTCATGTCGCCGGCTCGGCCGGCAGCACCTGTCGCCAGGGCAAAGAAGCTGTCTCCGTCGTGCGGCGTCAAGGGGTTGACCGCCCTGGCCAATCCGTGGTGAGCCAGGCATGCCAGTTGCGTGGCCTGTGCCTTGTCCAGCACCGCGTCGGTCGCTACCACGCCAATCGTGGTGGCCATGCCGGCCATGATGCGCGCCGGGCCTGCACCGGCCAGCAGGCTGCCCGTGCTGCCCACAAACCTGTCCACAAACTCGGCGCTGCCAGGATGACGGGCGCCTGCCAGAACGCTGCCGTCCTCGTGCAAGACATCACCCACCGCATTGACGGCCACCAGCGCCGCCACGGTGATGCCCGCCAACTGCAGCGATGCAGTGCCGATGCCGCCGGGGCTTGCGCGCTCGATGCCAAACCATTTGCCGACGCTGGCGCCCAGCCCCGCGCCGGCCTTGCCCTGGGCAGGTGGCTGGGCGGTGGCCATTTCGCAGGCTGCATAGCCGGTGTCTGCGTCCGGGCGGATCTTGAAGTCTCCGTGCCAGAGGTCAAACAAGACCGCCGCCGGCACGATCGGCACCCGCGCCGGGCCTACCAGCAACCCATGACCGCGCTCGTCCAGCCAGCGCATCACGCCAGAGGCTGCATCCAGACCAAACGCGCTGCCGCCGCTCAGCAGCACAGCATGCACCTGTTGCACGGTGTTCTCAGGGCGCAGCAGATCGGTCTCGCGCGTGCCCGGGGCGCCGCCCCGCACAGCAGCGCCGCAAATGACGCCCTGCGGGCACAAGACCACGGTGCTGCCGGTAGCGCGGCCAGCCTTGGCTGCATGGCCCACCTGCAGGCCGCTGACGTCGGTCAGGCTGCCGGGGTAAAGCGTGCGCTGCAGGGTGCTCAGAACCGGACTCAGGCAAAAACCCCGGCCGTGTCCTGCATGCGGGCTGAGACTTCGCCCAGGTGATGCAGGGTGTCGCCCAAGCTCAGCTCGAGCACCGTCAGGCGCTTGAAGTAGTGGCTGGCGATGTACTCGTCGGTGCAAGCAATGCCACCGTGCAGTTGCACGCACTGCTGGCCGACCAGGCGCATGCTCTGGCCCAGTTGCACACGGGCCTGCGAGATGGCGCGGCGGCGCTGTGCAGGCGGCTCGCCCAGCTTCAGGCTGGCAAAGTAGCTCATCGAGCGGCCCAGCTCCAGCTGCATCTTCAGATCAGCCACGCGGTGGCGCAGCGCCTGAAAGCTGGCCAGCGTGCTGCCGAACTGCTTGCGCGTGTTCATGTAGTCCACGGTGATGGCCAGCAAGCGGTCCATCAAGCCCACGGCCTCTGCGCATTGGGCCGCGATGCCGATGTCCATCGCGTGTTCGATCAGCATAAAGCCGTCTTCGCTGACCAGGCTGGCGGGGGTGGCTCTCAGCACCAGATCGGCAGAGCGGGCGCCGTCCTGCGTGGCGTAGCCGCGCGTTGTCGCCTGCTCTGCTTGCACCACAAACAAGCCAATGCCCGCGCTGTCGTTCACGTCCTTGCCGCCCAAGCGCGCCGACACCACAAAGGCGTCGGCTTCATCGCCTGCAGGCACCACGGTTTTGGTGCCGTCCAGCACCCAGCCCTCACCCTGACGGCTGGCTTGGCACGAGACGCGGTTCAGCCGGTAGCGAGAAGCACGCTCTTGCAATGCCGGTACCACCAGCTTTTGGCCGCTGGCCATGGCCGGCAGCAGGCTGGCTTTCAGCGCCTGGGGTGCTGCTGCAAGCAGGGCAGGGCTCATCAACGCAGCGGCGGCGAAGGGCGCGTGCACCAAGCCGCGGCCCAGCTCTTCGCAGACCACCATCGACTCGATCGCCCCCATGCCCATGCCGCCGTCGGCCTCAGGGATCAGCAGGCCACACAAGCCCAGGTCAGCCAGTTCGGCGTAGACCTCGCGGCTGGCACCACCGGCCTGGGCCAAGGCGTGGCGGCGCTCGAAGCTGAAACCCTTCTCAGCCCAACGTTGCACGGCTTCGCGCAGTGCTTCCTGATCTTCAGAGAAATCAAAATCCATGGTCAGGCTCCCAGCACGGTTTGGGCCACGATGTTGCGTTGCACTTCGTTGCTGCCGCCGTAGATCGTGGTCTTGCGGTAGTTGAAGTAGGTGCCGGCCAGCGGCAGCAAGGTGGTCGGGAAAGCCAGGTCCCCCTGCCAGCCGGCGTCCATCGCCTCCGTCACAAAAGGTTGCGCCAGCGGGCCCGCAGCCAGCATCATCAACTCGGTGTAGCGCTGCTGGATCTCGCTGCCGCGGATTTTCAACAGGCCCGCCACGTCCAGGCTTTGTTTGCCGTTTTTCTCGGCCGACAGCACGCGCAGCACCATCATCTCCAGCGCCACGATGTCGACTTCCAGCAGTGCGATCTGATCACGAAAGCGTGTCTCGTCCCACAGGCCTTCGCTGCGCGCCAAGCGCTTCAGGCGCTCCAGCTCGCGCTTGGCGCGGTTGACGTCGGCGATATTGGTGCGCTCGTGCGCCAGCAGGTGTTTGGCGTAGGTCCAGCCCTTGTTTTCTTCACCGATCAGGTTCTCGGCCGGCACTTCGACGTTGTCGAACCAGACCTCGTTGACCTCAGGCTCGCCGTCCATCAGCACGATCGGCCGCACGCTGATGCCGGGGCTCTTCATGTCGATCAGCAAGAAGCTGATGCCGGTCTGCGGCTTGCCTTCGTTGCTGGTACGCACCAGGCAAAAGATCCATTCACCGTACTGGCCTAAGGTGGTCCAGGTCTTCTGCCCGTTGACCAGATAGTGGTCGCCGCGTCTTTCGGCCTTGCACTTCAACGAGGCCAGGTCGCTGCCTGCGCCGGGCTCGCTGTAGCCCTGGCTCCACCACACCTCGCCGCTGGCGATGCCGGGCAGGAAGCGCTGCTGCTGCTCGGCATTGCCAAAAGTCATGATCACAGGTGCGACCATCACCGGCCCAAAGGGCACGACGCGAGGTGCGCCCGCCAGCGCGCATTCTTCTTCGAACAGGTGCTTCTGGATCGCGTTCCAGCCCGGGCCGCCAAACTGCTTGGGCCAGCCCCAGCCGAGCCAACCTTTCTGCCCCAGAGTGCGCGCCCAGCGCTGCATGTCCTCGCGCGTCAAGCGCAGCGATTGGCGCACCTTCTGGCTGATGTCAGCGGGCAGATTGTCGGCCACCCATTGGCGGATCTGCAGCCTGAACTGCTGTTCTTCGGCGGTGAAATTCAGGTCCATAACGCAAGCTCTCCAGCCGGAAAAGATTCAAGCCCGGGTTTTAGCACGACCGTTCGCAAACTGCCTGTCCTTTGAGGGACAGAATGGCCAGCGCCAGGCTTCAGCGCAACTGCAAACGCATCACGTCGTTGTCGCGCTGCATCTGAAAGCGGCTCAAGAAGCTGTTGCCCAGCAACAGGTAAGGCAAGGCTTGGGGCAACACGACGGCGTTGACGTTGGCAATCTGCACCGCACCCACGCGCACCGAACTCAGCGTGATCAGCTGTACCGCGACCGGGCCGTTGGCAGTCTGGCTGACTCCGGGGCGGGCCGCACTGAGGTCCAGACCCAGCCGTTCTGCGTCGGGGCGACCCATCGCCACCAATGTGGCGCCCGTATCGACCATGAAACGCACGCTGCGGCCATTGATCGCGCCGTCGGTGACGAAGTGGCCGCCCGATCCTGCCGTCAGCACGATGTCACGCCCAGAAGGCGCAACGGCCGGGCCGGCCTGCATCGCTGCCTGACCGCCATGGCGCAGCAGCTGTTTGTTGCCCTGCAGTTCGATCTCTGCCTCTTCGCCGACCCAGCGCAGCAGCCGAACCGCACCCGCGCTCTGGCCAGGTGCGAGGGTGCGAGCCTGGCCGTCGATGACCAGCAAGGCGCGCTCGCCCATGCGGCCTGCCAGCGTGACGGTCTGGGCCTGCGCCAAAGGCCATGCCAGGGCCCCCAAAAGGCTCAGCCAAAGTCCCGACCTGAAGACGCTGACCACGACACGCTTGAGGCCGTGTGCAGCGGGTGCCCAGCAAGGCCAGTCAAAGATGCCCATTGCACGCATGGCGCCAAGCGGCTCAGCCTCTCAGGATCTGAAGTTGTCAAAACTCAGCGGCACATCAACGAGCTGCTTTTTAAGCAGCGCCATCGCAGCCTGCAAGTCGTCGCGCTTGGCGCCTGTGATGCGCACCGAATCGCCCTGGATCTGGCACTGCAACTTGAGCTTGCTGGCTTTGATCTCGGTCTGCACCTTTTTTGCTGTCTCTGCATCGATGCCGGTGGTGATCGGCACCGACTGCTTGAGCTTGTCGCCGCCCATCTTCTCGGGCTTGCCTGAAAAGTCAAGCAAGCGGATATCGACGTTGCGTTTGGCCAAGCGACCCAACAGCACATCACGCACTTGCTGGAGCTGAAAATCGCTGTCGCCGAAAAGGACGAATTCACGCTCTTTGGCGCTGCTGTCTTTCAGCTCCAGCGCAGCGCTGGTGCCTTTGAAGTCGAATCGGGTGCCGATTTCTTTGCTGGTCTGCTCTGCAGCGTTGCGCAGCTCAACCAGGTCGGGTTCGATGACGGTGTCAAAGCTGGGCATGGGGACGCGCTCCTGAGTGTGTTCTTGCGTGAGATCTTGGGCTGTGCTGGCACCCGCTGGATGGGCAGGGCCCTCAAGGTCGAATAACGCGTCCGGCAGCCACGGGCTTGAATACAGCGAAAATTGTCGCATGTCAGCTTCTTGCCCCCCAGCATGAGTGCGGTGGATTGCGCAGCCGCTTTGCCCCCTGGTTCCGCCCTGCAACTGGAGCAGCGCGCCAGCCTACGTGACTACAACAGCTTCGGCTTGCCTGCAGTGGCCCGCACGCTGGTGCGGGTGCGCAGCGACGCCGATGTCAGGCGCATCCTGGACCACCCCGAGATCGGGCTGGCGCCCAAGCTGGTGCTGGGCGGCGGCAGCAACATCGTGTTCACGCGCGATGTGGACGCCGTGGTGTTGAAGGTCGAGGTGGCCGGGCTGCGGCGGGTGGACGAAACGCCTGCAGCCTGGATCGTCGAGGCTGGCGCTGGCGAGTCATGGCATGCCCTGGTGGACTGGAGCCTGAAGCAAGGCTGGCCCGGGCTTGAGAATCTGGCGCTGATCCCGGGCTCTGTCGGTGCTTCACCGGTGCAGAACATCGGCGCTTACGGCGTCGAGCTGAAGGATCGCTTTGAATCCTTGGATGCGGTAGATCTGGTCACCGGCCGCAGCGTCACCTTGGGCGCTGCTGAGTGCCACTTCGGCTACCGCGACAGTGTCTTCAAGCAGATGCTGGCCGGCAAATCCTTGATCACCCGGGTGCGTTTCAGGCTGCACAAGCCTTGGCAGCCGGTGCTGGGTTACCTGGATCTGGAGCGCAAGATGGCCGAGACTGCCAACTTCAACCCCGATGCAAACACCATCTTCGACTGGGTGTGCGCGATCCGCAGTGCCAAGCTGCCCGACCCGGCGGTGATCGGCAACGCCGGCAGCTTCTTCAAGAATCCGGTGGTGAGCGAAGAACAGTGCCGCGACATCATCGGCCGCGATCCAGAAATCGTCCACTATCCGCTGCCCGATGGCAGCGTGAAACTGGCTGCCGGCTGGTTGATCGACGCCTGCGGCTGGAAGGGCAAGTCGATAGGCCGCGCCGGGGTGTACGAGAAGCAAGCGCTGGTGCTGGTCAATCATGGCGGGGCCAGTGGCGCCGAAGTCGTGACTTTGGCCCGCGCCATCCAGGAAAGTGTCTATGGGCGCTTCGGCATCCGGCTGGAGCCCGAGCCCGTCATTCTGTGAGCGAGCTTTCTGTCAGTACCTTCTGAGCTGCAGTCGCGGGCCAAAGTCCTGCCGATTGCAGTGCCTGCCGGGTGTGCAACTCAAGCACTGCAAAGCGTTGCACCAGGCGGGCGATTTCGTGTGCCGGCAAGTGCGCTGCACCTTGCTGCAACGCTTCGGCGGTGGCGGCCAGCGCGCTCAGACCCAGGTTCAGCGCAGCCCCTCTGGTGGCGTGTGAGATGGCCCGCAACTCCAGCGTCTCAGCGTCGCGCACAGCGCTGCGCATGCGTTGAACGGTCCCGGGCACCTGGTCGAGGTAGGCTTTGGCCAGCCGCGCGTACTCGGCGTCCGACAGGGCCTGCGTGGCGCGCTGGATGGTTTCGATGTCCAACACTGCGGGGTCCGCTCCAGCATGGCTCAGTGGATGACTTTGAATTGGCGGGGCGGGCGCCAGCTCAGCCCCGAAGAGCCGTCGCAAAGCGGTGTCGAGTTCTTGCGGCTTGAGGGGTTTGCGCAGGAAGCCGTTCATGCCGGCTTCGATGCAACGTTCCTCGGTCGCTTCGAAGGCGTCGGCGGTCAACGCCAGGATCGGTACTGTGGAGCGGTTGGCATCAGGCAGCGCGCGGATGGCCTGGGTGGCTGCGATGCCATCCATGTGCGGCATGTGCAAGTCCATCAGCACGAGGTCAAAACGGCGCGTCGCTGCGGCCGTCAGTGCCTCCCGACCGTCAAACGCGAAGTGCGCGACATGGCCCAGGCGGGCCAGCAAAGCGCCCATGTACTCCCGGTTGACTGGATGATCTTCAGCCACCATCACATGCAGTGCGCGTGGGGCATGCGTGCCATCGCTCCTGGCGGCTGCCAGGGCTGTGGGCGCAGCCTCAGCACTCAGCAAGGGCAGACTGAAGGTGAATTTGCTGCCCTCGCCGAGCCGGCTGTGTACCGCAATGTCGCCGCGCATCAAGCGCGCCAGGTTGCGCGAGATCTCCAGCCCCAGGCCAGTGCCGCCATGCCTGCGCGATCTGGAGCTGTCGGCCTGCATGAAGCGATTGAAAAGCCGCGCCATGGTCGCTTCGTCCATGCCTTCGCCGGTATCGCTGACACTGAAGCTCAGCATCGCGGTGCCTGCTGCCGAGCGGCGCCGGCTCAGCTTGAGCACGACTTCACCGCGCTGCGAAAACTTGATGGCGTTGGACAACAGGTTGAACAGGATCTGCCTGAGCCGCGTGACGTCGGCATGACACAGCTCAGGCACATCGGGGTCAACATCGACATGCAAAGCCAGGTTCTTGGCCGCAGCCTGTGGTCGCATCAGCGCCTCTGTTTCGCGCAGCAACGAGCGCAGATCGACACTGCCTGGTGCCAGGCGCAGGTTGCCGCCTTCAAGCTGCGACAGATCGAGGATGTCGTTGAGCAGAGCCAGCAGGTGGTCGGCTGACTCGGTGGCGATGTGCAACTGTTCGCTCTGCTTCGCTGACAGACCTCCCTCGCGCAACAGTGAGAGCATGCCGATCAAACCTTGAAAAGGTGTACGAATCTCGTGGCTCATGTTGGCCAGGAAAGCGCTCTTGGCTTCGCTGGCGGCGATAGCTTCGCGCCTGGCCTGACGCAAATGCTCTGCACTCACTTCCATCGCCACACGTTGCTGGCGCAGTTGCCGCACCTGGCTGAGCGCAAAGTATGCAAAACCCAGGGTCAGCACCGACAGCAGGGCAGTCAGCAGCCAACCCTGCGTGCTCAGCTTCTGGACCGCCTGGGTCCGCGCCTCTGCGTGGTCTGCCACCCTTTGGGCCGCGCTCAAAGTCATCGCATGCAAGGGGCTGCCCAGGGCCTCAAGCTCCGGCAACAAGGCCTGCAGCCTGGCCCTGTGCGGTGCGGAATCGTCTTGCCAGTCTGGCCCGATGGCTCCCAGCGCCGGAGCGGCTTTCCGGATGAAGGCTTCGGCCAGCTGCAGTGCTGCGGCGTCCGCAGGGTCGGCGGTGACCGGGTCTGAGACACGGCCTTCGCGCAACAGTCGAATGCGGCTGACCCAGATCTCAAAGCGCGAGCCGAGTTCGGCGTTGTCGAGCCCGCGAGGGGCTTCGTTGACGCGGTGCCACTCGCTGAGCAAGCGCAGATACCCGGCCTCTGTCTGATGGACCGAAATGACGGCAAAGTCGTCAGCTTCACCGACAGCTTGGCGCAGCAACGAAAACTGTCGCGCCTGCGCCCAGGCCACGGCCAGCAGCACGGCCAGCAGCGTCAGTGCCGTCAGGCGCAGCCACGGTATTCGCTGCACCATGGGACAGCTGCGCGCCAGCGGCTTCAGATCACTTCGATGTGGCGCAGTTGCCATGGCGGGCGGGTGGTGCAGAAGGTGCGCCGCAGCACGGGTGCTGCGTCAAGAGCGTCCATCACGAACAGCGGGTCCTGCTCCCGGATCGACAGGGGTGAGCCATCCAACAGCCGTGCAGTCATGACGTCAAATTCTTGAGCGTCCTGCATCGGCATGTCGCACTGTGCACCTTCACTCGCGTGGCATGTCCGAAGCCGAGACAGTGCAGTGTATCGACCCGGACGCCTCGGGCCGTTGCTTTTCAGCCGCTTTGCAACATGTCGCCGATGGCCAGCCCGGTCAGCGCCTTGGCCTCACGGGCCAACCAGTACAGCAAGGCCATCATCATCAGTGTGGACGGAATGGCAATCACCGGATAGCTCAGCAGGGTCAGCCGGCCGAGCTCTTGGTTGAAGGCCTCGGTGCCGGCGGGGCTGTTGACCACCCAGCGCGCCAGAATGTAGTTGGCGACTGCCGAGAAGAAGAAAGTCAGCGCCAACAACATCGTACCCTGGCGCAGTCGCATTTCGAATGGCACCCTGTTGTTGCGTTCGTCCAGCGCTTTTTGCACGCGCTCGACATCAAACAATGAGGGATTGAAGACCAGCATGCGGATCAGTGGCGAGCGCGTCCAGGTCGATCCCAGCACCACCAAACCGATCAGCCCGGGCACGGCGGCTTCTTTGACGGCCAGCCATTTGGCGTCCAGCGCCAGCAAACCGATGCCACCCGTCAGCAAGGTGCTGACGACACCCAGCACGGCCAGCCAGTTGAGCTTGTGGCGCTTGAAACCGTCCCACACACCCCAGGCCAGTGGGAAGGCAAGCGCCACCAGCAAGGCCCGAATCGGCCCCAGGTCTTGCGGCCCACTGAACTTCATCAGCACCAAGGCCGGAATCAGGATCGTGATGCCGAGTTCAAGAAAGGCGTTGGGCTTTTTGTCTTTTGCTGCTGTGGGTGCCATGTGACTCGAAGAAATTTGGACCGAAGGCTAGCAGACAGCGGTGCGAAGATGCAGGCACGCGCACTGCAGGCTGTGACATCCGGCCCCTGTTTCAGTGCACCCGGATATCGCGCAGCCGCTGCAGCTTGGCGCTGTAGCGCTGCTGCGTCGCAACGGTGGGGCTGTTGTCCTTGGCCTTATCCAGGTGGTGCTGGCTGCGACGCAACTCGCCCAGGTGCCAGTGGGCCAAGGCCAGCCAGAAGTGCACTTCGTGCTGCAGCGGTTGGCGTCGCAACTCCGCAGCAAAGTGCTGGCGTGCTTGCTGATAGTCGCCTCGTCCCATCGCCAGGCGGCCTTGGTCAAATTCTGCGAATGGCGCCTGGGGCTGCAGTGCCGCCAGCCTGCTGGCGTACACCCGGGCCTGCTCTTCGCGCCCCAGCGCCTGCAAGGTGCGCACCATGTTGTTCAGCGCTGCCGTGTTCTCAGGCTGTGCACGCAGCACATGCAGCAACACGCGCTCAGCCTCAGGGGCCATGCCTGAGCGAAGGTAGATCACGCCCAGGGTATTGAAAGCGCCAGCAAAGGCCGGGTCTTCAGTGACGGCTGCGCGCGCCCACCAGTAGGCTTCGTTGCCTTGCCCTTCGGAGAGCAGCTCTGCCGCACGGTTGTTGAGATACATCGCCACCAGGCTGTGCTCGGCCAAGGGCCGGGTTCGCTGTGTGCCCAGGCTCGCACCAGGCAAGAAGTCGACGGTCAGATCGGCATGGTCTTGTTGCCGGCGCGTCAGCCCGCTCAGGGTGCTGACAGCGGCTCTGGCCAACACCAGATTGACATGGCCACTGACGATGTACAGCCCGCCCCTGCGGGTGTAGCTCTCATCGACATCGACCTGCTGGAAAATGACCGGCATGCCCAGACGCTTGGCAAAGGCTGCGGTCATCGCCACCAAGGACAGACAGTTGCCGGCACGATCACGAAAGGCTTCGGCAGCGTTGCGGGTGCGCGTGTCGTCGTAGCTCAGGCCCAAGGACGAGCGGTTGTACAGCGCGTCGATCAGACCCCGGCGCGGGTCACCTTTGGGGGCGCTGCCCTGCAAGACGTCTCGCGCATAAGTCTCCATCTCCGGCGTCAGCCGGAACAGGTCTTTCGCGGCCTGGCTGGGGGGTATCCCCACGGGCACCGGGAAGCGCGCATCGAGCAGCAGTTCGGCGGGCACAGTGGGTGCTTGCAGCGGCAGCACGCTGCAGCCCCACAGGCCCGCCAGCGCTGCCAGCAGCAGCGCTTGCACGCTCAGGCGCCTGGACCACTGCAGTGAGCTCGATGACCGCGACATGTCAGGCCCCAGCAGGCTGAAACAGGAAGGCAGCCTGTGGTCGGGATGCTACGCCACCCACCCACGCCTGGCGGGGGTCAGGCCGGCTGCAGACGCTGCAACAGCTTGGACGCTGCGTCGCGCACCGAATAGTTGGCGCTGCCTAAGGCATCGTGCAGCAATTTGCGGGCATAGACGCCGTCTTGCTGAAGCCTTTCGACATGCACATGCACACCCTCACCGGCCAGCAGCCACTTCAGTTCGATGATTTCGACCAGCGACATGGTGGATGTCTGGGCCGCCTCGACCCCTGGGTCAACTGCGGCGCTCGGAGAGCAAAGGGGTGTGTTCACAGACTGCAATTCGAGAACGGGATGCCAGCTTAACGCCCAATCACTGGCGTGGGACGACAAGGTTTTGGAGTGATGACCCCAAAATCCAGGCTTGTGCTGTCCTCAGGCCAGCCCGCAAGCCCCGCCTCAGACCCGAAACAGCCGACGCTCGAAGACTGCCCCGCCATGACGCCTCCCCCCCAACTGACGGCCTTGGCCGACCTCGATTCCCAGATGGCCAGCGCAGGCTGGGCGGTGTTGGATGCGGCTTCGCTGCGCGAGCTGGCGGGTCTGCCTGCCGGTGCCTTTGCCGCCTGGCCGCGGTATTGGCATGATTTGCCCGCCGACCCCCACATGATGGACGGTGGCCGCTACAGACAGCGCCGTCACAGTTGTTTTGAGCTGCGACCTGCAGCCCGGATGCGCACTGTGGGGCGGCGCGCGCACTGGCAGCCGCTGGACTACAACGCACTGCACGGTGGCATAGAACGCTGGTTTGAACCCATGCCCGAGACTTGGCTGCAGGATCCTGCCTGGCAGGCATTGCTGGTCGGCCTGGCAGGGTTGGCCAGCCGATTGCGCGGTGAGCAAGCTTGGTTTGTGGAAGCGCACCCCTTCCGGATCACCACCGAAGGAGGCATCGGGCGGCCCACACCCGAGGGCGCGCACCGCGACGGGGTGGATCTGGTGGCAGTCATGTTGTTTGACCGCCACAACATCAAAGGCGGCGAAACGCGGGTCTTCGATGCCCGCGGGCCACAAGGCATGCGCTTCACACTCAGCGAAGCCGGCAGTGTGTTGCTGCTGGACGACGAGCGAGTGATTCACGAAAGCACGCCCATTCAGCCTGTGGACAGCGAGCAACCCGCCTGGCGCGACACTTTGGTGTTGACCTTGCGTGGCAAAGCCTTCCAAGGTCCGGAGTTGCAGAGCTGAGCCCATGTCTAAGCCGATGTCTAAGCCGATGTCTATCCCCATGCCCATCGAATCCCACCCGATTGCAGCCCCTCAAGCGCTTTCAGAAGCGCCTTCTTTGCCGATCAACATTGCTGACGTGCAGGCTGCAGCACAGAGGTTGCAAGGTGTCGCGCACCGCACGCCGGTGATGCGCTCCAGCACGGCTGACCGACTCACCAGCGCGCAGGTGTTTTTCAAGTGCGAGAACTTTCAGCGCATGGGTGCTTTCAAGTTTCGCGGCGCCTACAACGCCCTGGCGCGTTTCGAGGCAGCCCAGCGGCGCGCTGGCGTGATTGCGTTTTCATCGGGCAACCATGCGCAGGCCATCGCCTTGTCGGCGCGGCTGCTGGGCATGCCTTCGGTGTTGGTGATGCCGCAGGATTCACCCGCCGCCAAATTGGCAGCGACACGCGAATACCAGCGTGACCAGCCGGGCAGTGAGGTGGTGCTCTACGACCGCTACACGCAAGACCGTGAGGCGCTGGGCCGTCATCTGGCCAAGGAGCGCGGCATGACCTTGATTCCGCCTTACGACCATGTCGACGTGATGGCCGGGCAGGGTACGGCGGCCGCCGAGTTGATCGACGAGGTGGGGCCGCTGGACAAGCTGTTGGTGTGCCTGGGCGGCGGCGGCTTGATCGCCGGCAGCGCGGTGGCGGCAGCAGCAGCCAGCCCGGGCATCGAGGTCATCGGCGTCGAGCCTGAAGCTGGCAACGATGTGCAGCAAAGCCTGGCCCAGGGCCACATCGTGCAGATCCAGACCCCGAAGACGATCGCCGACGGCGCACAAACCACCCGCTGCGGTGAACTGACCTTTGCGGTGATCCAGCGGCTGGTGCCGCGCATCCTGACGGTCAGCGACCGGCAACTGGTGCGCACGATGCGCTTTTTTGCCGAGCGCATGAAGATGGTGGTGGAGCCGACGGGTTGTCTGGCAGCGGCCGCGCTGCTGGAAGCAGGGTTGCCGGTGCGTGGCCAGAGGGTGGGCGTGATCGTCAGTGGCGGCAATGTGGATCTGGCGCGATTTGCGGCGCTGCTGTCGGCGGTCGATGCCCAGTAGTTGCAGCGTGCCGTGGTCGGAGCCAGACAGCGTGTTCTTGCCGGCATCGAGGCCATCGCCGCGCTTTGCACGATGGCCGCGATGGCCTACTTCAGCGAGGCGCTGGGATTTGGCACAGGCCCTGCGCCGCAATCCGCAGCTCAAGGTGCTGGCGGCCAGCGGCCGCTGCGACCTGGGCACGCCTTACAGCGCCAGCGATTGGTCACTGGCCCAGCTGGACGCACCGGCGGATGTTCTGGCGCGCGTGCAGCACCGTTATTACGACGCAGGCCACATGATGTACGCCCGCCAGCAGGATCTGGTCTAGCTGAAGACCGATCTGGCATCCTGGCTGGGCGCCGTCACGCTCACAAAAGCCTGAGCAGTTGCGGGTGCTGCGAACGCAGGGCTTCGCACAGAGTGGGGTCATCGCGACCGAAGCTGAAATCCTTGAAGTCGAAGCCCGGGCCCACGGTGGCGCCTGCGTAGGCCAGTGCCCCGGCAGGCTCGGCCGCCTGCCACCAGCCTGCAGGCACGACGTGACGCAAGCGGGTGCTGCTTTGCAGGCTGATGCGCTGCGCTTGTTTTTGGGCAGGCGCTTCAAAGGGCAGCAGCCAAAGAGTCAGCGCAGGCCCTTCCAGCAGGTGCCAGACTTCATCGGACAAGACCCGATGCCAGGCGCTGAACTGGCCCTGGACCAGCAAAAAATCGATGCTGGTCAGGCCGGCTCGCGCTGGCCTTCCGTCGTCCGGCAGCACGGAAGCGCTGGATCTGAAAAGCTCGTGATACCAGCCGCCCTCGGGGTGGGGTTGCAGGCCGAGGTCTCGCACCAACTCTGCGGCCCGGCCTTCCAAGGCCTGATGTTGCGCAGGCTTTGCAGTGGGCGATCGGGTCTGGGGGGTCTCGGGGCTCTCCAGGCTCTCCGGCCGCTCTTGGCTCTCTGGGGTGGCCATCAGGCGTCGCGCACATCGGCCACCGGGTTGCTGCCAAAGTCAGGGCGTGCCAGATAGCGCAGCAGCCTGGTTGCAGCTTGCGCCGGGCTGTCCAGACGGCCTTCATCCTTCATCGCAGCAAAGCGGGCTTGTTCTGGAAAGTGCGTGGGGTCGGCGCCCCGCAGCTGCAGCTGCATGTCGGTGTCGATGATGCCGGGCGCCAGCGACACCACCTGGGCGCCGTTGGGCAGCGCCGCCTGCTCCAGCGCCAGGCTGCGGGCCAGGTGGTCCATGCCGGCTTTGCTGGCGCAGTACAGCGCGCTGCCCGCCATCGCCCAGCGGCCCAGGCCCGAGGACACCAGCAACAGCTTGCGCGGCATCTTCCAGTTTGCCGTGGCGCGCAGAAAAGCGCTGCTCAGCAGCAGAGGAGCCTCCAGGTTGACGCGCAGGGCCCGGCTGAGCTCGGCATCCGGCGTGGCTTGCAGCGGCCCCGGCGCCGGCACGACGCCGGCGTTGTTGATCAGACTGACGCTGAGGGGCGGCGTTGCAGCCTGCGCATGCAGCCAATCGTGCAAACGCTGCGCCACAGCCATTGGGTCGGCCAGGTCGGCCGACCAGACTGTCAGGTTCCTGGCGCTGGCCGCCGGCCCGCTGGGCGGATGGCGCGACAGGGCCAGTACCTGGTGGCCCTGGGCGAGCAGTTGTTCGGTGATGGCCAGACCGAGGCCGCGTGAAGCGCCAGTGACGATGCTCAGATGCATGAAGGGTGGGTCCAAAAGAAGGTGAGTAGAGCCAAACCGAGAGCCTCTGGGTGAGGTGTCGAACCACCCGCGCGCGCATTGCCAGGCTGGCGTCGTGTGGGGATCACTCTAGCCTCAAAAAGGCACCGGGCTCTCGTACCTGCAGGGCTGCCGTGTGTGTGGGTGATCGAACTGCAGAAAACAGGCGTGCAGCAGCAACCTCTCGCCCGCCCCCGGCGGCTGGCCGTAGAGGTTGTCGCCAACGATCGGGTGGCCGATGTGCTGCAGGTGCACGCGCAACTGGTGTGACCGTCCGGTGTGTGGTTCCAGCGCCACGCGCGTACGGGGCTGACCGTCCATCTGCCAGCGTTGCAGCACACGCCAATGGGTCAGCGAGGCTTTGCCATGGACCAGATCCACCTTCTGGCGCGGCCTGCTGGGCCAGTCGGCTGCCAGAGGGGCGGTGATGCTGCCTGCGTCTGATTCGATCCAGCCCTCCACCACGGCTTCATAGCGCTTGTGCACACGGCGCTGCGCAAAGGCCTTGTTGAGCAGGCTCTGTGCGGGCGCACCCCGAGCAAACAGCATCAGGCCCGAGGTGGACATGTCGAGCCGATGCACCACCAGAGCATCTGCAAAGCGGGCCTGCACTTGAGAGGCCAGGTTGTGCAGCCCGGCTTCGCCCCGGCCGGGCACGGCCAGCAATTCGGCGGGTTTTTCAACCACCAGCAGCGACGGGTCCTCAAACCAAAGGTGCCAAGCCTGACCACTGTCCATGCCACGCAGAATAAGCGCTCGGCTCAGAATGTGTGCAGTTTGCCCGTCTGTGACGGGGTGCCACCCTCTGTCCATCTCCACCCCCTAGAAAGCCCATGCCCACCATGGGGCAACCCTGATAAGCTGCCAAGGCCATGCCGCCCGAGCCTTCCGCGCCCCGTATCGATGCCCCCAGCGCCTTGCCCATCGGCACGCGCCTGGGCGAGTTCGAACTGCGCGAACTGCTCGGCATCGGAGGCTTTGGCATCGTCTACCTGGCCTTTGATCACGCGCTGGAGCGTGAGGTGGCCGTCAAGGAGTACATGCCCTCGTCGCTGGCGGGTCGCACTGCGACGTTGCACGTGTCGCTGCGCTCGCAGTCGGATGCAGAAACCTTTGCGCTGGGCTTGAAGTCTTTTGTCAACGAAGCGCGATTGCTGGCTCGATTCGACGACCCCTCGCTGCTGAAGGTGCACCGCTTCTGGGAGGCCAACGGTACGGCCTACATGGCCATGCCCGTGATGCGTGGACGCACGTTGAAGGAAGTACGCCAGAGCATGGCGACGGCGCCCGACGAAGCCTGGGTGCGCGCGATGCTCGAGCCTTTGCTCAACGCCATCGAGCGGTTGCACTTTGAAGGCGTGTTCCATCGCGACATCGCGCCGGACAACATCCAGATCGACGACCAGGGCCACCCTGTGCTGCTGGACTTTGGTGCAGCGCGCCGGGTGCTCAGCGACAAGAGCCAGACCTTGACGGCAATCCTGAAGCCGGCCTACGCGCCGATCGAGCAATACGCCGAGGTCGGCGCCATCAAACAAGGGCCCTGGACCGACCTCTACGCGCTGGGTGCGACGCTGCACTATCTGCTGCTGAAGCGGCCCCCCGCGCCGGCCACGGTGCGGGCTGTGCACGACGACCCTTCGGCGCTGACCACCCAGCGTTTGCCCGGCTGCAGCGAGAGTTTTTTGCGCACCATCGACTGGATGCTGGCGCCCCGGCCGCGCGACCGGCCACAGAGCGTGGCGGCCCTGAAGGAGGTTTTGGCTGGGCGTCTGCCACCACCGTTGCGGCCGGCGGAAGCGACCAGCAATGATTCACAGTGGGACGAAACCCTGGTGCTGCCGGGTGGCCCGGCGGGCCTGGCGCAGCGCCAGGCGCTGATCGATGCGATGTCGCAACCTTCTGGGCGGGCGGGGTCACGCGCGGGTGCTGTGTCTGCTGTTTCTTCTGCCTCTGCCTCTGCCGTTCCCGACACCGGGCAGCAGGCCTCCACGGCTGCGGGTGTGGACCTCACGGTCGACTCGCCAAACAGGTCTCGCCGCTCGCCGGTGCTGGCGCTGCTGGCAGGCGGCTTGGGACTGGTGGCCGTCGCTGCTGCAGCCTGGTGGTTCTCGGGCGGGCCGGCGCCAGCTCAGATCGAAGCTGCCGCAGCACCTGCTGTGGCACAGGAGGCGCGGCTTGCTGCACCTGTGTCTGGCGTTGTGGCCGTGCGGCAACCGGTCCAACAACCTGTCCAGGAACCGGTCCAGGCACCGACATTGACATCTTCTCAGCCGGCGACCCAGTCGACGGGCACGCGTGGGGTTTCGCCAGACCCTGGGGCACAGACCGCTGCTCAAGCCGACGCCCCCACCACTGCTGCCGTCGCTGCCCCCGCTGCACTCTCGCGGGCGCCTGCTTTGGCTGCGCCAGCCGCAGCGCCTTCAAATAATGTTTCAGCAAACAACGCTGCCCCGCCTCGCACCGCGACCCCTGCAATGCCCAACCCAGGGGCCAATTCGGCGCAGAGTCGGGCCACCCAAGTGTTGCCCAATGCGTCAGTGGCTGCGGGCCCGCGGCCATTGCCGGCCGGTGCTGCGCCGGTGGTCAACACAGCACCTGCGAGGCCGTCGGAGTTTACGGCGCCTGCTGCGCAGCCAGGAGTTTTCCAGCCCGCAGTGCCAGCCGCGACACCGCCTGTGGCCGCCGCCCCGGCGGCTGCCCTCGCCAAAAGCCCGGAGGCCACCTGCAGCGGCAGCAACCCGGTGATGCACTTTGTGTGCATGGAGCGTGAGTGCCTGCGTGCAGAGCTCAGCGGCAATACACATGCCGACTGCCAAAAATGGCGTCAAGCAGCCAGGCGCGACAAGTGAGCACTTGAGTTGCCCCGTGTGCGCGGTCGACCCCGTACCGACCCTGCACACAGCATCCGACAAATTTTGCGGCTCGCTGAGGACAAAGCCTGAGTGACGACAGGTCTGGCTGCGGTTACACCTGCGCATCCCCTTGTCGGAGTCCACTTTGTCTGAAATCAATACGCGCCCGCACGCTGCCGCCTGGCCCAGCCGCTTGCCCATCGATCTGGCGCTGCCCGAAACCACGCTGTGGTTCAACCTCGAGGTCAGTGCCCGCCGCTACCCCAACAAGGCGGCCTATGTCTTTTTGGGTCGCAGCCTGACTTTTGGGCAGTTGCACACCCAGGCGCTGGCCTTGGCCGGCTGGTTGCAGCGCCAAGGCGTGCAGCGCGGTGACCGCGTGCTGCTGTTGATGCAGAACTGCCCGCAGTTCGTGGTGGCTTTCTATGCTGCGCAGCGTGCCGATGCCGTGGTGGTGCCGGTCAACCCGATGAACAAGGCCGAAGAGTTGGCCCATTGCGTAGGTGACTCTGGCGCCAAAGTGGCTTTTACCAGCGCCGATCTGGCTTCGATGCTGAGTGAGGCGAGCGCCCGGTTGCCAGCAGCGCAGCAACTGCAGAAAATCGTCGTGACAAGGTTTTCAGAGGCCATGCCCGCCGAGCTGGATGCGCAAGAGACACCCACGCCTGCGATGCTGCAATGGTTGAGCGCAGACCCTGCGCTGCCAGAGGGCAGCGTGCGTTGGCAAGAAGCGCTGGACAGCCCACCCATCGACACCCCCAGCCAGGCTGGCCCCGATGATCTGGCCCTGTTGCCCTACACCAGCGGCACCACCGGCATGCCCAAAGGCTGCATGCACAGCCACCGCAGCCTGATGCCCAACATCGTCGGAGGCGGCTTGTGGAGCCACGCCAGCGCCGACACGGTGGCGTTGGGTGTGGTGCCGATGTTCCACATCACCGGCATGATGTACAGCGCTCTGGGCTCGGTTTACCTGGGCAGTACGGTGGTGCTGATGCCGCGCTGGGACCGTGAACTGGCCGGCCGCCTGATTGCCCGCCACGGCGTCACACACTGGACCTGCATTCCGACCATGATCATCGACTTGTTTGGCAGCCCCAACTACAAGAGCTTTGATCTGAGCAGTCTGCGTTACCTCTCCGGCGGCGGCGCAGCGATGCCCAAGGCAGTGGCCGAGCGCCTGCAGCAAGAGATGGGTCTGGTCTTTGCCGAAGGTTATGGCTTGACCGAAACCGCTGCCCCCAGCCACGCCAACCCGCCCGAGCGCGCCAAGCTGCAGTGCCTGGGCATCCCGATCTTTGGCACCACCAGCCTGGTCATCGACCCCGACACCCTGCAGGTCTTGCCACCCGGCACCGCAGGCGAGATCGTGACCCACGGCCCGATGGTCTTCAAAGGCTATTGGGGTCACCCTGAAGCCACCGCAGCCGCCTTCATCGACATCGGCGGCAAGTCCTACTTCCGCACCGGGGACCTGGGGCGGGTCGATGAAGAGGGCTACTTCTTCATCACCGACAGGCTCAAGCGCATGATCAACGCAGCCGGCTTCAAGGTTTGGCCGACCGAGGTTGAATTGCTGATGTTCGGCTGCCCACTGGTGCAAGAGGTCTGCATCATCGCGGCTCAGGACAGCTACCGCGGCGAGACCGTCAAGGCCGTGGTGGTGCTGCGCGAAGCGGCAAGAGGCAAGGCCACTGAGCAAGACATCATCGACTGGTCGCGCGAGCACATGGCGGTCTACAAAGTGCCACGCGTCGTGGAGTTTGTGGACAGCCTGCCCAAGAGTGGCTCGGGCAAGGTGATGTGGCGGCAGTTGCAAACCCAGCAGCAGGCCGCAGAGAGCGCTCAGAAGTAGCTTGGGTTTCGCAGCGCTTGTGCTGCAACCCTCGGCGTGCTGACCCGCGTGCGGGTACGCATCAAGTCGAGACTTGGCCCCACAACTGTTGCACGGCACGCTGCAAAGCCCGCGCGTCATTGCTGGCCCGGTGGCGCTTCAATCCCAGGTCGGCCAGAGCGAGTGTGCGTTGATGGCTCAGACTCTCCAGCTCGCTGTCGCGCAGCAAGGTGACCACCGACTCGAGCTTGAATGCGGCCTGTGTTCCTGCCTCGTTGAACAATGCCGCCAGCCAGGGGTAGTCATGCGCCCACCCGTCGCAATAGACCGTGCGGCCGCATAGGTCCTTGTTGAGCATATGCGCCACTTCAAGCGGCGTCTTGCCATGGTTCAATAAAGCGGCGCGGCTGATGCCGTGCACCTGCTGTGCCGTCTCGTCCCAGTGTGTCCAGCTCTCGGCGGGTTTGACCAGCATGCAGTGGCTGCGGCCGTCGGGTAAGACGTAGCCGATCTCGATCGGGTAGCTGTCGCGCCCGAAGCCCGAGGCTTCGATGTCCAGCATGCAGGGCGCAACAAGAGTGGGCGGCATCCCGTGCATTGTGCGCCTGCAGGCAGCCCCAGTTACCTGTTCAGCCTGCGCCAGAATGCACGGGCCAGCCTAGGCGCGACACGCCACTGCACAACACGCCAACAGCATCACCTCACGAAAGCGGCCCCTTGAGCGAAGAAAGCCAGCAGTTGATCCCCGAGAGCTTCCTGGCTTTGTACTTGTTGCCCGGGCGCAGCAAGCCGACAGCCGCTCGCGCCGAGATCACCCAGCGGCACGAGTTTTGCGACGATCTGGCGCAGATGCTGACCGAGACCGCGCGCAACACCCAGTGGGACTTGCAGGTCGATGAGGCCGAAATCCTCAGCCGTGTGCATCTGGGCTTGTTGGCGGGGGAGCAGCCGGTGGTCAGCGCGGCTGAAGCCTCCTGGGTTGCCTGCCGACTGGCCGAGTTGCTGGGCTGGCCGCTGCCGCCATTCGATCCGCGCGCCCTTCGTCTACCCGCGGATGGCAACTGAGTTGCGCGTGCAGTCCGGGTCCACCTCTGCATGAGCCCGGCAACACCTCCCTCCACCGCGCTGGGCCTGCCCCTGCTGGTGCTGGACAGCATCACCGAAGCGGTGGGTTGCGGCCAGGGTTGTGTGGTGGTCAGCGGCTCGCACGGCGGCCTCAGTGCGGGTCGCTTTGCTTTGCAATCTGGCGCGCGTCTGGCAGTCTTCAACGATGCGGGCGTGGGGTTGGATGGGGCCGGCATCGCCGCGCTGGCGTTGCTGCAGTCGCATGCCATGGCAGCCTGCACCGTGGCCCACAGCAGTGCCAGGATCGGCGAAGCGGCATCGACCTGGCGCGAAGGCGTCATCTCGCACTGCAACGCCAGCGCGCAGGCGATGGGCGCCAGGCCCGGTGTGCCGCTGCGGCGATGGTTGTTGCCCTGAGCCATGGCGAGGACTTGCAGCGCAGCAGACCGCCCAAAGCATGGATGCGGGCGCCGCGTGGCACTCGTTCGGCGGTGCCCTAAACTTTGCGGCCTGCAATCATTGCCCTGGCCAGTACCTGGGTCACTTCCGTTTTGGACAAGATACTCGCCCTCATCGCCGCCGAGCTCAAGGCCCGGCCCGCCCAGATCCAAGTTGCTGTTGAATTGCTCGACGGGGGGGCCACCGTGCCCTTCATCGCGCGCTACCGCAAAGAAGCCACCGATGGCCTGGACGACATCCAGCTGCGTGAGCTGGAGACGCGGCTGATCTATCTGCGTGAACTGGAGGACCGCCGCAAGGCAGTGCTCAAGAGCATCGAAGAGCAGGGCAAGCTGACGCTCGCGTTGCAGGCCGCGCTGCTGGCCGCGCCCACCAAGCAGGAGCTGGAGGACCTGTACCTGCCCTTCAAGCCCAAGCGCCGCACCAAGGGCATGATCGCCCGCGAAGCCGGTCTGGAGCCGCTGGCCGACGCACTGTTTGCCAACCCGGGGCTTGATCCGCTCTTTGAAGCTGCCGCCTACCTCAACGCCGACGCTGGTTTTGGCGCTGCCGCCGCCGTGCTGGATGGCGTGCGCGACTTGCTCAGCGAGCGCTGGGCCGAAGATGCCGCACTGGTGGGCTTGCTGCGCGATTGGTTGTGGGCTGAAGGCCTGCTGCAAAGCCGCCTGGTCGATGGCAAAGACCCGCTGCACGTGGATACTGCCAAATTTCGTGACTACTTCGATTACGCAGAGCCGATCCGCCAGGTGCCCAGTCACCGCGCGCTGGCGGTGTTCCGTGGCCGAACCCTGGAGCTGCTGGATCTCAAGCTGGCAGTCGACGAAGAAGCTGTTCCCGGCACCACGCCGCTTTCTCTGGCCGAAGGGCGCATTGCACGCCATCTGGGCTGGAGCCATGCCAGCCGGCCCGGCGATGCCTTGATGCGCAAGGCGGTGGCCTGGACCTGGAAGGTCAAGCTCAGCCTGAGCCTGGAGCGCGACCTCTTCGGCCGCCTGCGCGAAGCCGCCGAGACGGTGGCCATCAAGGTGTTTGCCGACAACCTGCGTGATCTGCTGCTGGCAGCACCCGCCGGCAAGCGGGTGGTGATGGGGCTGGATCCGGGCATCCGCACCGGTGTCAAGGTGGCGGTGGTCAGCGACACCGGCAAGGTGCTCGCCACCCACACCGTCTACCCCCACGAGCCGCGTCGGGACTGGGAAGGCTCATTGCACAGCCTGACCCGGCTGGTGGCGCAGCACGGCGTCAACCTGATCGCCATCGGCAACGGCACCGCCAGCCGCGAGACCGACAAACTGGCGGCCGAGTTGATCCAGCGCGTCAAGGCCCAAGCGCCTGAGCTGCAGATCGACAAGGTGGTCGTCAGCGAGGCCGGCGCCTCGGTTTACAGCGCCAGTGAATTTGCCAGCAACGAGCTGCCCGACCTGGATGTCAGCCTGCGGGGTGCCGTCAGCATCGCCCGGCGCTTGCAGGATCCTTTGGCCGAGCTGGTCAAGATCGACCCCAAGAGCATCGGCGTGGGGCAGTACCAGCACGATGTCAACCAAGGCGGTCTGGCGCGCACGCTTGAATCGGTGGTGGAAGATTGCGTCAACGCAGTGGGCGTGGACCTGAACACGGCCTCGGTGCCGCTGCTGTCCAAGGTTTCTGGATTGAGCGCCAGCGTGGCCGCCAGCATCGTGCGCTGGCGTGATGCGCAAGGAGCCTTCAGCAACCGCCGGCAGTTGTTGCATGTCACCGGCCTGGGGCCCAAGAGTTTTGAGCAGTCGGCAGGCTTTTTGCGCATCCGCGGTGGCGACAACCCGCTCGACATGACCGGCGTGCATCCCGAAACTTACCCCGTGGTGCAGCAGATACTGGCCCAGACCGGCCGCTCGGTGGCTGAGCTGATGGGCCACGCCGATGTCTTGCGCACGCTGCGGCCCGACCAATTTTCCAGCCAGCATTTTGGCCAGATCACCGTGCGTGACATCCTGGCTGAGCTGGAAAAACCCGGCCGTGATCCGCGCCCGGATTTTGTGGTGGCGCGCTTGAACGATGCCGTCACCGAGCTGAAGGACTTGCAGCCCGGCATGGTGCTGGAAGGCACGGTCAGCAACGTTGCGCAGTTCGGTGCTTTCGTGGACCTGGGTGTGCACCAGGACGGGCTGGTCCACGTCAGCCAACTGGCGCACAAGTTTGTCGCCGATGCGCGCGAGGTAGTGCGCACGGGGCAGGTCGTCAAGGTGCAGGTGCTGGAGGTCGATTTGGCGCGCAAGCGCGTCTCGCTGACAATGAGGGTTGGCCCTGCCGGACAGGCGGGCAGCAGTTCTGGAGATCGTTCTGGAGATCGCGTAAGTACCGGCCCGGGCAACCGCTGCCAACCCGCCGGTAGAGACGAGCGCAGCCAGCGACAGGATCGCGCGCGCGGCGGGCTGTCGCAACCACAACCCGGATCTGCCAGTGCCATGGCGGCAGCTTTTGCCAAGGTGCAAGGCCGCAAGTGATGGCCAAGGCAGCCGCCTGTTGGGGGGTGGCTGCTTGGACAGTTGCGGCAGTGGCTGCTGCTGTTGCGACACCGGCAGTGAGTGCGGCTGCAGCGCAAGGGCTTGCATCGGGCGCGACGGTGCCGCCTTTGAAGCCTTTGACGCCTTTGACGCTCGCGCCGCTCACGCTTGTCTCTGCCCTCTCACCGTCCTTGCCGCCGCAGCAGGTCGAAGTCCAGGGCCGATCCCTGGCCGGTGAATCTGGCGCCGCTGCAGCCTCGCCTTGGCTGAGCGTGATCGACCGCGACGAACTGGACGCTTTTGGCGACTTCAGTGTGCTGGATCTGCTGCAGCGCTTGCCCGCAGTCTCGCTGGACGAAGATGGCCCGTCGCTGCGCGGGCTGGGCGGTGGTTACACGCGCATCTTGATCGATGGCCAGCCCGCGCCAACCGGCTTTTTGCTCGACGCGCTGGCGCCGGCCGACATCGAGCGCATCGAGATCGTGCAAGGCCCCAGCGCAGAGTTTGGTGGGGTCGCCGGGGTCATCAACATCGTGCTGCGCCAGCCCACACGCAGCCAGCGCCTGTTGAGTGCTTCGTGGGGGCACAGTGGCGGTCAATGGCCGTCGTCGATGAACCTGCGTTGGAGTGACCGCATCGCGCTCGGCCACCCGCTGCCGGACCCAGCCGACCGCGCCAGTGCAGCCCCGTCGCTGAGCTGGAGCCTGCCTCTGACTGCTTCAGTGGGCGGCCGCGATACCCGCTCGGAGAGTGAGCGCAGCTCGCGCACCAGCGCCGGGCAGTTGACGCTGCAAGGTGTGCGCAGCACTGACGAGCGTCAGACCCAAAACCTGCAACTGGCCCCCAGGCTCGATCTGAAGCTGGACGCGCGGCATCAACTCATCGCCAGTTGGCAGTGGCGAATGCAGCAAGTCGATGGCCAATCGTTGCGCCGTATCGAGACACGTCAGGACGCCAACCCGGCGAGCCACCTGGATCCGACGCTGCCAGCACTGACGACCCTCGTGAGCCATCAGGACAGCAGCGTCGCAGCCCGCACAGAGCTGCTCGCCACCCAGCTGCAGTGGATCCAGAACCTGGCGCAGGGCCAAAAGCTGGAGCTGACCAGCTCGCTGGACAGCAGCTTGCAGCGATCCGCGACTCAGCGCCTGGATCTGGCGCCACAAAGCAGCGAGAGTTTCTCTTCGTCGCGCGAGCGCAAGCTGCTCGGTGGCCTGCGCTGGGCATCGGCAACCAGGGGTGGTCACCGCTGGACGGCGGGTGTAGATGCTGAGAGGCGCAGCCGCCGCGATCTGCGCCGCCAGCTCACCGATGGCATCGAGCAGATCAGCAGCAGCACGGGAGTGCCCTTCTTGACGACGCTGGATCGCAACACCGCTTATCTGCAGGACAGTTGGGCACCTGCGCCGGGCTGGGGTGTTTTGGCGGGTGTGCGCGCCGAGCAGCATCGCTTGCAGCAAGCAAGTGAAGAGGGCGCAGTCGACCAAAGTTTTGCTGCCGTCTCGCCGGTGCTGAGTTTGCGCCGTGAATTCTTGCTGCCAGCCGATGATCGCGCCAAGAGTCTGTCTGTTGACTCAGCCAAAGGCCAAGGGGCAGGCCAGGGCCAGGGCCAAGGCCAGGGCAAATGGTCTTGGCAGCTTGGCTTGTCACACAGCATCCGCGTGCCGCCGGTGGGCTTGCTGGTGCCGCAATACCTGGTCAACGGCACGTACGATCGCAGCCTGAGCAATACGCCCATCGCCGCTGACTTTGCAGGCAACCCGCAACTGCGGCCCGAGCGCGCATTGGGCCTGGATCTGCGGCTCGACCAGAGTCTGCCGGACGGCACTGCCTGGCGCCTGGGCGGCTTTGTGCGGCACATCGATCATCTGATCCGCAGGCGCATTGCCTTGGAGACGGTGGACGAAGCCGATCAGCCGCGCTGGGTGTCGCGGCCTGTCAATCTGGGCAGCGCCCGCAGCATCGGCATCGAGCTGTCGGCCAAGGGGCCGGCCAGTGCTTGGCTGCCCACTGCACTGGCCGGCTGGCTCGAGTCTGCCGGGGCCGCAAAGTTGCAACTGCGTGCCGCGCTGTCGCTGTATCACTCCCATGTGGAGCAGATCGATGACCCCGATGCGCGCATCGAAGGGCAGGGGCCTTGGGCGCTGAGCCTGGGCCTGGATCAGCCGCGGCCCATCGGTGAGTTGGCGTATGGCCTCAGCCTCGTGCTCAAGCCGGGTTTCTCGACCCAGAGCTCAGACCGCCAGCGTTTGTGGCGCAGCTCTGCCCACCGCCTGGATGCCTACCTGCGCTGGCGTTTTGACGCGCGCAATCAGCTCGGGCTGTCGCTGTCCAACGCGCTGGCGGTTGACAGCCGAAGCAGCAGCGCGGTGGCCGATCTGGATGGTTTTGCAGCCACTCTGAACACCCGGCGCAGCCACGTGGCCGCAGTCAAGCTGAACTTTGCAGGCCAGTTTTGACAACCTGCAGTGGATGCGCGTGAGCAAGCCACCAAACGGATTGCAGGCCTTGCAGATCTACGCCGGGCCCCGCGCCCGCAGTGTGCTGTCGCAGCGCGGCCTGCAAGCCGCAGATGTGCGGGTGATCCCAGCCGCTGCGGGGGGCGCCAAAGGGCTGGTGCTGCTGCCGCTGGACCGTTGGCTGTTTGCAGATTGGCTGCGCGACAGCAAGCAAGTGCTGCATATGATCGGCTCGAGCGTGGGTGCCTGGCGCATGGCTGTTGCCTGCCTGCCCGACTGCGAGCAGGCGCTGGCGCAGTTGGGCGAGGACTACATCACCCAGACTTACCCGCGTGAGCCCGGCAAGATGCCCACCGCCAGCACCGTCAGCCGCGTCTTTGGTCAGGTGTTGCAAGAGCGTCTGGGCGTGCGCGCCGACGAGGTGCTGTCGCACCCGCTGCGGCGCTTGCACGTCATCACCAGCCGCGGCCGGGGGCTGCTGCACAAGCCCGGGCGCGCGCGCCAGGCGCTGGGCTGGCTGGGTGCTGCTGCAGCCAATACGCTCAGCCGCCGTAGCCTGGGGGCTTGTATGGAGCGAGTCGTGTTCAGCGATCCACGCGACCCGCTGCCCTTTGGGCTGAACGACTACAGTCCGACCCAGGTGCGCACGCTGCAACCGGCCAATTTGTCGTCTGCGTTATTGGCCAGTTGCAGCGTGCCGTTGGCACTGGAGCCGGTGCACGACATCGCCGGTGGACCGATGGGCAGCTATTGGGACGGTGGCATCACGGATTACCACCTGCACCTGAACTACGCCCAGATGGACGCAGGCCTGGTGCTGTACCCGCACTTCGGCCCTCAGGTGGTGCCGGGCTGGCTCGACAAACCCTGGAATCGCCGCCACGCAGCCACCCCTGCACTGGACAATCTGGTGTTGCTTTGCCCGCATCCGGATTGGGTGCGACAACTGCCCAATGCCAAGCTGCCAGACCGAGGTGACTTCAAACGCTATGGCGAAGACGTGGCTGGCCGGCAACGTGATTGGCGTCTCGTTTTGGCAAAAAGCCAACAACTGGCCGACGAATTCGCCGAGTTGGTGACGGCTGGCCGGCCCGTTGATGCCTTGCCGCTGCTCTGACAGCGGCTAAACTACTGCCTGTTTTGAAACACGCGACAAGGGCACAGAAAGGCAAACTGGTTATGACACCGCGGACTACCACCCCCCCCGCCGCTGCGAGGCTGTTTTCGCAGCGTCTGCTCTAGGCCGCCGCGCGTCTGACCATTTTTGTCTTCACCCCAGTCAAAAGCGCGGCGCACACCGCGCTTTTTTCGTTCCAAGAAGGTTTTTCATGCTTCAGATCACGCTGCCGGACGGATCCCGGCGAGAGTTCGAGGGCGCCGTCACGGTGGCCGACGTCGCAGCATCCATTGGCGCCGGGCTGGCCAAGGCCGCACTGGCCGGCAAGCTGAATGGCCAGCTGGTGGACACCAGCCATCGCATCGAAAGCGATGCCCAGTTGGCGATCGTCACCGACAAGGATGCTGAAGGGCTGGAGATCCTCCGCCACAGCACGGCCCACTTGCTGGCCCATGCCGTCAAAGAGCTGTTCCCGGAAGCCCAGGTCACCATCGGTCCGGTCATCGAGAACGGCTTTTATTACGACTTTGCCTACAAACGGCCTTTCACACCTGAAGACCTGGTGGCGATTGAGAAGCGCATGGGCGAATTGGCCGCCAGGAACGAGCCCGTGGTACGGCGCGTGGTGCCGCGCGACGAGGCGATTGAGCACTTCAAGGCGCAGGGTGAGCTGTACAAGGCCGAGATCATCGGCAGCATCCCTGCCGGCGAGGACGTCTCGCTGTACCGCGAAGGCGGCTTTGAGGACCTCTGCCGTGGCCCCCACGTGCCCAGCACCGGCAAGCTCAAGCACTTCAAGTTGATGAAAGTGG
>Ga0105046_10002404_pt1 | contig 29578 bp, 26 predicted proteins | sample MAT03_FD_78385 | JGI IMG/M metagenome (GOLD analysis project Ga0105046, IMG submission 78385) | Freshwater microbial communities from Lake Fryxell liftoff mats and glacier meltwater in Antarctica - MAT-03 (megahit assembly) | ecosystem: Environmental > Aquatic > Freshwater > Ice > Liftoff... | reverse complement strand
TCCAATGGTTCACTACGGGGACGGGCAGCTTCAGCCCTGCGAACGACGTGGCCAATGCGGTCTATACGCCCACGGCCAACGACAGCATCGTGGGTGGTGTGTACCTCATCCTGACCGGATTCGGCCTGGGTACGTGTGGCAACACATCAGACTCGCTCTTCGTGGACATCGGCCCCACACGCGTCGCGAACGCGGGTACCGATCAGACCATTTGTGCCGATGGCGATCCGATCCAGCTCAATGGTGCCATAATCGGAGTGAGTGGTGGTGTCTGGAGTACTACGGGTACCGGCACATTCCTGCCCGACAATGCAACGCTCGGCGCAGCCTACGCCCCCAGCGCAACGGACCTGTTCTTCGGCCAATTGCAATTCGTGCTGACAACCACCGGCAACCTGGGCTGCCCAGCGGACACCGACACCATGACGGTCGCGTTGCAGCAATCGCCAACGGTGAACGCTGGTGCGGACATCAACGTGTGTGACGCAACCAGCGCGATCCAACTGGGATCCTCCTCGACCGGTGCCACTGGTGTGTTGTGGTCTTCGAACGGTGCGGGCGTCTTTCTGCCGAACAACACTGATCCGCACGCCAGCTACCAACCCGGCGCCACGGATGAGCAACTTGGTACGGTACGCATGATCTTGACCAGCACTGGCAATGGTGTGTGCACGGCAGCCAGTGACACGTTGTTCCTCTCCTTTGTGAATCCGTTGCAAGCGGCGTTCACACTGACCAACGCATGCGCGGGATCGGGAACGGTGTTCACCGATGCAAGCACCACTTCGGGCGCACCGATCATCGGGTGGAACTGGAGCTTTGGCAACGGTACTACTGGAAACGGTCCACAGACGACCACCACCTTCGCTACGCAGGGCCAATACACGGCCACGCTCACGGTGTTCGCACAGAACGGGTGCAGCAGCACGGTGACACAGACGATCGACATTCTGAACGCACCTGTCGCTGGCTTCACCATCACGGGTGAACCCTTCACGGATACCCCTATCACGTTCACGGACAACTCATTCGGAGGTGCCAACTGGCAGTATGACTTCGGTGATGGCACGGGCGCGATCATCGCGGAACCCACTCACGAATTCACCGCAGGGGGGCAATACATCATCGTGCAAACGGTGACCAACAGCGCGGGTTGTTCCGATCAGGATTCGTTGCTCATCAGCATCGAGGAGAGGGACATCGTTGCCCCGAAACTGCCGAACGCCTTCAGCCCGAACGGCGACGGTGTGAACGACGTGTTCTTTGTGCGCGGTGGACCCTTCGAGACCATCGAGCTGAAGATCTACAACGGCTGGGGCGAGGTCATCTTCGAGACCATCGATCCGACATTCGGATGGGATGGTACACATGATGGCAAGCCGGAGATAAATGGAGTGTACGTGTACTCGGTGGTCGCAAGCACGGTTGATGGAACGACCCATGATCGCTCGGGACGCATTGCCCTTATTCGATGAACCTATCCAGCAGCACCATGAACAGCAAGACCCTCATGATACTGGCGCTCGCCCTTCCTGTGGCGAACTGCCTGCGTGCCCAGGACGGGCAGTTCTCCCAATATGACGCAGGCCATGTGCTGTTGAACCCTGCGCTCACCGGCATGTACGAGAACGCCGACTTCCGTATGGCGAGCTCGGTCCGCAACCAATGGAGCAGCTTGTCGAGCAATTTCCTCACCACCGCGTTCGCCTACGACGTGTCCATGCAGAAGCGTTACGGCTTCGGCACCTACGTGAACAATTACAACATGGCGGGGATCGTCAACACATTCCAGTTCGGCACTACGGCCGCGTACAACGTGTCCGAGAGCAAGGCGCATCATACGTTGTCCGTCGGGGTGAACCTGGGCCTGATCTACAAGAAGGTCAACGACCAGCAATTGGTGTGGGACGCGCAGTACGCGGATGGCTACTTCAATACCGACCTTCCTTCGGGCGAGTACATGCAGAAGGGCAGTCGGCTGATGCCCGAGGTGGCGGCGGGACTGGCCTACCGCTCAACGGATCCCAAGAAGCGGATCAACCCCTTCGGGAACTTCGCGTTGTTCCATGTCACTACACCGGATGAGTCCATTCTGCGCACCACCAAGACCGACCTTCCGATCCGGTATATGGTGAATGGCGGTGTTCGTGTGAACGTGACGGGCGAGATCTACCTGGTACCGATGGGCTTGTACATGCGCCAGGGGAATGACCAGCTCATCAACGCAGGTCTCCTTGCTGAGATCGGGATCGCGGGTTCCATGTACAGCGCGGTAGCCGGTGGCTCCTACAGGGTCAACGATGCCATCGTTGTTCAAGTGGGCCTGAAGCACAAGAACGCGATGTATCGCTTCAGCTACGACGTGAACACGTCCCCTTTGAGGACCTATACGCACAGTAACGGAGCGTTCGAATTCTCGGTGGCATACTACGGTACACACTCCGGCAGGGAGCGGCGGGTGGTGAGCAGTGCCTTCTAAGTGGGCAAGCCCTAGCCCTTCAGCGCTTCCGCGCCGCCTACGATCTCCAGGATCTCGTTGGTGATCGAGGCTTGGCGCGCCTTGTTGTAGGTCAGTTTGAGACCTTTCAACAGGCTGTCGGCATTGTCGGTGGCCTTGTGCATCGCCGTCATACGGGCTCCGTGCTCGGCGGCGTTGCTGTCCAGCAATGCCTTGTACAATTGGATCTTCAAGCTCTTCGGGATGATCTCCTCAACGATGGTCTTGCGATCGGGCTCCATGATGTAGTCCACCTTCGAAGCCTTGGCGTTCGGGTCTTTGGCAGGTGGCGCAACGGGGAGGTATTCCTCTACCGTAGGGAGCTGCATCGCCGCGTTCTTGAACTTGTTGTAGACGAGCACCACACGGTCATAGCTGCCGTCGGCGAACTTCTCCATGACCAGTTCAGCTACGGGCGCGACCTTGTCGAAGTTGAGCCCATCGTACAGCCGTGCGAGATCGATCGGTAATGCGCTGTTGTACATCGGCGTGCGACGGTAGGCGTCCACCGCCTTCTTGCCGATGGGCAGCACGGTCACCTCAATGCCTTTGCCTTGCGCTTCAGCCGCCGCCTTCCGGATCAAACGGAACACCTGGGTGTTGAAAGCACCAGCGAGACCACGGTTGCTCACGATCGCGACGAACAGCACCTTCTTCACTTCGCGCTGCTGGCTGTACTTGCCTTCGTTGCCATCGAGGCTCGCGCTCACGTTGCTCAGGATGGCTTGTAGCTTCTGCGCATAAGGGCGCATGCGCACAATGGCGTCCTGCGCACGACGCAGCTTGGCCGCGCTCACCATTTTCATGGCGGCGGTGATCTGCTTGGTGCTGTTGACCGAGACGATCCGGCTGCGTACCTCCTTCAGGCTTGGCATCTGCGCGCTTCGAGCTGCTTAGTTGTCCAGGCTTTTCACCAGGTCGGCGGCCACTTTTTCAAGCGTGCCTGTGATCTGGTCATTGTAGTCACCCTTCTTCAGGGCGGCCAATACATCGCTGTGCTTGTTGCGCAGCATGGTGATGAACTCGGCCTCGAACTGCTTGATGTTCTTCACCGGCACTTTGCTGAGCAGCCCTTTGGTGCCGCAGTAAAGAATGGCGATCTGCTCTTCCACGCGCACCGGGCTGTTCTGGCCCTGCTTCATGATCTCCACGTTGCGTGCCCCCTTGTCGAGCACCGCCTTCGTCGCTGCGTCGAGGTCGGAGCCGAACTTGCTGAACGCCTCCAGTTCGCGGTAGGCGGCCTGGTCGAGCTTCAGTGTGCCGGCCACTTTCTTCATCGACTTGATCTGCGCGTTACCACCCACGCGGCTCACGCTGATACCCACGTTGATGGCGGGGCGCACACCGCTGAGGAAGAGGTTGCTCTCCAGGAAGATCTGCCCGTCAGTGATCGAGATCACGTTGGTGGGGATGTAGGCCGAGACGTCACCGGCCTGCGTCTCGATGATCGGCAACGCGGTGAGTGATCCACCGCCCTTCACCAGTCCTTTCAGGGAAGCGGGCAGATCGTTCATCTGCTCAGCAACGGTCTGGTCGGCGGTCACTTTCGCGGCGCGCTCCAGGAGGCGGCTGTGCAGGTAGAACACATCACCCGGATACGCTTCACGTCCGGGAGGGCGGCGCAGCAGCAGCGACACCTCGCGGTATGCAACGGCCTGCTTCGAGAGATCGTCGTAGATGATCAATGCGGGACGGCCGGTATCACGGAAGAACTCGCCGATGGCGGCTCCGGTGAACGGCGCGTAGAACTGCATCGGCGCGGGATCGCTCGCGTTGGCGGCCACTACCGTGGTGTAGGCCATGGCGCCGTTCTCCTCCAACACCTTCACCGTACCGGCCACCGTGGAGCCTTTCTGACCGATGGCGACATAGATGCAGTAAACAGGCTTGCCCGCATCGAAGAACTCGCGCTGGTTGATGATGGTGTCGATGGCCACCGTGCTCTTGCCGGTCTGGCGGTCACCGATGATCAGTTCGCGCTGGCCGCGGCCGATGGGGATCATCGCGTCGATGGCCTTGATGCCGGTCTGCAAAGGCTCCTTCACAGGCTCGCGGAAGATGACACCCGGCGCCTTGCGCTCCAGCGGCATCTCGAACAACTCTCCACTGATCGGGCCTTTACCGTCGATGGGTTCGCCGAGCGTGTTCACCACGCGGCCCACCATTCCTTCGCCGGTCTTGATGCTGGCGATGCGCTTGGTGCGCTTCACGGTATCGCCTTCCTTGATGCCCACGGAAGGTCCGAGCAGCACCACGCCGACGTTGTCCTCCTCGAGGTTGAGCACGATTCCGCGCAGGCCGCTAGGAAACTCGACGAGTTCACCGCTCTGCACGCTGTTCAACCCGTAGATGCGGGCGATCCCGTCACCGACCTGCAATACTGTACCGACCTCTTCGAGTTCGGCCTCGCTGCGGAATCCGGCGAGTTCTTGTTTGAGGATCGCCGTTACTTCGGCGGGGTTCACTTCGGCCATGGCGTGAAGTCGTTAGATCGCGGGGATGTATGGGTTCTTGGAAAATTCACGGCGCAAGTCGGCCAGGCGCCGGCTTACGCTGCCATCGTATTGCTCATCGCCAATCCGGATCGTCACACCGCCGATCAAGGCGGCGTCCACCTTCTCCCGCAGATCGATGGTCTTTCCCGGATGTTGTTTCTCGGCGATGGCCAACACCTTAGCTCTGGCGGTTGCGCTCAAGGGAGTAGCGCTGGTCACATGGGCGGTAACGATGCCCTTGTCGATCTTATAGAGTTCACTGAACGCAGCGGCCACATCGGGAAGCAGGCGTTCGCGGCCTTTGCGGACGAGGATGCCCATGAAGGTGGTGGTGAGCTTGCCGATCTTGCCTGTGAATACGCGATCGAGGATCTTGTCCTTCTTATCGGCCTTCACCACCGGGCTGTTCAGCAGCACCACTAGTTCGCGATTGCCCGCACAAGTGGTGGCCACCAACCGCATATCCTCATGCACGCTCGCGATCACGCCCGTTTCCTGGGCTAGTTCCATCAACGAACGTGCGTAACGGTATGCGACAGGTGCTACGATCATGACTTGCGCAGGTCGGCGTCCTTCATCACTTTATCCACGAGCGCGTGCTGTGCCACGTCGCTACCGAGTTTCTCGCGCAGGATGATCTCGGCGACCGTTACGCTTAGTTCGGCGACCTGGTTCTTCATCTCGGTGATCGCGGCGTTCTTCTCGTTGCGAATGTCCTCACGGGCACGGGCCAGCAGTGCGTCGGCTTCGGACTTGGCCTTGGCTTTCGCCCCGGCGATCTCCTTCTCCCGGATGTCACGCGCGTCCTTCAACAGCACCTCGCGCTCTTCGCGTGCGGTGCGCATCAACTCCTCGTTGCCTGCGCTCATGCGGGCCATATCCTCGCGCATCTTCTTCGCCTCGTTCAGCGCATCCTCGATGGAGGACTCACGCGCTTTCACGCTGCTCAGGATCGGCTTCCATGCGTACTTGCGCAGCAGGAACACCACGATGCCGAACGAGAGGCACATCCAGAAGAGGAGGCCGATGTCGGGGGTGACGAGGTTCATGATCTTTCGGATTGGGCGCGAGATCCCGCAGCCTTACAAATGGCAAGGGACCGCAGGCCTGCGGTAGGTTGTCTTAGAGACCGACGATGAAACCGAGTGCCACAGCACCCAGGGCCACACCCTCAACGAGAGCGGCGGCCAGGATCATGTTGGCTACGATATCGCCTTTGGCCTCCGGCTGGCGGGCGATGCTTTCCAGGGCGCTGCCGCCGATGCGACCGATGCCGATACCGGCACCCATGGCAGCGAGGCCGGCACCGATCACGGCACCCATTTTCGCCATGCCGACGGATCCTGCGGTGGCAAGTTCCACAGCTTGTGCCTGGGCTTCAGCGCTTACTTGGAGAAGGATGTTCAAAGTGGTCATCGAAGGAAAGGTTGATGGTTGTTGCTTAGTGATGATCGTCGTGCCCACCGGCCACGGCCGTGCCGATGTAGATGCTGGTGAGCAGTGTAAAAACATAGGCCTGTAGCGCGCCCACGAGGAGTTCAAGGCAGTTGATGAAGATGGTGAAGGCCAGCGCGAACGGGCTGGTGGCGTAGCCGCCGATTGGGTTGTCTTGCCCGAAGATGAAGATGAGGCAGAAGAACACGAGCAGCACAATGTGTCCCGCCATGATGTTCGCGAACAGCCGGATCATCAACACCAGCGGGCGGATGAAATGCCCCATGAGCTCGATCGGCGTGAGGATGATCAGCACCGGGATGGGGATGCCGGGCATCGCCAGCATGTGGCGCCAGTAATGCCAGTTCGCCACGAACGTCACAATGAGGAAGGTGATGGTGGCCAGTACCAGTGGCGTCACGATGTTGCCCGTGACGTTGCCGCCGAAGGGGAAGATCGGGATCAGGCCGATCAGGTTGAGGAACCAGATGAAGAAGAACAGCGTGAGCAGGTAGGGCACGAACCGCTGGTAGTGCTTCACGCCAATGGCGCTCTTGGCGATGTCGTCGCGCACAAAGAGGATGACCGGCTCCAACAAGCTCGCGATGCCTTTGGGTGCGGCGATACCGCGCTTCGCATAGCCGCGTGCCATACCGATGAAGAGGACCAACATCAACGTAACGCAGAACAGCAACGTCGCCACGTTCTTGGTGATGCTGAAGTCCCAGAGAGTCGTCGTCGCTGTCTCGTCAACATTCCCGGAAGCGTCCACTGCAACGATCTTGTTGCCGTGCAGCGCGTACGTTCCGTAGTTGCCCGTGTAGGTCGCCGGATGGTGATGCTCACCGGTGAAGCGCCCGCTGCTGAAGAACTCGAACCCGCCGGGTGTCTTCAGGATGACGGGCAGCGGCAGATGCGTGTGGCCCCAGAGGTGCCAGTCGTGCGCATCGCCGATATGCTCCATGATGAGCTTGCCAGCGTTGAATTTCTCCTTGACTTCGCGCCCCTCCGGGTGTGCTTCGCCTGTCGTTCCCGCGACGGCCTCGTGGGTCCCCTCGGTAGTGGCGTGATCGCCGTTCCCAGTGCCCGTGTGCTGTGCGAAGCCGGCGCCCAACAAAAGGGTTCCGACCAGGAAGAACGCGGTGCGTAGCTTGGTATTCAGCGACATCATGATCAGGGCACACCCCTGTTTGCGGCCGCAAATGTAGACATCGACGCCATATGCCGGAATGGTGTGCGAGAATGATCCGAACGGATCACTTCTTCGTGGCCTCCTTGAACAGGAACCAAAGCGCGCCGACCAATCCGAACAACACGCCCAGCAGGGTGAACAGCGGGAATTTCACGGGCACTTTCCCATCCAACCAACGTCCGCCGAGGATGCCAAGGGCGAGGAAGGCCACCATCTGGATCCCCAGCGCACCGAAGCGCGCATAGCTCTTTGCCGGACCGGTTACCTCTTCCAGTTCCTTTTTGTCGATGCCGTCATCGAGCTTCATGGCCGTGGCACGCTGCGCATACGCCCGATCAACCAAGCGGTACCAAATGCGAGAAAGACGAGATAGAGCAGTGCGAACGCGGTGGCCAGCGGTGCGGCCATCGTCTGGGGCACGACACGGATAAGCACGAACAGCAACACGAGCGAAGCGAGCAACTTGACCACGAGCCCTACCATGAACCGACGGATGAATGGCCGCACATCAGTTCCCCATGCGCGTTCCTGCCAGGAGAGAAGCACCAACGAAATGATCGCGAACCAACCGAGCACCGCCGCGAACGGCCAGGAGAAAGCATACCCGGTTACCCGCAGGGCGAACCAAGTGGCCGCCGTGCAAACGGCGCTGAACAGCAGGACGGGAAGTACGGGTGAACGATGACCCTCGAACATGGGCTGGGGCCCGGCTTAGCGAGCGGCCTGAGCCGTTTCGGGGCGTGCCGGGTTGTTCTCGGTACGCAAACGCACCGGGTCCATCTCCTTCACGACCCCGCCTGCCATGCTGCAATTGCCGGTGAACACCGCGCCAGGCTCTATCGCCAGCTTCTTGGTGTTGATGTCGCCATGCAGCTTCGCGGTGGCCTTCAGGCTCAGCAGGTCCTGGCAATTGATCTTGCCGATCACGGTACCCTCGATATCCGAGCTCTGGCATATCACCTCGCCTTCGATCACGCCGGTCTGGCCCACGATCACGCGGCCGCGGGCATTCACGGTGCCTTTCACCCGCCCGTCCACGCGGATGTTGCTGTCCGAACGGATCTCTCCTTCAATGGAGGTTCCCTCCATGATGCTGTTGATCTTGCCGGGGCTGACGGGTTCTGCGGTTTTGTTCATCATGGGAGTCGCCGGTTTTTCGCTTCGGAACATTCGTCCTTGGAGCTTGCTTGGTCAACGATGGCTGTTGCGCAAATATAGCCGCCCGCTGCGGTTATCCTATTGACCTTCAACGTACTTCTCAACGAAGAAGGCTTGGTAAGCGGCCACGTCCTTGGCCCGGAAAAGCTGGCCGTAATTGTCCGTGCTTATGGCGAAAGCCGGATAGTTCTGGTCGTTAATGCCCAGGAGCACATCCTCATTGCCCAGGAAAAGCATGTGGTAATCCATGGCCGGTGCGCGTGAGGCGAATCCGGCGAGCAGTACGATCTGGTTCCCGGCGTCCAGGAAACTGCTGGTGACCTCCAGTGGTGTGTGCGGGAAGAAGGCCAGGTTGAAGTCCGAGAGTCTTTCCTTTATCGATCGAACATCGGTGCCCTCGTTCGGGACCACCAGCATGTAGTAATGCGCCCCGTCCTTGGCGCTGTACTCGGCGGAAAGTGCCGGACGCGGTGGTGGTGCCTCGTCGCGATGGTCAAGGGAGGCGAGCAGGTCTTCCGCGGCTTTGGCCTCATCGGTGCCCGGATAGCTGCTCTTCACTTCGCCCAAAGCGTTGCGGAACCCGCCGATATCATGCGTACCCCCAATGGCCATGGCCTTCAGGATATGGTACTTGGGGCGGAAGTGGTTGCGAGGCTCCTCGGCCAGCACGCGTGAACACGCGGTGATCACTGGTCCGTACGCGTATTGGCGGTATTGGATGTAAACCTCTTTGTAAGCGGCCTCTTCCTCTTTCTTCCGCGCCTCGTCCGCCTGCAACAGGTTCGGGTCGCGCACCAACCGGGCGAATTCCGAATCTGGCCAGCGCTCCAGGATGATGTTGGCGTAAGTCTGTGAACCGATGCCTTCCAACGAGAACCACCCGGCCTGCTCCTTCTCCAGGAAGATGCGGTAGAGCTGATAGTGGCTCTCGGGGGTGTAGCGGCATTCCTCGAAGCGGTTGTTCAGCACCTCGAAACTCTCGATCGCATTGTCCACATCCTTCAACTGTTCCTTGTAGATCATGCCGCTCACATAGAGCGCGTCACAGATGCGGCCATTGGACGCCGCAACGGCTTCATCACCACGGGGAATGTCCTTGGTGTAGAAGGAGGGGTCCTTCCATTCCTCCTCTCCTTTTTCCTTTTCATTTTCCGCCTCGGCCAGTGATTCCTCGCCTTCCACCTCCACGTTTTCGGCCAGCGCACTGCCGCCCTTGTCCTGTCTGCGCCAATCATCCTCCAGCTTGCGGTTGCCCCATTTCTTGCGGAAGTTGGTAAGGCCGCGGCCTATTTGCTGCGGGTCATAGAAATACCAGTTGCCGCGCGAGGGGGCTCCCGGAGTTGTGGCGGGTGGTGTGTTCACTCCATCATCAAGCGGCACTGAGCGGGCCTCTTCCTCCAGGCGTTCCTTCTCGGCCTCGGCTTCCTCACGGGCCCGGATGAGGTCCCGTATCTTTTTGGTGAGATCCTCCTCGCTCATGCCCATGAGCGCCTGCAGGCTGTCCTCGTGCTCGATGATGGCAAGCTGCTCCACAAGGTCGCCCAGCACGCGCGCCCGGGTCTTCACCTCTTCCAAGCGAGGGTGGGTTTCGGCCAGCAGGGTTTGGGTACTGTCGTAGTAGCGCTGCGCATCCACATAATCGCGGTCATCGAAATAGATGTCGGCTAATTTCAAGAAGGACTTGGCCTTCTGCTTCATGTCCGTGGTGCTCACCCGTATGCTGGTCTCGAGCTGCGCTATGGCATCCGGCTGCAGGCGGTCCTTCAGGTCCAGGTCCGCCAGCGCGTAATGGATCATGTCGAAGTGGTCGATGTGCTTGTCGTCCCGCAGCATCCGGTTCAACTTCTTCCGCATGGCCTTGGAGTCGCCTTTGTTGAAAGCGAGAGCCTGGTAGATCTGGGCATGGAAGGCCAGCTCGTACGGCGGGTTCATCTTCACTACGGCGGCGTACTGCCTTATCGCATCCTCCTCCTTTCCCTTGAGTTCATAGAGCTGCGCGAGGATGAATGCCCAACGCACCTTTTCCCGTTTACGCTTCGCCAACGGCACAGCACGTTCCAGGTGCATGATGGCATCGTCCACCTTTCCGCGTTTCAATTCCAGCTCGGCCCGCACCGCGCTCAAATGCGCATGGTCCAGATCTTTGGGTGGCTTCTTCAGATCGCGCACGTGGTCCAAGGCGCTTTGGGCCTTGGCGAACTGCTCCAGGTTGATGGCCGTGCGAGCAAGCCACATTTCGCTTTCCAGATCCCGATCCCCTCCCTTGAACCGGCGGGAGATGTACGTGAAACCGCGTTCGGCCTCGTAGTAGTTGCGCTTGTAGAACTGGCTCTTGGCGATCACGAACCATGCATCGTCGATCCACAGATTCTTCTCCTTTCCATCGATGTCCATACTGTGGCGGTCCACAACAATGGAGCATTTATCGATGCACTTTTCCAGGTCGGGGATCGCCGCGCGCGCCTGCTCCTCGGTGCCGTACACGAACAAGGGAAGCACCTGGTCGAAATCGTCCACGTGGGCGTCCTCGATACCCATAACCACCTCCTTCAACTTCTCGTTGGCGTTGAACCACCCGTTATCCCGCGCGGTGAGCTTGTGGTACGTGCGGTTCAGGAAGGCGTCCTTCTCCTGCGAGCAACCCGCGATCAACACCACCACGATCAAGGCGGTCAGCTGGACGAAGCGGTATGGGCGTTGTGTGGACAAGGATCCAGGCCGGATAACTACGAACGGGCGAAGTTATTTCACTGCGGTGATCCCGGGGGGCTTGTCTTGATGGCGGCCTGCCCGCACGGCACGCCCGATATTTGCGAGCATGGCAGGCGTACAGGGTGGTGGCAAGCTGGTCGGCAAAGGCAAGCGTGGATTGTTCCGCAAGTTGCGGAACAAATACCGCCTGTTGCTCATCAACGACAGCACGTTCGAGGAACGCTTCAGTGTTCGACTCACCCGCATGAACGTGTTGTTGCTCGCCGCCGGGGCGTTCGCGTTCACCGCGCTACTCGTAGGGACGATCATTGTATACACCCCGCTGAAGCGGTACATCCCCGGTTACTCGGACCAGGAGACCAAGTTGAACGCATACCGCAGCACGGTCATGGCTGATTCGCTGGAGTTGCAGGTGCGTGAACGGGATCTGTACATCGATAACCTGCGGAAGGTGTTGCGCGGGGAACTCCCGGCGGACACCGCTACGCTCTTCGACCCGGTGGATGTGAAACCCAGCGCAGCGGACCTGTTGCCCGGCCGTTCCGACAGCCTGCTCCGCGCAAAGGTGGCCAAGGAGGAAGAATACAGCCTAGTGGAAGGACGGGCGACCACTGAGCGGCGGGAGCTTGCGGGGGTTTATTTCTTCGCACCGATCCGGGGCATCGTCACCAGCACCTTCGACCGTGGGAAGGCACATTATGGCATCGACATCGTGACCAAAGCCGATGCCGCCGTGAAGGCCTGCCTAGCTGGCACTGTCCTGCTGGCCAGTTGGACCACAGACGCCGGCCATGTGTTGCAGGTGCAGCACACGAACGGTCTTACCAGCGTGTACAAACACAACAGTGTGCTCCTGAAGAAGGTCGGCGACCAGGTGAAGGCCGGTGAAGCGGTGGCCATCGTAGGCGACAGCGGCGAACTGACCACCGGCCCGCATCTGCACTTCGAACTCTGGCTCAACAGTGAGCCGGTGGATCCGCAAGGCTATATGGTCTTTGAATGAGCCTTTTGTCTTTCATCGCCAAGCCTTACGCTCGTTGGGTGACCAATGCCGTGATGCGCCGGGCGATGGACCCGGCGGTGACGCAACTTGGTGTGTTGCGGCAGCTCTTGAGGTTCGGCGGTAGCACGGATTTCGGCCGCACGCACAAACTGCATCACGTGCATGATCACCAGGGCCTCGCCCAAGCTGTGCCCCTGCGCGATTACGAAGCCTTCCGCCCATACCTCGACCGGATCATCACCGGAGAGCAGGACGTGCTGTGGCCCGGTGCCCCACTCTATTTGTGCAAGACCAGCGGCACCACCAGCGGCGCGAAGTACATCCCGATCACCCGGGAGTCATTGCCGAACCATATCGACAGTGCACGTCGTGCGCTCCTGGCGTACATCGCCCACAGCGGCCGCACGGATTTCGTGGACGGCAAGATGATCTTCCTGCAAGGCAGCCCGGTGCTTGACCGATCGGGACGCATTCCGACCGGACGCTTGAGCGGCATCGTTGCCAACCATGTGCCCAGCTACCTGCTGAAGAACCGCCTGCCTTCATTCGCCACGAACAGCATGCCCGATTGGGAAGCGAAGGTGGAGGCCGTGGTGGAGGAGACCCGGGCTCAGGACATGCGGCTGATCAGCGGGATCCCGAGTTGGGTGCGCATGTACTTGGAGCGCCTGCTCGAACGCACCGGCAAAGCGACCGTGAAAGAGGTCTTCCCCAACTTCTCGCTCTTCGTTTACGGCGGCGTCAACTATGGGCCGTACCGCAGCGGTATGGAAGCTCTCATCGGAGGCAGTGTACCGAGCGTGGAATTGTTCCCGGCGAGCGAAGGCTTCATCGCGTACCAGGACAAGCGGGCCGAAGATGGGTTGTTGCTGGTGCTCGACAACGGCATCTATTTCGAGTTCGTTCCGACCAGTGATATCGGCAAGCCGAACCCGCGGCGACTCTCGATCGAGCAAGTGCAACTGGGCGTGAACTATGCGCTGGTGCTGCACACAAACGCCGGTCTCTGGGGCTACGAGATCGGCGACACGATCAAGTTCGTTTCACTTGCGCCACCGCGTGTTGTGGTCACCGGGCGTACAAAGCATTTCACCAGCGCTTTCGGCGAGCATGTGATCGCCGAGGAAGTGGAGAGCGCGTTGCGTGAAGCGATGGTAGTGGTCCCGTGTGAAGTCGCGGAGTTCACTCTAGCCCCGCAACTCGCACCAGCTGACGGGGGCCTTCCCTATCACGAGTGGTTCATCGAGTTCGCTTTGCCGCCAACGGATACGGGGCGCCTAGCGAACGCCATCGATGCTGCGATGCGCAACCGCAACATCTACTATCGGGACTTGATCAAGGGAAGCGTGCTGCGTCCATTGGTGCTCACCACGGTGGCTCGCGGTGGCTTCGGCGCGTGGATGAAAGCGCACGGTATGAACGACGCCCAGAGCAAGATGCCCCGGCTGGCGAACGACAGGAGATATGTCGATGGCTTAAGGTGAAATGGGCCGACCTATCCCATGACCACTTTCACGAATTCCCCGGCCACCTCAACGGGGTACTTCTTCAGCCCGGCCTTCGATGGCCCCTCCAACACCGCTCCTTCCAGATCGAAGCGGCTGCCATGCCGATCGCACACGAGTTGCTCACCGTCCTCTTTCACCGGACCGTTCTTGTGCGGGCAGTTGAGGACGAGCGCGGAGTAGCTGCCCTCCGTGCGTTTCACCAACAGGAGCTTGTTGTCCATGCCCTTGGCCTTCACCACGGTGGTGTTGTCCTTAAGCGCACTCAAAGGCACAGTGAGCGCACCGTCCGCAAGGGTGCCCCTCACGGAAGCGCAGCTTTCAAGTGAGGCGATGGTGGGCACCAGCGCCATGGCTGCGCATGCCCGACAGGCACTACGCAGGAAGTCACGACGGTCCATGGGCGGAGGGTTGTGGATGTAGATAGCGCGGCGCCTCTTCAACACAAGGCCATTCATCCCGCGAACGTCGAGCACTAGCTTTGAAGCCCGCACCGACGTTGCGGATCATGTCCGACCTCCCGACCATACCTGCCGCTTCCGCTGATCCGGAACCATCACGCCTCGTGAGCATCATCAAGATGCGTTGTCCCTTCTGCCGCAAGGGCCGGTTCTACATCTCACACCCCTACGATCTTAAACGCGTCGGCGACACACTGGACGAATGCCCTGTATGCCGCCGGGCTTACAGTGTGGAGTACGGCTTCTATATGGGCGCCATGTACCTGTCCTATGGCACCTCGGTGCTCATAGGGATAAGCACCTATTTGTTGGTCGGGGTGCTGGTTCCAGCCCTTCCTCTAGCCTGGCATGTAACCTCCATCGGCATGGTGGTATTGGCCCTTGCACCGTTGACCTATGCTTACTCGAAGGTCATCTACGGCAACATCTTCCTCAAGTATAAGGGACCGCAGGAACCAGGATACGAGCCACCGGTGCGGCGCCCAGATCGCTGGCGGTAGACCGGCACCCTCAGCGGAGCACCTGCGCTTGCGGATAGCGCTTCTTCCAAAAATCCAGCGACTTCAAGTTGGCCAGTGTGATCACCGTCCGGTGGTCCAGTTGAACTTTGATAGCCGTGAGACCTTCCCGGATCGGCTGGGTCAGGATGAGTTTTCTTTTTGCGCGTGGCATGATCGGATGGTTTCCGTTGTTTGGACATATACGGGGAACCATGCCAAAAGGATCGCACTTATCCAAAGACCCTCGCCACCATTAAGAAAAGGGGTTCCCTTCGAGCATTGTTCGCCGGCCACCCGTTGCGTATCGGCCGCCTCGCTTTTGTGGAACCGGCTCCACAGTGCGGCCAAGGGCGTCTTCAACAGCACGCGACCTTTGCGCTCCCATGTCCAGCACCATCGGCACCGATATCCATGAAGCCGCGCGGTTGCTGCGTGCGGGACAGGTGGTGGCCATTCCCACCGAAACGGTCTACGGTCTGGCCGCGAACGCGTTCGACGAAGCCGCTGTGTTATCGGTGTTCCAAGTGAAGCGTCGCCCTTCGTTCGATCCGCTGATCGTGCATATCGCGCGGCGCTCCGATCTTGACCGCCTGGTCGGCGATCTGCCGCCTGGTGCGGAGGCCTTGATGGCGGCTTTCTGGCCGGGGCCGCTCACGCTGGTGCTACCCAAGGGCAGGGCGGTGCCGGATCTGGTGACCAGCGGGCTCGACACGGTGGGCATCCGAATGCCAGCACATCCGATCGCGCAGGCCTTGTTGCAGGAACTCGATTTCCCGCTCGCGGCACCGAGCGCGAATCCATTTGGGTATGTGAGTCCCACCACTGCACGGCATGTGGCCGATCAGTTGGGCGATCGCATCCCATACATCCTCGATGGTGGACCATGCGTTGTCGGCATTGAATCGACGATCATCGGTTGGGCGCTGGGGGCGGACGATCGTACGCCCGATACCGCCCAACCGGGCCGATGGGTGTTGTATCGCCCGGGGGGTATTCCTACAACGCGTATCGAAGAAGTGATCGGGCGCGTCCCCGTTCCACAGAAGCAGAAGAATGTGCTGCCTATGGCGCCAGGCATGATGGAGAGCCACTATGCACCCCACAAGCCGTTGCATGTGGGCAATGTCACCGCGCTGCTCACGGAGCACGGATCCGGCCGTAGTGGTGTGCTCTCCTTCAGCACGCGGTACGATGCCATGATGAACGAGGTCCTTTCTCCCGCAGGTGATCTCAACGAGGCGGCCCGGCATCTCTTCGCCGCCCTCCGCAGGCTCGATGCGATCGACTGCGCGGTGATCCTCGCCGAGCACTTCCCCGAGGAAGGGTTGGGCAGCGCCATCAACGACCGCTTGCTCCGCGCCTCCTTCAAGCGCGGATAACGGCGATCTTTGCACCCGCAAAGCCTTGCGGCCCATGAGCACATGGGCACATGGCCACATGTACATGCAGAAACGCATCGCCATTCTCGGTTCCACCGGTTCCATCGGCACGCAGGCCTTGGAGGTGGTGCGCGAACAGCCAGACCACTTCCAGGTGGAACTGCTCACCTGCGGCAACAACGCCGAGCTATTGGTGCAGCAGGCGCTGGAGTTCAAGCCGAACGCCGTGGTGATCGGCGACGAACGAAAGCTCGACATCGTACGTGACGCTCTCTTCGCGCAAGGCGTCAAAGTCTACGCTGGTGCGGCAGCCTTGGAACAGGTGGTGACCATGGAGGACATCGACCTGGTTTTGACCGCCTTGGTGGGCTACGCTGGACTGCGTCCGACGCTTGCGGCGATCGAGGCGGGTAAGTCCATCGCGCTGGCGAACAAGGAGACGCTGGTCGTGGCCGGCGATCTCGTGACAAAGGCCGCCGCCGCGAAGGGTGTGAACATCTACCCGGTGGACAGCGAGCACAGCGCCATCTTCCAATGCCTTGTCGGCGAGTGGCACAACCCGATCGAGAAGATCATCCTCACCGCCAGTGGTGGTCCTTTCCTCGGTCGCACCCGTGTCGAACTCGAACAGGTCACCAAAGCGCAAGCGCTGAAGCACCCGAACTGGGACATGGGCGCCAAGGTCACCATCGACAGTGCCAGCCTAATGAACAAAGGGCTGGAGGCCATCGAGGCGAAGTGGCTCTTCAACCTGCGCACGGACCAGATCGAGATCGTGGTGCATCCGCAGAGCATCATCCACAGCATGGTGCAATTCCAGGATGGCAGCATGAAAGCCCAGATGGGCCTGCCGGATATGAAGCTGCCGATCCAATACGCCATGGCCTATCCGGATCGGCTCAAGACGAGCTGGCCCCGCTTCGATCTCCACAAGCACGCTGCGCTGACCTTTGAGCAACCCGACCTGAAGACCTTCCGCAACCTCGCGCTCGCATTGGAAGCATTGAACAAGGGCGGCAATGCCCCCTGTGTCCTCAATGCTGCTAACGAAGTGGCCGTGGAACTTTTCCTGAAGGAACGCATCGGCTTCCTGGAGATGAGCGACCTGATCGAAGTCTGCCTTGCACGCGTTCCTTTCGTAGCCAACCCCCTACTCATAGACTTGGAGGCCAGCGACGCCGAAGCGCGTCGCGTGGCCCGCGAACACTTACCCACCGCATGGAATTCCTGATCAAAGCCGCCCAACTCATCCTGAGCCTGTCCATCCTCGTGGTGCTCCACGAGTTGGGCCACTTCCTTCCCGCCCGCTGGTTCAAGATCCGTGTGGAGAAGTTCTATCTCTTCTTCGACCCGTGGTTCTCGTTGTTCAAGATGAAGAAGGGCGACACCGAATATGGGATCGGTTGGTTGCCGCTCGGTGGCTACGTGAAGATCAGTGGCATGGTGGACGAGAGCATGGACAAGGACCAGATGGCCAAGCCACCACAGCCGTGGGAGTTCCGCAGCAAACCGGCCTGGCAGCGCCTGATCGTGATGGTGGGCGGGGTCACGGTGAACCTTTTGTTGGGTATGGTGATCTATATCATGGTGCTCTTCGTGTGGGGTCGCGACTATCTCCCATTGGAAGAGGTGAAATACGGTGTGCATCCGAGCGATGTGATGAAGGAGCAGGGTGTGCGGGAGGGCGATCGCATCCTCGCGATCGATGGTGCTGCGCCGAAGACCCTGGAGGAGGTTACCAAACGGATCATCATCGACGATGCGCGTACACTGACGATCGAGCGCAATGGTGCGGAGCAGGACATCACCTTGAGCGCGGACGTGCATGATCAGGTGATGGAACGCAACGAGAAACAGCTCTTCGCGCCACGCGTTCCTTTTTTCATCGACACCATCCAGCAGGGGAAGCCGGCGGCGGAAAGCAGCTTGCGTAAAGGCGATCGCATTGTGGCTGTGAACGGTCGGCCAGCCGCGTTCTTCGGTGATTTCGTGCAGGCGCTCGCACCGAACAAGGGCGCCTATGTTTTCGTGGATACCGAACGTGACGGCAAGGTCTCATCGCACCTCGTGCGTGTGAGCGAGCAAGGCATCATCGGCATCGGCAACCAGCAGCCTTCCACCTACTTCGAGATCAAGAAGGAGCGCTATGGCCTACTGGCTTCCATCCCTGCGGGCATTCGCCATGGCACCGAAACACTGAAGGGATATGTCGGTTCCCTCAAACTGCTTTTCTCCAAGTCCGGAGCGGGCCAGGTCGGTGGCTTCGGCGCCATCGGCAACCTGTTCAGCGATACGTGGGACTGGCAGGTATTCTGGAACATGACCGCCTTCCTCAGCATCATCCTCGCGTTCATGAACATCCTGCCGATCCCTGCTCTCGATGGCGGCCACGTGGTGTTCCTGCTCTACGAGATGGTCGCGCGCCGCGCACCCAACCAACGCGTGATGGAAGTTGCGCAGATGGTGGGCATGGCCCTGCTGTTCGGCCTGATCCTCTTCGCCAACGGCAACGATGTCTTCAAGTGGATCTCCGGTAAACTGTAGACGGACAAGAGGAACTTGTCCCTTGCTGACAGCGTAGGAAGGACCCAGAGCCTTTCCCATGCCCCGTGTGATCCTGATCGAGGACGATGCGCTCGTCCGCAAGCTGTTGGAGAAATGCCTGCTCGCGTCAGGCTGGGAGGTGCTCGCGTTGCGCGATGGCCGCGACCTGAACGAACAGTTGCAACTCTTCATCGCTGACCTCCTGCTGATCGACATGGGCCTGCCCTACGTCGATGGCCTGGCCCTGGTGGAAAGCCTGCGTGCCCGTGGCATCGATACCCCGGTGCTGATGCTCACGGCCTACGACCTTCCGCATCTGCACGCTACCGTGCGTGGCTCCGGCGCCAACGACCTGGTGCAAAAGCCCTATGACCAGGAAGAATTGCTGCGGCGCATGAAGCGCTTGCTGGCGGCCTGATCGGCCATCTTTGCTTCCTTGCCGGAGGACAACTTCACACACGACGTTATCATCATCGGCCAGGGCCTGGCCGGCACAGTGCTGTCGGAGACCCTGGCACGGCGCGGACTGCGCGTAATGGTCTTCGATGCGCCACTTGATGGGCGCGCTTCGTGGGTAGCCACCGGGATCGCGAACCCGATCGTGTTACGGCGTACCGTACTCAGCTGGCGCGCGTCGGAAATGCTCGCGGTCGCCGGCGCCTTCTACCGTGAACTGGAGTTGCGCTATGACACCACGTTCTGGCATCCGCTGCCACTGGTCGAGCTTTTCCCAACGGCACAGGAGGCGGGCATCTGGCATTTGCGCATGAAGGACCCTGAACTCGCGCGTTTCCTCGGCCGCGGCCCACTAAAGGAACCCGCTCTTGCCGGGCTGCCACAGCCATACGGCTATGGTGTGGTGCAGCGAAGTGCCTGGCTCGATGTGAAAGCATTGCTCCGGGCGCATCGCGAACGATGGCTGGCCAGTGGCACCTTGGAAGAGCGTCTCGTGCACAAAGCGGATCTGTTCCACCGCCCCGATGGTGTTGAAGTGCTTGGTCGGAGCGCACCGCTGATCATCTCTTGCAAGGGTCCGTTCGACAACGTGCCTGGTCTTGCACAGGTTCGTGGCGAAGGGCTCACCGTGCGGATCCCGGGTTTCCCGTCCCGGGTGATGGTGCATCGCGGCGTGTTCATTCTGCCGCTCGGTGATGACACCTTCCGTGTTGGCGCCACCTTCGCGTGGGACGATGTTTGGAGCGGCCCCACCGAAGAAGGACAGCGCTCGCTGCTCGATCGATTGGAACGCTTGGTGCCCGGCCCTATCGACCTCTTGGAGCACTGGTCCGGAGTGCGCCCGGCCGCGAAAGACCGGCGACCGATCCTGGGGCGCACCTCACCACATGAGGCGGTGCTGAACGGATTGGGTTCGCGCGGCGTGCTCCTCTCGCCTTGGTGCGCACAGCATCTTGCGGAGCACCTGTTGGACCAATTGCCGATGGATGCCGAGGTCGACATCGCGCGCTTCGCGCAATGATCCACCGGAACGATGGCGGGTACTACGGCATGACGTTCGTTGCGCCACCGCAGCGCACCTTTGTCGCCGTATCCGATCACTCGCATGCATCCTTCTCGCTCCCTCCTTGCTCTCCTCGTTGTTCCGGCGCTGTTCCTCACGTGTACCAACGGACGTCGATCGATCGGCGGGTCCACTCCCAAGGACACTGACCCTCGCTGGGACCTGGTCGATTCGCTTAGCAACATCGGCCAGTACGCTAGCGCACTGGAGCGTACACAGGAGATCCTCGCTGATGCGCGAACGAAGGGCGAGTGGCGAACCGAGTTCCGTGCATGGATGAACAAGGGACGTTTCGAAACGCTCACCGGGGTTGATCGACAGGAGATCCTCGCCGCCATCAGCGAACGGGCGGCTAGCAGCGATGTCCCGCTGCGGCAATTGCTCCATTCCGCCTTGGGTGAGGCCTACTGGAGCTATTACCAGAACGAGCGTTGGTCGATCCTGGAGCGCACCGAGACGGGTGGCGACAATGTGGATCCGGAGACATGGACGCAGGGCCAGTTCATGGCGAAGATCATCAGCGAGTACCGCGCCTCGCTGGATCCATACGACACGCTTAAGGGGATCCCAGTCGGCGACCTTGGGGAACTGCTTACCGGGGACAGCCGTTCCAGAGCGTTGCGGTCCACCCTCTTTGACCTGCTCGCCTATCGAGCGCTGGACGTGTTCACACATCCGGAGACACGCATCGCCGAACCCGCGTGGCGCTTTAAACTGGACGATACGCGTGCGTTCGAACTCTTCGAGCCCTTCGTGTTCCGACGGCTCGTGCATCGGGACAGTACCGCTTGGGAGTTCCAGGCCATGCGCCTCTATCAGCAATTGGAGCGGCTCCACCTGAACGAGGAACCCATCGATGCCTTGGTGGACGCGACGCTCGGCAGACTCGCGTTCGTGCATGCGCACAGCACCCTTCAGCAGAAAGACTCGCTCTATCTGGACGCTCTGGAACTCCTGCGCACACGCCTGCCCGGAGACAGTTGCTGGAGCGAAGTGACCGTCGAGACCGCACGCTGGCATGCCACCCAAGGCGAGAAGTACGACGGTCTCGCCGGTGATGCCTGGAAGTGGGAGAAGCGCACCGCGCGCGATCAATGTGATACCGCGATCACCCGTTGGCCCGGGTCCTTCGGTGCGCGTAACGCCATGGCACTGAAGGCGCGGCTGGAGCAACCGGCGTTCAGCATCCAATGCGAGGAAGCGGTCGCGCCGGACGCGCCGTTCCCTGTGTCGGTCCACTACACCAACGTGAAGAAAGTGTGGCTGCGCATCGTGAAGGATCCGTTGGAGGTAAACGGCGAACGCAGGGAGAACCACGATCATGACAAGTGGCTCACGTCACAGCGAGCGGTGCGGGAATGGGTCGTCGACCTGCCGGATGATGGCGACTTGAACGCGCACGGTGTTGAACTGATCGTCGAGGGGCTGCCCGTCGGACGCTACACGCTCTTGGCAAGTGATGCGGCGTCGTTCACCCCGCAGAGCGACCTGATCGTTCATTCCACCCTGTGGGTCACGAACATGGCGCTGGTACAACGCAACGAGGGTGCGCGGATCGATGCGCTGGTTCTGGACCGCACCACAGGAGCTCCACGCGTTGGTGTGATCGCCACCGTTCATGCCCGCAGCAACGACTACTCGGAGGCGCGCAAATTCATCAGCGTGGCGGAACTTGTAACGGACGAGGAGGGCGCCCTGAAGGCCGAGTTGAGGAACCAGCGTGGGGAACTTATCTGGGAATTACGGCAGGGTGATGACCACTTCATCAGCGCGACGAACTGGGTCTATGATCATGTTGAAGGCGGAACGCCCGACCCACTTCGAACATTCCTCTTCACCGACCGCGCGATCTACCGCCCAGGCCAGGAGGTACACTTCAAGGGCATTGTCACGGTGAAGCGGGGCAAGGGCAGCACCATAAAAGCCGGGCACCAGACGACGGTCCGCTTCTTTGATGTGAACGGTGAACAGGTGGATACGGTCAACGTCACGAGCGATGTGTTCGGGTCGTTCAATGGCCATTTCAAAGCACCGCATGGCGCGCTCACTGGTGGCATGCGCATCGAGGAGGAGCATGGCACCCAGTATTTCCAGGTGGAGGAATACAAGCGCCCGACGTTCGAACTGGTCTTCGATCCGGTCACGACCTCTCCCAAGTTGGAGCAGGAGGCTGCGGTGACCGGTGTTGCGAAAAGTTATGCGGGCGCACCGCTCGATGGCGCCCAGGTGAAGTGGACGGTGACACGCGGCGCCCGCATGCCCTGGTGGTGCGGCTGGGGCTGGCGCGGATTGCCCTGGGGCCGGGAGACGGAGATCGCCAGCGGCGAAGCGTCCTGCGATGCACAAGGCAAGTTCACCGTACGCTTCATCGCACAAGCCGATCGCCTGTTCCCGCGCGACGCGGACCCCACCTTCTTCTACACCGTCGAGGCAGCGGCCACTGACATCAACGGCGAAACACAGCAGGCGAACACCTCGCTCAACATCGGTTACCGCAGCATCGACATCGTGATCAACGCTGGTGACGCAATCGATCGTGAGCGCACGGACAGTTTGGATCTGCGCCTGCGCAACCTCAATGGCGAGGAAGTGGATCTGCCGATGGAAGTGCGCATCATCGGACTGACATCGCCTGCCGATGCGCCGCATCGTGATCGCCTGTGGGAGCGCCCCGATCGCACGCTTGATGGAAGTGCAGTACCGGACATGGAGGATCCGCTGGATTGGCCCGAAGGATCAGCCTACCTGCTGCGCAGCGAACACCGTGCGAAGGGCGGCGCGTTGAAACTCACCGGTATTCGAGATTGGCCGGTGGGCATGTACCGCATCGATGTGAAGGCGAAGGACGCGGACGGCGTGACCGTCGAGGCGCATCGGGCGATCACGCTTTACGACACAGCGATCCAAAACACCGGCTTCATCGATGAAGCCTTCCATGTAGAGCCGATCATGGTGAGGGGCGAGCCCGGTGAAAAAGCCGTGCTCCTGCTGAGCAGCGCGTTGCCCGAAGGGCGTGTGCTAATGGAGGTGGAGCGCGAAGGCGCGATCGTCGTGAACCGGCGTTTTCTCCTGACCAAGGGACAGCAGCGCGTGGAATTGCCCGTGTTGGAAAGCGATCGCGGCGGCTTCGCCGTCCACTTCCTATGCGTGGAACGCGGCCGTGTACACAACACCACACAATGGATCGATGTGCCCTGGAGCAACAAAGATCTGCGGGTGGAGTGGATGAGCTTCCGGGACAAGATGCTCCCGGGCCAAAAGGAAGAATGGCGCTTGCGCATCACCGGGCCGAAGAAGGAAAAGGTCGCCGCGCAATTGCTCAGCGTGCTCTACGATGCTTCGCTCGATCACTTCGTGCCACACAACTGGGACCTCAGCATCTGGCAACAGAACACCGTGCAATGCGCATGGTCGCGCACGGAGCCGTTCGGGTTGTCTTACGCGCAACACATTCATCGCCCCGAGATACTGCCCGGCGACAGCGTCCGATCCTATCCGCAACTGCGTGAAGGAGAGGCATTGGCCTTCGGATACAACTATCGCCGTCGCTTCCGGTCGATGAATGGCGTCATGTTGCTCGAAAACACTGCGATGGACCGCACGGAGATCACAGCCGCGTTCGCGGACGCATCCATCGGTGGAGAGATGGACAAGGATGCGGAGGAGCCGAACGCATCGCCAGCGGAGCCAGCTTCCGCTACCGACCAGCGAACTCCGAGCATCGAACAACCAAGACTGCGCAGCGACTTCCGCGAGACCGCGTTCTTCTTCCCTGATCTCATGACCGATCGTGATGGCTCGGTAGTGCTCCGCTTCACGATGCCCGATGCACTTACGCGTTGGAAGTTCATCGGCCTCGCGCACACCAAGGACCTGCAACTGGCGAGCTTCTCCAAGGAAACCATCACTCAGAAGCCCATGATGGTGGTGCCCAATTTGCCGCGCTTCCTGCGCCAGGGTGACCGCATCACGCTCACGTCCAAGATCAATGTTATCGAAGGCGGCTCGGTGAACGGGACGGCAACGCTCGAACTCTACGACCCTTTCACGAACAAACCGGTGACATCATCCTTTGGTTTGACGAAGACCGAGCGCACATTCTCCGCCGCCCAAGGGCAAAGCGCGAATGTGATCTGGTCCCTCACCGTGCCTGAAGGGCTTGACGCGGTCGGCATACGCACCGTGGCGAACGGCACGGGCGTGAGCGATGGAGAAGAGCGCGTATTGCCCATCCTCACGGATAAGGTCCTTGTCACCGAGAGCCTGCCTCTCTCGATCACGAAGGCGGGTACGAAGAGCTTCACGCTGGAGAAGCTGAAGAACAACAGCAGCCCCACGCTACGTCACCAGAGCCTGAAACTGGAGTTCACGCCGAACCCGGCGTGGTATGCCGTGCAGGCGCTTCCGTACCTGATGGAGTTCCCGCATGAATGCGCCGAACAGGTCTTCAGCCGCTTCTATGCGAATCGCCTCGCCACGCATATCGTGGAGGAACGGCCCGTGGTCAAAGAGGTGTTCGAACGATGGAACAAGCCCGGGAACGAAGCCGCCTTCCTCAGCGCGCTGGAGAAGAACCCGGAACTGAAGGGCATCGTGCTTGAGGAAACACCTTGGGTATTGAACGCGAGGGATGAAGGAGAGCGCAAGCGTCGCATCGCCTTGTTCTTCGACCTGCAGCGCATGGCGAAAGAGGAAGCCGCATCGCTGAAGAAATTGCAGGACATGCAACTACCGAGCGGCGCATGGCCGTGGTGGAGCGGTATGGCGCCTTCCCGCTACATCACCCAGCACATCGTAGCGGATCTCGGACACCTTCAGCAGCTCGATGCTCTGGGCACTGATCCGGACTCGGAGACCAGGCGGATGTTGCATCGCGCGGTCGACTGGCTTGATCGGCAGGTCGCGGAGGATCACACGCGGATGCTCCGTGACTTCAAGGGCGATACACTTCCGATCCCCTCCTCAGAGGATATCCACTACCTCTATGCGCGAAGTCATTTTCCGCAACTCTCATTGGACCTGAAAGGGAATTCAGCACCGGCGTGGATCAACGAACAAGCGCAACGGCATTGGCTGCGCTACGGCTTGCAGGAGCAGGCTATGATCGCCATAGCCCTGCACCGCATGGGGGACGAGGAAATGCCGAAACTCATCACGACGTCGCTGCACCAACGCGCCACCGTGAGCGAAGAACTAGGCATGCATTGGAAAGACTTCAATGCCGGAGCTTACTGGTATGAGTTCCCCGCCGAGACGCATGCGCTTATGATCGAGGCGTTCGAATTGGTGGCCCACGACAAGGTGAGCGTGGACGAGTTGCGCAAATACCTGTTGAAGTTGAAGCAGACCACGGATTGGAAAACCACCAAGGCGACGGCCGAGGCATGCTATGCATTGCTGCTTACTGGCGATGACTGGCTCGAACCAAGAACGCCGCCGACGATCACCGTTGGTGAAGAACGTGTGCGTGCTGACCAACAAGAGGCTGGTACCGGTTCCTTCGAACAAAGCTGGCCCGGCGATCAGGTGAAGCCGGCTATGGGCCAGGTCACCGTGTCCACCACGAGCGGCGGCGTGCAGTGGGGCGCTTTGCACTGGCAATACTTCGAGCGCATGGACAAGGTGACGCCGCACGAAAGTCCGTTCAGTATTCGCAAGCAGGTGATGCTTCACGAACAGACCGACGCCGGTGCGCGTCTCATCGCCTTGAGCGAGGCGCGCCCACTGAAACCGGGGGACAAGCTCACCATCCGTATCGAGTTGCGCAGCGATCGCTACATGGACTATGTTCATCTCAAGGACCAACGCGCCGCTGGCTTGGAGCCGGTGGAAGCCTTGAGCGGTTACAAGTGGCAAGGTGGTCTCGGATACTACCAGAGCATCCGCGATGCGGGCATGCACTTCTTCTTCGATCGCATCACACCGGGCACCCACGTCTTCGAGTACGACCTCCGCGTGACCCACGCCGGCGACTTCAGCAATGGCATCACCACCGCGATGTGCATGTACGCTCCTGAGTTCTCTTCGCACTCCGAAGGAGTTCGTGTGAACGTGGGTGAATGACCGTGGAGCCGCGAAGTACTTTTGGCCTATGAAACCGAGCCCTTTTCTCCTTGCCTTCGTTCTCCTCGCCTCCTGTGGAGATGGGAAGAAGGAAGCCGCCGATCAATTGGCCACGAGCGACAGCACCAAGGTCGCAACGGGTACGGTGATCGACCTGGCCTCGTTCGATGTGCCCTTCCAAGTGGAACTGGGCGACCTGACCACGCTCGGCATTGACACGCCGGAGGTCCGATGGAACGAGGAGTTCGGACATCTCGAAGTGAACGCTGGTGAGCACTTCGGATTGATCATTACCGAGGAGCCCGCGGACATCGCTCGCCTCAAAGCCGACTTGGACAGGGACATGCTGCGCAAACACACCGTGATCGAGGAGACCCCGGAAAAGCTGGTGTACCGGTCGCAGTTCCCGGACGAGGACCTTGTCTTCATCCACATGTACCAGGTGGTGCGTGCCGGGGAGCGCGAATTCGTGTTGGAGGACCGTGCGCAAGGCCGGTTCAACGAGGCCGATATCGCACGTATGTGCGCGGCCGTGAGGGCGCAGCGACCGGTATGATGCGCCTGCCGCTTCTCCTCCTAGCCGCCCTGCTCACAGGGAACGGGTTCGCACAAAGCGACGGCGTTTGGCGCGACAGTCTCCAGGCCTATTGGGATCGGATCGACATGGAATACCGGGATCCGATCCACTCACCGCTGCCCCTGGAGTATCGTGCGGGCTTCAAGAACCTGGAGCGTTATGCCCCGGACCATCGATTCCGCGTCCGGGCCAGATTCACCCCTAAGGCCGGGTCCGCCTTCCCGATGCGCACTTCCGGAACACGCACTCCACCATACCGGAGCATGGGGACGCTCTCCTTCGTGTTGAACGGTGCTGCAGAGCAACTCACGGTCTACCAGAACGTTGATCTGGTGATGTTGGCCGACTATGCGAACCACCTGTTCGTCCCCTTCACCGACCTCACCAATGGGGAGACCACCTACGCCGGTGGGCGTTACCTGGACTTCGAAGGCCCGCTTGTAGGAGAGGTGGAGCTGGACTTCAATCGGGCCTACAATCCGTATTGCGCTTATGGCGGAGCCTATAGCTGCCCCATACCGCCTCTGGAGAACCAGCTAGAAGTGGCCGTGGAAGCGGGCGTCAAGGCGTTCGCGCACTGAATCCCTTCGCTGCCGGACAGGTATCCGGGAACTTGCAGGGCCGTGCTCCGTAGACAGGCCGTCCACAGGTCGAAAAACACACCTGAACGCCTATCTTCGTCGGCCGAAGACCCCCCCTTGCCATGCGCCTTTTCCATCTCCTCATCGCTTTCTCTCTCGGCCTTCCCAGCTTCGCTGGTGTGATCGTACTTGAGGGCAATTTTCAAGGCAAGAACCTCTTTATCCAGAACCCGTTCTCCGAGGCCGGTGTTGGCTTTTGCGTGTTCGAGGTTACCGTGAATGACCAGATCGCCACGGACGAGATCAATAGCAGTGCCTTCGAAGTGGACATGAACAATTTCGGCCTGAAGTCCGGCGATCGCGTGGTGGTGAAAGTCAAGCACAAGGACGGCTGCACGCCTGTGGTGCTGAATCCTGAAGTGCTCCGGCCGAAAAGCACCTTCGACGTCGTGAAGCAATCCATCGGCAGTGATGGCACCTATACTTGGACGAGCACCAACGAGACCGGCGAGCTGCCGTTCATCGTGGAGCAAAAACGTTGGAACAAATGGGTGAAGGTGGGCGAAGTGATGGGCATGGGCCGCCCCGGGGAGCACACCTACTCCTTCAAGTTGACACCGCACAGCGGCGAGAACACCTTCCGCGTAAGGCAGGTGGACCTGACCAAACGGTCGCGCTTCAGTGAGACGGTGAAGTACACGGATCCCTCCGTCGCCGCCGTGACTTGGGGTCCGGTGAAGCCCAAGGAGTCCATCGTCTTCAGCAGCAACACACTGTACGAGATCTACGACCAGTTCGGGAACATCGTGAAGCGTGGCTATGCCAGCACGGTGGACGTGACCACACTGAAGAAGGACCTTTACTACCTGAACTACGACAGCAAGATGGGCGAGACGTTCATCAAGCGCTGATCACAAACCCCTTTTGGGCGCCCCCTCCTGAGCGAAGCCAAGGATGGGGCGCTTTCTTTTGTCCCTATGATCCGGATCGAACACATCGGTATCGCGGTAAAGGATCTCGCCGCAGCGGAAGAGATCTACGCGAAGCTCCTTGGAGCGCCGAGCTATAAGCGCGAACCGGTCGAGAGCGAAGGCGTGATCACGTCCTTCTTCCAAGCCGGACCGAACAAGATCGAATTGCTCGAAAGCAGCCGGACGGATGGGCCGATCGCCAGGGCGATAGAGAAGCGCGGGGAAGGCATCCACCACATCGCGTTCGAAGTCGCCGATATCCACGCGGAGATGGCGCGCCTGAAAGCCGAAGGGTTCACGCTGCTGAACGAGGAGCCGAAGCGCGGTGCCGATAACAAGCTCGTCTGCTTCGTTCACCCGAAGAGCGCCAACGGCGTCCTGGTGGAGTTGTGCCAGGAGATCGGTCCGGCGTAGATGGCCCGTTCCGGCAGGAGCGACGTGTACGTCGCCCACCCGCGCTCATCGTCACAACAGCCCCAGTCGTCCGACCAGCCGGACCACATCCTCCTGCGCCAGATCCAGATGTTCCGCACGCAGCCCCGCAACGCGCGCACCCACCACATGATGCAGGCTGTCATCGATGAAAAGTGTGCGTTCCGGAAGCGAGCCCTGTTCACGCAGCACATGGTGATAGACCTCCGCGTTCGGCTTGCGCAAGCCTACTTCGCAACTGTAGTAAGCCCCGTGGAACAACGTCTTGATGTCCGCGATCCCATTCTCGTGTCGAACGATAGCCGAGAACGCCAGCACGTGTATGGCGTTGGTGTTGCTCAGCAATAGAACCCGGTAGCGTTCCTTCAGTCGCTTTACCAGTTCGATGCGTTCATCGGGGATCGACCCCAGCATCGCGTTCCAACAGGTGTCGATCTGTTCATCGGTTATGTCGGGGCGGAACAGTTGGCGGATGCGCTCACGGAATTCCCAAGGGGTGGTTTCGCCGGTCTCGAACCCATCGAAGAGATGGGCTTGTTGCGCCTTGCTGTACAG
>Ga0105046_10002403_pt1 | contig 29581 bp, 28 predicted proteins | sample MAT03_FD_78385 | JGI IMG/M metagenome (GOLD analysis project Ga0105046, IMG submission 78385) | Freshwater microbial communities from Lake Fryxell liftoff mats and glacier meltwater in Antarctica - MAT-03 (megahit assembly) | ecosystem: Environmental > Aquatic > Freshwater > Ice > Liftoff... | reverse complement strand
TCGTGCTGCTACTACTTTCAAATTAATCATGAAGATGGTTCCCCTTTTAGTAAGATTGGCGCAGCAATATTTGAACAGATGCCTGCTGCATGGCTGGAAACCTTCTTTATGCATAATGTTCGTGAAGGTGCTTTGAAATACTACAAAATAATAAGTTGTTCGGGCTGGTTTGACCCACTCCATTCTTTCCTTAATTCATTTGACCACAGACCTGTGGGCCTTATTTCACTGATTTTAAGTAATCTATCAAATTAGTCTGGTTTATTTAAAAATTCGGGTTTTTTTCGCCTTTTATTTCCTGAAACAAAAGATAGTTGCTTTTTGTAAAATCAGATCCAAATCAAAAATTTGAATACCTTGATGTTCAAGGCTCTACATATTTATTCACAAAAAATGGTTTTCCCAAAAGGCAAAATCCGCCTTTCACATTTCAGGTTTTTGCCTAATCAATTTTAACGGTGCCAGGAAAGAATATCCTCATACGCACCGCCACGGAGCTGGACGTGCATTATGCCGAAACCATCGTGGAAGAAACTGCCAACAGTGCAAAGGCCACGGGTAAAGGAATTGCCAAACGTTCTCCCGAATACATTGCAGGGAAAATGAAGGAAGGTAAATCGGTTATCGCCTTCACCAAAGACGGACAATGGATTGGCTTTTCTACATCGAAACCTTGCGCTCTAAAGATTTTCTAATAAAATCGGGGTCTCCGCTATTCTAAATTTACAATTCAGAAACCAGATCGAAGCATTCACAATCCAACCCAACAACTCTAATCTGATTTCAATAAGAAGTTCCGGATTTACATAAAATCACTCTATTTCTTTTTCTAGACATTAAATCAAAAAAGAAACAGACCATGGATATTCTCCTTTTTGTATGGCAAAAATTAGGTAAAACCCTGCTGTTCGATTTATAATCCGCTATTCCGGATGTGAGATGCCATAGCATCAGACATTCAAATATTCGAATATCCTGCCAAGACGCAAAGTATCATTTTTACTAATGATCTTGATTTTGGCACCATATTTTCCAAAGAGTAACCCATAGTTTTAGAAAATTAAAATAGTTTGCAGCAGAACATCCAACCTAATTCATATTCAATCAATTCACTCCTCCCCATATTCTATCTCCAACTTCCCTCCTTTCAGAATAAGTCCTGCTTCGATTTGCCGTGAATTGTAGGGCTGACCATTTAAGGTGAGTTTTTTTATGTAAAAGCTTTTCTCTGAAAGGCCCTTTGTCTTAATCTGAAACGTCTTACCCCCTTGCAATTTAATTTTAATTTCTTCAAACAGGGGCAACCCAATTTCATAGACCTGTTCCAGAATTCTGACCGGATACAAACCCATACTGCTCCAAACATACCAGGCCGCCATAGTGCCATCGTCGTCGTCCATTTCCGGGAGAAGTCCCTCGGGAGTGGCTTGAAATATCTTTCGGATGACAGGCTTTTTCCATTTCGCATGAGTGCCATATCTATTATCAAATTCCTGATTCTGAATCCGGTTCAGCCATTTTTGGGTGAGCCAGGGTTTGGAAGAATAGTTGAAAAGATAGGGAACATGAATATCGGGCTCATTGCCTGCACTGTACAGACTGCTGTCAAAAAACTGCTCCAGTTGTTGGGTAAACTTTTCTTTCCCGCCCAACAATTCCAACATTTGAGGGACATCGAAAGGCAATGCCCAGCGGTATTGCCAACGGGTGCCTTCGTACAATCCGTCGCCATGCATTATGTCCGACCATTTATCCATTTGTGCAAACTTTGTCTTGTAAATGGACTGGTATTCAGCTGATCTGGCAAGGAAACGGGTTTCCTCTTTTTTGTTTCCTATGATTCCGGCAATCACTGAAATAGATCTGAAATCACAAGCCGCTTCCAGTTTCTGGTCGGGTGATTTCTGCAGAATGCTGTCGGCCTCCGTCACCAGATAAGGAAACACTTCCTCCAGATCGGTTTTGGATAAAAGTCCCTTTTGGTAGGCATCCAGCAAGACCAACTGGCTGTGTTCTGTCCGCACAGTTGGTACGGGTTCGTTGTCTGTGGCCCAGTCCTTTTTTCCTTCTTTATACATACGGATGATGGAAAAGGCAAAGGCTTTGTGTTTTTCAGGATAGAGGAATGAAATGAGTGGAAACTTATTGCGATAAGTATCCCACATTGACCAGCCGTTGTATTGTTCTGTTTTTAATGTATGAACTTTCCCATCGGTTCCCTGGTACTTTCCATCCGAACCGGAGGTTTTCACCGGGGTCAATAATGATCTGTATAAAAAGGTGTAAAATAGAGTTTTAGATTCTTCTTTCCCTTTTAACTTTACTTTGGATAGATAGGAATCCCATTCTTTGGCTGCTGCTTCCCGGATTTGAGCAAAGGTCAGGTTTTGCAATTCGATCTTTGCCTGTTCACTGGCGTATTCGGAAGAAATGGGAGAAATTGAAGTTTGTACATTGAGTACAGAATCAGTTTGAAACTTCAACTTGAGAATTCCATTTTCCGGCTGGATGTCGACGATCTCACGATCGAAAGTGAGGTTATAAAACTGTTTATATTTGCCTTTATTACACACATTTCCGGCTTCAAAGTAACCGGAGAGCGATCTTGAACTACTCTTTTTCCAGGTCGAATTCACCAACTTTTCAAATGAAGAATTTACATTGACGTGGATCCACACTTCTCCTGATTTTGGAAATGTAAACCTTTGCCAGGCTAAGGAATTGGTTGCTGTAATTTCTGCCTTGATTTTAGAATCAGAAAACGTGATTGTATAATAACCGGGACTAGCCTTTTCAGTGGTTTTATCAATGGCGAAACTGGAATCATCCTTTGATAATGCAGGTCGGATCCTAAGGTTGCCTCCTGCCCCTTTGCAACCGGTTCCTCCGATTCGGTTAATGGAAAACCCTATCACTTTAGTGGCCAGGTAATCATAGCCACTATGGTTAATCGGATCTGTATCCGGTCCCGGTTTTACCATCCCAAATGGAACAGAAGCAGCCGGATCCAATTGTCCATGATCACCGGCAGTTCCGATAAATAAATCGACGTATTCGGACGGAGATTTTTGTGCAAATCCGGTTCTAATATATAGAATTGCACTGAAAGTGATAAAGACGGTTAGCGAACGTTTTCGAAATGAACTCATGTAACAGGAACTAGTGTCATTAATTTAGCTTTTTTTAATGACCTCAACCCATCCCTTCTCCCACGCCTTGCGTGGTAAATACCGAAGAAGGTGATAAGGTTTAAACTTAACGACATTGAAATAGAAATTAGCATATCACGATTTTTCCCTTTTAATCTACCTTTATTTGAAGTTTTGAGGACCGGGGAAAATTCAAAAAAGGAGAATTGAATTCAATTTAAAAACTGAACCGAAAAAAAAGCAGATTTACCCATTGTATGAAAAAGATTTCAACTGTCCTCATTCTGTCCTGTTTACTTGCCAGCAGCCTGATTCAGGCACAAGTCCATTCCAGATTTGATGCGCATATTATCCTCATTCCTCTTGACGACCGACCTCCCTGTCTTCAGTTTCCAACCAAAATGGGATTGATTGGAAATGTGGAAGTGGTGAGTCCACCCAAAAATCTGCTCGGTTCGTTTACACAATCAGCCGATCCCGACAAAATCGTTTCGTGGATTAAACAGCAGGATCTTTCGCATACCGATGCCATCATTGTTTCGCTGGATATGTTGGTGTATGGCGGTCTTGTGAGTTCCCGTGTTTCAAAAATAACGGAATCGGAAGCGGCAAAGCGATTTGAAATTCTGAAGGAAATCAGGCTCAATAATCCAAAGATCAGGATTTATGGTTCCAGTATTTTGATGCGGCTGGCTCCCACGGCCGATGGAAAAAACGAGGCCTGGCGTGAAAAGGTAAATAAATGGGCCAGCCTTCCCCATGATGAAAAATCCAAAGCTGAAATCTTAAAACTGGAAAAAGAGATTCCATCCGAAGTGTTGGCAGAGTATAAAAAGACAAGGGCCAGAAACTTTATCGTTAATGGTTTTGCTTTGGATTTGGTAAAAACCAATATTGTTGACTATCTCATTCTTGGTCAGGACGATGCCAGACCAAAAGGTATACATTCCACAGAAAGGGATTCTTTACAAAAGATGGTTGCAATTAAGAATTTAAGCGATAAGGTCATCCTTCAGGCTGGGGCTGATGAAGCTTCCATGTTGTTATTGGCCCGATCGTTTACCGACCGTACATCAACGAAACCACAGGTAAAACTGATTTTTTCTTCTGCCAAAACCGCTGCACAGGTCATGCCTTTTGAAGATAAACCTTTGCGTGAAACGGTGAGTTCCCATTTGAAAGCCTGTGGAGCCACTGAAACGACCGACGATAAAGCTGCGGATCTTTTCTTCTTTGTTTATGCCTCCCGTCTGGAAAAAGGACGATCAGCAACTTTTACTAATGAAATCGCAAAAATCAGATCGATTAATCCTACCAAAGGAATTATTGTGGCAGACATTGATCCAACCGGAGAAGTGCAAGGCAGCGATCCGGATTTTACAGAACTGGCCCTAACTAAGAAAATCTTTAGCGATTGTGCAGGTTATGCGGCTTGGAATACAGCAGCAAATACAATCGGAACTGCTCTTCCCCAAGGGTTGATCTACTGGATTTCAAAAGCGAAAACAGACCGAACGCTTCAGACGAAAGAGGAAATGAAGGAAGCCCAGGCCTGGTTTATTCGTCACCGGCTGGTGGATGATTATTTATATCATTCCGTTGTTCGTCCCAGCTTGATCAAAAACATTTCTGAAAAAGACTGGAATCCTCTCAAACTTACTGAAAAACAGGTTTCAACACTTGAGTTTGATGGAAAAGAACGTTTGGAAGAATTGTCAAATCAACTTGTTGAGAAATTTCCTCAGGGTAAAAAATACGGGATTTCAAAACTGTCATTTCACTTACCATGGAAAAGAACCTTTGAAGCAGAGATTGAGTTTCAATTGGGCAAATGAGTTGGTTGAAAATCTTGCTTTGAATCATTTGTCCACCTTCAATTCCTGTCCTGAACTTAAGTAAAAGCCAATTTCTTCCGATCTGAAATTCCATTCTTATTATCCTATCAAAAAGATGGGGATATATGAGAAAATCTCCCTTGTTTAGCATTTTGTTTTTAACCGAACCCTTTGAACAGGAAAACATATTTTTAAAACGTTGTTTTTCTGCATAATATATTGACCTACAGTGATAATTTACTTAATAAATAAAAACTATTCAAAGCCTTTAAACAGGCTTTCTTTGTCTGAACTATCTTCAATTCAGAGGCATTTATTTTCCAGCTTTCAATTTTCAAACCTGGCCTAAGGTGAATACTAAAGATTTCATCATTCGGACCGCCACAGAGCAGGACATTCAATTTGCTGAAACCATTGTGACGGAAATGGCTGAAAGCGCCAAAGCTCGTGGAACCGGAATTGCCAAAAGAAGTCCGGAATACATTGCGCAAAAGATGGCGGAAGGTAAATCCGTAATTGCCTTTACCAAAGAAAGAAAATGGGTAGGATTTTGCTACATCGAAACCTGGAGTCATGGCAAGTTTGTGGCCAACAGTGGTCTTATAGTAGTACCCGAATTTCGGGGAGGTGGGGTAGCGAAAGCGATTAAACAAAAGATCTTTTTACTTAGTCAGGAAAAATATCCCGATTCGGTTATTTTCGGACTAACGACCGGTTTAGCGGTGATGAAAATCAACTCAGAACTTGGCTATGAACCGGTTACCTACAGTGAGCTCACACAAGATGAAGAATTCTGGGCTGGCTGTAAAAGCTGTGTGAACTACGACATTCTGATGAGCAAGGAAAGGAAGAATTGTCTTTGCACTGCCATGCTTTACGATCCGAAAGACCATTACGAGCCAAAGGAAACAACGCATTATTTTGAGGAAAAGGAAGCCGCCTTTGAGCGATTGCTCCGGATGAAACAATTCCGCTTTCTAGAGAATTCAAAAGCAGGCAAAGCAGCTAAAAAAGCGTTTACATTCCTGAGAAAGAAGTTTTTAAGTATTGCTTTTTGAGAACAAAGAGATTTCAAAACATCCGTTAAATAAATATGAGTAAGAAAATTGTTTTGGGTTTTAGTGGCGGACTTGATACGACCTTCTGTGTGAAATATCTGACCGATGACAGAGGATATGAAGTGCACAGCATCATTGTAAATACCGGTGGATTTACAGAAGATGAACTTCAAAAAACCGAAGCCCATGCCTACAAACTGGGTGTAAAATCCCATGTTGCAATCCAGGCAGTTGAATCGTACTACGAGCGAATTATTAAGTTCCTTGTGTTTGGTAATGTCCTTAAAAACAACACATATCCTCTCAGCGTAAGTGCTGAAAGACTGTCTCAGGCAATTGAGATTGCCCGACATGCAAAAAAACTGAACGCAGATGCGGTGGCCCATGGAAGTACCGGAGCAGGGAATGATCAGGTACGATTCGATATGATTTTTCATGTGATGATTCCGGGCAAGGAAATCATTACGCCCATCCGGGATATGAAACTGAGTCGGGAGGATGAAATCTCCTATCTCAAATCGAAAGGCGTGGATATGCATTTTGATAAATCTCTCTATTCCATAAACAAGGGATTGTGGGGAACCAGTATTGGTGGAAAGGAAACCTTAAACAGCAAAGGACTCCTTCCTGAAGAAGCCTGGCCTACGCAATGCACCAAAACGGAAGCCGAAGAAGTGAAGCTTTCTTTTGAAAAGGGTGAACTTAGCAAGGTGAATGATATGGCGTTTAATCATCCAACCCAAGCCATTCAATACCTTCAGACTTTAGCCGGACCGTTTGCAATTGGTCGTGATATTCATGTGGGTGACACCATCATCGGAATTAAGGGTCGGGTTGGTTTTGAAGCCGCTGCACCAATGGTTATTCTGAAAGCGCACCATGCTCTTGAAAAGCATGTATTAACCAAATGGCAATTGCAATGGAAAGATACTTTATCCCAGTTTTATGGAAACTGGCTGCACGAAGGACAGATTCTTGATCCGGTAATGCGGGACATTGAAGCGTATCTGATTAACAGCCAGAAGAATGTAACAGGAGATGTTTTCGTGCAGCTTCTCCCCTATCGGTTTCAGATTATCGGTATAGAATCACAGGCAGACCTGATGAGCAGTAAATTCGGAAAGTATGGGGAAATGAATTCAGGTTTTACGGGTGAAGATGTTCGTGGATTCAGTCGGATTTTTGGAAATCAAACCTCTATTTATCAGCAGGTTCACGGACTTCCGGAAGATGAATAGCGAATCGGTAAGCTGATATGAACATTTCCTGAAATTCAGGAAATACACTAAGATTTAGATTGAGTTGATTTTGAACGAAGGGTTACAATGAATAAAATAATTAAAGCGGGAATCATTGGAGGTGCGGGTTACACAGGAGGTGAATTAATCCGGATTCTTCTCAATCACCCCCATGTTCAGATTTCCTTTGTACACAGCCGGAGCAATGAAGGCAATCTGGTTTCATCGGTTCATCAGGATTTGATGGGTGAAACGCAGATTAGATTTAGCGGAACCATAGAATTTGAAAAGGACGTTTTATTTCTTTGCCTCGGTCATGGTGAATCCAGAAAATTTCTTCAGGAAAATAGCCTTCCGCTTTCCGTTAAAATTATTGATCTGGCCAATGATTTCAGGCTGGAAGCCGATGCCCGAACCGGAGACAGAAATTTTATATACGGACTACCTGAATTGAACAAAGTAAAGATCAAGGATTCTTTATCCATTGCTAACCCAGGTTGCTTTGCCACGACCATCCAGTTGGGCCTCCTACCTTTGGCAAAAGCAGGACTGTTGAAGGAAGTTTTTACGACCGGGATTACCGGATCCACCGGGGCCGGACAAAGCCTTTCAGCTACTTCTCATTTTAGCTGGCGGACAAATAACATTCAGGCATACAAAACATTAACGCATCAGCATCTGGGAGAAATCAAACAATCCCTCAAACAAGCCGATCCGGAGAATGGAGTTCCGAAAGTAAATTTCGTGCCTTGGAGAGGTGATTTTGCCCGTGGAATATTTATCAGTTCTCAAATGACCTGCTCTCAAAGTCTGAATGATTTATACGATCTTTTTGAGGATTTTTACGAAGAACAGCTGTTCGTAGACATTTGCCGTGAACCCATCTTTTTGAAACAGGTGGTTAATACAAACAAATGTGTGATCCAACTTGAGAAAACGGATGATACTTTGGTAGTGCATTCTGCCATTGATAATCTCTTGAAAGGAGCATCCGGTCAGGCGGTTCAAAACATGAATCTGATGTTTGGCATGGATGAAGATGCAGGTCTGAAACTTAAAGCCAGTGCATTTTAACCCTAATTAAATCCTTAAAACATACCTGAATGGAACTTTTTAAAGTTTACCCCATCAACGAAATCAACATTGTGAAGGCAAGTGGCTCCTTTGTTTGGGACGATCGTGGGCAACAATTTCTGGACATGTATGGTGGCCATGCGGTGATCAGTATCGGACATACGCATCCACATTGGGTGAAAAGGATTGAAGACCAATTGCATAAAATCGCATTTTACTCTAATTCTATTCAGATTCCGATTCAGGAAGAACTCGCAGAAAAACTGGGACGGGTTTCGGGTAAAACAGACTACCAACTTTTTCTATGCAACAGTGGAGCCGAAGCCAATGAAAATGCCCTTAAACTGGCTTCGTTTTACAACGGAAGGAAAAAGATTATCGCTTTCAAAAAATCTTTCCACGGGCGCACTTCTCTGGCGGTATCGGCAACAGACAATCCTGCCTATTCCGCACCGGTAAATGAAAACACTAACGTGATTTTTTTGCCCTTAAACGATGAAGAGGCGCTAAGAAACTGCTTTGAAAAAAATGGAAATGAAATCTCTTCAGTCATCATTGAAGGAATTCAAGGTGTGGGAGGAATTAATATAGCTTCCGATTCCTTCCTTCAGTTGATCAGGCACTTATGCAACGAATCGGGTGCTTTATATATTGCCGATTCTGTACAATGTGGGTACGGAAGAAGTGGAAAGTTCTTTGCCCATGATTATGCCGGAGTCAATGCCGACATCTATTCCATGGCCAAAGGAATGGGCAATGGATTTCCTGTAGCGGGTATCATCATTTCGCCTCATATTCCGGCAAAGCATTTCCAATTGGGAACCACTTTTGGAGGAAACCATCTGGCTTGTGCCGCAGCTTTGGCCGTTTTGGAAGTAATGGAAAATGAAAATCTGATTGAAAATGCTCTTCGGACTGGTCAGGTTTTGATGGATTCACTTCGTGCAATTTCAGGTATTGAAAATGTTCGTGGCCGGGGTTTAATGATTGGTTTTGATACGACAGAACCCTTGAAAGATTTGAAAAAGAATCTTTTATGGAAACGACATATTTTCACCGGTGAAGCCAAGCCAAATGTGATCCGGCTTTTGCCTTCTCTGGCCATTCAACAAAATGAACTCAATCATTTTGTTGAGGAAATTACATTTGAAGTCCAGGAATTACATTCTATTACGACCTGATTTCTATATAAATTAATTTGATTCAATGAAGAATTTTATTTCTGTAGCTGATGTAGATAACATCGATTTGATGGTTGAAAAGGCACTTTTTTACAAGAGAAATCCTCTCAATGATCACCATCTCGGGAAAGGAAAACGAATGGGGCTGATCTTTTTAAATCCAAGTTTGCGAACCCGGCTCAGCACTGAAATCGCCGCCAGGAATCTTGGAATGGAGCCCATTATATTCAATGTTGGAAGTGAAGGCTGGGCCTGGGAATTTGAGGAAGAAGCCATTATGAGTGGAAAGACAGTTGAACACGTGAAAGATGCTGCACCTATTTTAGGAAACTATTTCGACATTCTCGCCATTCGGACATTTCCCGGCTTACTTAATAAGGAAGAAGATTACAGCGAACTGTATATTAATCAGTTTATCAAATATTGTGGGGTACCCGTGGTGAGTCTTGAAAGCTCCACACTTCATCCACTTCAAAGCCTGACCGACATTATTACCATCTCAGAAACATTCAAAGTCAATCGCAAACCAAAGATTGTTCTGACCTGGGCTCCGCATATAAAACCGTTGCCTCAATGTGTGGCAAACAGCTTTTCTCAATGGGTAAATGCCTGGGGAAAAGCGGAGTTTGTTATAACACATCCTGAGGATTACGAACTGGATGAGAAATTTACACAAGGAGCAAGCATAACTCATGATCAGGATACTGCTTTGGAGGGCGCCGATTTTGTATATGTAAAAAACTGGAGCACATACCAGGATTATGGAAAAGTGTATAGCAACGATCCATCCTGGATGCTGACAACCAAAAAACTGGCCAAAACCAACCACGCTAAAATCATGCATTGCCTTCCCGTCCGGCGGAATGTGGAGCTAAGCGATGAAGTACTGGATAGCCCAAACAGTTTGGTTACTCAACAGGCATCAAACCGTGTTTGGGCTGCTCAGGCAGTTTTGAATGATATACTTACCAGTAAATCATAAATATGGATCAACCACAGGAGAAACTGTATGTTGTAAAAATCGGAGGAAATGTACTCGATGACGAAATCGGTCTGAATTCATTTCTTTCTCTGTTTGCGGCAATGGAAGAAAAGAAAATTCTGGTTCATGGCGGAGGAAATCTGGCAACACAACTGGCTGAAAAACTCGGAATTGAACAGACTCTGGTAGACGGAAGAAGGATTACGGATGCCCAAACTTTAGAGATTGTGACCATGGTTTATGCAGGTTCCATCAATAAATCCATTGTAGCAAAACTGATCGCTAAAGGATGTCCTGCGTTTGGATTATGCGGTGCCGATGGAAGTCTGATAATGGCGCACAAACGCATCCACCAAAGTATTGAGTATGGTTTTGTTGGTGATGTTGATTCAGTGAACTCCCGTTTAATTGATACTCTCCTCAAATCAGACCAGGTTTTAGTGATTGCACCCATTACCAGCGATGGAAAGGGACAATTACTCAACACCAATGCAGATACAATTGCCCAGGAAATTGCCAAAGCCATGAGTCAGATATATGCTGTAGAACTTATATATTCTTTTGAGAAAGAAGGTGTTTTAATGGACATTACAGATGAAAATTCGGTTTTAGAAACCCTGACACCTTCCCTTTATGCTGAATTAAAATCAACCCAAAAGATTTTTGCCGGTATGATTCCTAAGCTGGACAATGCATTTTCTGCTTTAGATGCCGGAGTAAAAAAAGTAATTATCGGAAAAGCCGGATCAATCGATTTATTGATTCAAGGTAAAAAAGGAACCCGCATTATACAGGATGGAAAATAATATTCAAAATCTGCAGAAAAATGCCATCCGGCTTTTGCAGGACCTTATTTCTACTCCATCGTTCAGTAAAGAAGAAGAGAATACTGCCCAGGTTATCTCAGATTTTCTATATTCAAAAGGAATAAAAGTGAATCGGGTGAAGAACAATGTCTGGGCACGAAACCTTCATTTTGATCCGACCAAACCCACTATTCTGCTTAATTCTCACCACGATACTGTGAAGCCAAACAAAGGCTACACAAAGGATCCGTTTTTTCCACAGATTGAAGAAAACCAACTTTTTGGACTTGGAAGCAATGATGCCGGCGGTAGTCTGGTATCTCTGATTGCGGTATTTCTGCATTTTCAAGACAATCCGGATTTGAAATATAATTTGATTTTGGCAGCAACAGCTGAAGAAGAAAATTCGGGTGCCGATGGGGTCGAATTGGTGTTGCCACATTTGGGCAAGATTGATTTCGCCATTGTGGGTGAGCCAACCCAAATGCAACTGGCCATTGCCGAACGAGGATTGTTTGTGATCGATTGCCTGGCTACCGGCAAGGCGGGTCATGCGGCAAGAAAGGAAGGAGAAAACGCCTTATATAAAGCACTTGTAGATATTGACTGGTTTCGAAATTATTCTTTTGAGAAAGTGTCCGAACTATTAGGACCCATTCAAATGACTGTAACAGTGATCGAAACCGAAAACAAAGCCCATAATGTGGTGCCTGCCCAATGTCGGTTCGTGGTTGATGTCCGTGTGAATGAATTGTACTCTTTTGAAGAAATCCTGGACGTTATTCGTCTTCATATTCATAGTGAAATACAACCAAGAAGCCTCCGTATGCGGTCCACAGGAATTTCGAAAGATCATCCATTAATCAAAGCCGGACTTGAATTGGGAAGAACCACTTACGGCTCTCCAACAACATCCGATAAAGCATTAATGCCTTTTCCTGCCCTCAAAATGGGATCTGGCGACAGTGCCAGAAGCCACACTGCCGATGAATTTATTTATATTGACGAAATTGAGGCAGGAATCGAATTGTATATTCAACTCCTGAAAAAACTACTGTAAACCAAGCGATCCAATCCGATTTCCAACCTAAAAAAAACACAACAAACTATGAAACTCTGGCAAAAAGAAACAACGCAGATTTCTGCACTTGTTGAAAAATTCACTGTTGGTCGTGACAAGGAATTCGACATCCTCCTTGCCAAATACGATGTGCTTGGTTCTATTGCCCATGTGACCATGCTGGAGAAAGCAGGTCTTATAACGAAAGAAGAAATCCATTTGATTTTGAACGGTCTTCATGAAATTCTTGAAACCATTGAGACCGGATCTTTTGAGATGGAAGATGAAGCTGAAGATATTCATTCCCAAATAGAAATGCTTCTGACCCAAAAGATCGGAGAATCGGGAAAAAAAATCCACAGTGGACGAAGCCGCAACGACCAGATTGCCGTTGACCTTAAATTATATCTGAAAACTGAAATTCAGGAAATCAAAACGCAAACGAAGTCGGTTTTTGATCTACTGATCACCCAAAGTAATCGGTTTAAAGACGTGCTCATTCCAGGTTACACCCATTTGCAAATAGCAATGCCATCTTCCATTGGCCTTTGGCTGGGTGCATTTGCGGAAAGTCTGATAGACGACCTCGAGATGCTGGCAGGAGCCTATCAGGTAGTGAACAAAAATCCACTGGGCAGTGGAGCAGGTTATGGTTCCTCTTTTCCTTTGGATCGAAGGATGACAACCCAACTCCTTCATTTTGAGACCCTAAACTGGAACAGCGTATACAGCCAGATGAGCCGTGGTAAAACAGAAAAGCTGGTGGCTATGGGAATAAGTTGCATTGCTTCTACCTTAAGTAAACTGGCTATGGACAATTGCCTGTTTCTCAATCAGAATTTTGGATTTATTTCTTTTCCGGAAGAACTTACTACGGGAAGCAGCATTATGCCACACAAAAAAAATCCGGATGTTTTTGAACTGATCAGGGCACGCTGTAATCGAATTCAGTCGGTGCCCAATGAACTTACAATATTAATAAATAATTTACCTTCCGGTTATCACCGGGATTTGCAATTGACAAAGGAAATTCTGTTTCCTGCAATTCAGGAATTGAAAGACTGCCTTGAATTGATGCACCTGATGATTTCAAATTTACAGGTAAATGAAGGCATTCTTGAGGATCAAAAGTATCAATATCTGTTTAGCGTTGAGGCTGTTAATGAATTGGTCAATCAGGGAATTCCATTTCGGGAAGCCTATAAAATTATTGGAAATGAAATCAATGCGGGAACTTTCAATTTCCATTTTACAAAACTAAATCATACACACGAAGGCAGCATTGGCAACCTTTGCAATGAAGAAATACAACTGGAAATGGAAAAGGTCTTGGGGAAATATTAGGACGGATTCTGTTGTTATCAGATCATGAATTCTTGCTTTACAATTAAAATACCAATTGGAGTTGAGAGAATAAAAAAAGAGATTTATTAGTTTGTCGTATAATTTTTTTATTTTTGTAGTATAACTACAAAATCAAAAATCATGGACGCCAAAATTACCCTCAGTTTCCGTGCCGATATCATCGCAAAAGCCAAAGAATACGCTGAAATTCAAGGTATAAGCTTAAGTCGCCTCACCGAAATTTTATTAAGCCGTTTGGTCAAAGGTAATTATTCAAGTATAGAAGATTTCCCCGTTTCAGATTGGGTAAACATGCTAGCCGAAGGCGAAACCGAATATTTGCGAAAACCAAAATCAAGCAAAGCACTTAAAATAGAATATTTCGATTCCAAAAGAAAGCCTTGATGCGTATTTTTCTGGATGCCAATGTATTGGTAACCGTGGTAAACAAAGAATATCCTGCATTTCCCCACTGTTCACGAATTCTCAGTTTGGCAGACCGGAAAGATGTTACTCTCCTTACCTCATCGCTTAGCCTGGCGATTACCTGGTATTTCGCCGATAAGAAACATGGCTCGAACAAAGCCCGACAGAAACTTGAAATTCTACTAAATCATATCCATGTTACAGATTGCGGATCGAAGGAAACAGAAGCGGCGATCCGTCTGAAATCGGTGAATGATTTTGAAGATGGGATGCAATACTTTTCGGCCTTGCATGCGGGTTCTGATCACATTGTTTCTGCCAATACAGATGATTTTCATTTTTCAGAAATTCCTGTTTCGAAACCGGAAGATTTTCTTAAAAGGGCTTTTGGGTCGGATTATTGAATGTTTTCAAAACATCTGAGATTCTTCATCGTTGGTTCCCCTCCCTTACAGTTCAATCTCCAGATTGATCAGAAAATCGCCTACCGTTGCTCCTTTTGGAAATAGCCGGATTGAAATTAGAGAATCGAACAAATTATCATCCTTTCATCTCCTTCGTTCCGTCGGCATGCAACGCAAATCGTACTGCTTTCCGGGCATGAACCTGTCCGGGTTTTGGCCAGGGCCAGCCACCAAACTGGGTTTTCTGGTAATCTTCAAAGGCCTGATGAATTTCTTCTTTGGTGTTCATCACAAAAGGACCGTATTGAATCACCTGCTCTCCTATCGGACGACCCTGAAGCAATAAAATCCTCGCTTCATTTGCCCCGTTTACAAAAACCAAATCTACGTCAGGTCTTGCTTTCATAGAATGGTATGCCGGTATCTCTTGTTTGTCAATCTTTAAGCCGGAGCCTATGTAATAATAAAGGCAACGGTTGATGCCTGGAGAAGCTTTAGACAATGTAAAAGTGGCACCCGGTTCCAACCGGATGTTCCAGACAGAAACTTCATTATTCGGATCGGCCGCCCAGGAATCAGGAGGTGGAGTTGGCGCTTTATGTTTGAAGATTGATCCTGCAATTACTTCAACCTCTGTCAATTTTCCTTTGGCGTCTTTGTGATTGTAATGTGGAATGATTTCGGCCCAAAGCATTTTAAAATGAGGTTCTACCATTTTATCCCTTGCAGGAAGATTGAGCCAGATCTGAAACAATTCCATGGGGTTTTCTTTATTGGCATGAATGAGTGGAAACATTTCGGAATGTTGAACACCTTTTCCCGCTGTCATCCAATGTACATCGCCATCGCCATATCTACCGGCAGCACCCAAAGAATCCGCATGATCAACGATCCCTTCTCTCACTACGGTAATTCTCAAATCCACGGTGCGGATGACCAGGAAAGCCTGGAACCTGTTTCCCATGATACATCCGAAAACCATCTTTGATGATGAAATCATCGCCCATGTGCCTCCCGGATAAGCAGGTTTTATCCGGGCCCATCTGTTCATTTCCCTTCGGAAATTTGTCTTCATGGTGCACGCAAAACAGAAATGGATCCGCGGTTTCCCATTGAAAACCCATCGGTTGAAGGTTGAAAATATTGGCTTGCGGATTCATATAGGAAGATTGATGTTGATTTGACTGGCTTTGTCCTAAAACCGGAGCAGCGAAAAACGAGGCTATACTAAGTCCAAGTTTTTCAAGGAAAGTTTTTCGGGGAAGTTTTGCAGACATAATTCAAATATGAAAGGAATTAACAGGATAACAATTAATGTAGATTAAGAGTTTGGAAAAAAATATCGTTATTAATGCGGCTTGAATTTTAGCATAAAATTTACCTGAACTAAACAAACCGGATATTCCATTTGGGCAAACGCAAATTAAATGGGTTTTTCGCAGTTGGATCCGGAAGGGTTCGCAGGCCAATTCTTCCTTAGAGAGGTTTTCGATAAGATAATTTACGAGAAAAATACACCATGGCTCACGTTACATCAACAAAAATCAAATCCGGCATCATCGAAATTGAATTCTTTCATGAAGCACAGAATTCATTACCCTCTGACATTCTGAAACAATTGGCAGAACACATCCTGGATGCCGGGTCTATGACGGAAGTCCTTATAATCATACTTAAAAGTGGTGGTGAGCGAACGTTTTGTGCCGGGGCCAGTTTTACGGAACTTATTTCAATTCAGGAATTTGATGCCGGCCAGCAGTTCTTTTCAGGCTTTGCTCACGTCATCAACGCTATCCGAACGTGTGGAAAAATTGTGATCGGCCGTGTTCAGGGAAAAGCCATAGGTGGTGGCGTTGGATTGGCTGCTGCAGTGGATTATTGCTTTGCTACACAACAAGCATCCGTTAAACTCAGTGAATTGGCAGTGGGTATCGGTCCTTTTGTTGTTGGGCCTGCGGTTCAACGGAAAGTAGGCCTTTCTGCATTTTCTCAAATGACGATTAATGCTACAGAACTTTATTCTGCCAATTGGGCAAGGGAAAAGGGGTTATTCGCTGATGTTTTTGAAACAATTGAAGAAATGGATACAGCCGTTTATTCTTTGGCAGATAAACTAAATTCATCCAATCCGGAAGCGCTGAAGTTGTTAAAAGGTATTTTCTGGGAAGGCACTGATCATTGGGACAAACTTCTCTTTGAAAGGGCTGGACTAAGTGGCAAACTTGTTTTGTCGGATTTTACTAAAAATGCACTGGCAAAGTTTGCAGCAAAACCATAATCCTTGCTTAAATGGTCTATCCTAAAAGACAAATCAATCTTTGTCTTCTTCTTTTGTAGTATCCTGATTAACAGATGATTCAACATTTCTGATCTCTGTGTGGCGAATTTCGCCTCCGGTCGTTCCGGTTTCTTTGGCAAGAAATAACACTGCCATGGAAAAACCAAATGTAACAAACATCACTATCATGGAGAAAGACTTTTTCTTCCAGTTTGACCAAAGTCCTAAAACAGATAAGGCTCCCAAAGCGTAAGAAAGGAAGGCAAAAGTTTCAGCCATTTCTTCATGGGCGTGGATGATGGCTTTACCAATTCCTGGCATATCTTCCACTACTTCCTCTGCACCTTCACCGGTAAAAAATGCCGGCACGGTGCACAAAGCTCCAAAAATAAAGATCAGATAGGCGGTCCGCTTTACGATTTCTGAACGGATAAGAATTCCGCCCATCATCACTAAAAATCCAATAATGGGAATAATGATCGGAAGATGATTGAACAACAGGTGATAGTGTGCTTCGTTCATTTGCAAATAGATTAGGATGATTGCTATTATAAAAGTGTAATAATGAGCAATTAAATAAGTAGTTTTAGAAAGCTATAGAAGAAACATCATTTATTAGAGTATTTTTAATTTTGGCTGAAGAGAAGTGAATTGAAGTTAAAATCAATTTATCCAAATCGTGTATCATCGGAAATCAACATAAGTTTGATCTTCCTTCTTAAAACCATTCTCAAATGAAAAATTCCATTTTGATCTGGTAATCAAAACTCTCCGTCTTAATAGCCAGTAAAACCCGGGAAATTTCCAAAACAATAACTTTGGAATCCGTTGCGGTTTGATCCTTAAAAGAAATAGAATTTAGTTGGAAGATTGTACTATCTAAAACAGGTCAAGTGATAGATAATCGGTGCCACCCGATGCTCCATTTACCCTTTGAAGCTTGATCTGGTAGGCTGTTATACTTTGACTTTCCCAATTGCCATTTAACTGGCTGAAATTAGGAGTTGTGGCAAAATCGAAAAACATAGTCGATTTACCATCGACAGCGCCACTTGACCAATTCCCCACAGCAGAAACCGTTCCTTTTACAGCCATCACATTTCCATTGGAACTAAATGTAAACTTGTATCCACCAAAGAGATACAAACGATCATTGCCATCAAAACTATAATCACTGATTATCCATGTGCCTTGAGTAAGAACGTTTGAAATCGCTCCGGAGGGTCCTACATTATTTCCATCCTGAGTACAGGCAGAAAGCATGAGTAAGAAAGAAATTGATAAAATAAGAAAGGGTTTCATTTGGTTACTCTTTGGCACAAATCTAATGGAACGCTTCAATCAAACCAGTTTAGCGAACAGCTAAAAATGACTAAAGATAAATTGTTTAATAGCGATTTGTGCCAAAAGCAACTTGTATTGAGTCTGGTATCCGGCTGACTCTGTTAGATAAAATTGAATGAAATAAACCTCAGATAATCCTTGAAAATAAAAGAATCAGGCCTCGTCTCTCGCTTTCCCGATGCAATTTCTTAGTGTTAGTTTTTGAATTCCTTCCGTTTAACCAACCGGATTAGTTGCGAAAACCGTTGCTTCTGTAATGAAACCCACATCCCTCATTTGAAGCATCGCAAGCACTACATGGGCAATTTCCTGTGCCTCTAACTTGGAAGAATTAAATGCTTTGTCTTCGAAGCCGGCATTGATTCCAAAATTTGTTTGAACTTCGGAAGGGTTGATCAACATAACCCGGATGTTGTGTTTGCGTAATTCAAACCGCCAGCTTTCGGTCATTCCTTTCAATGCAAACTTGGAAGCCACATAGGGAGTTCCGTTTAAAACCCCGCTCAATCCGGCAGTACTGGATATGTTGATAATATTTCCGTATTTCTGAGCTATGAAAATTTTAGCAGCTTCTCTTCCCATCAGCATTGCGCCACGAACGTTCGTATTCATCATTACATCAAAAAGGGCAGAATCAATTTCAGCAAGTGGAGAGAAATATCCGTAAGCTGCATTATTTATCAGAACGTTTACTCCGCCCATGAGTGTGTTTGATTCCTGTACTGCCCGTATCACATCGGCTTCAATGGCCACATCGGCGATGATCCGATGAACACCAAGCTCGGTTGCTGCTTTAAAAAGTCTTTCAGGATTCCTTCCGGTGATGCACACTTCTGCACCTGCCAGTTTCAACCTATGGGCCGTTTCATAACCTATTCCAGAAGATCCACCCGTTAATAATACTTTAGCATTTTGAAGATTCATGGTGCAAAGGTCGGTGTTTGAAACTGGCAAACAAGGAAAGGATTGAATTTGTTCTTATTCAACCAATTTAATCCTTTTTATAGTTTAGAAAACCTGGATTAAACCTCATCAACTTTTCCGGGGTATCCATTTAACTTCTTCCACCTCTAATTCCTGGCACATTTTCCGGGATAAAACAAAAAAGTAATCGGAAAGTCGGTTCAAGTAAATCACAACCAGTTCAGGCACTTCATCATGTTCTGAAAGCCGGATAACGCAACGCTCAGCCCTTCGGCAAACCGTACGAGCCACATGGGCCAAACTTACGGCAACGTGACCTCCCGGAAGAACAAAATGGCGCAATTCGGGAAGATGGCTATCCATTTCATCCATTTCTGTTTCCAGAATTTCAATGTCCTTGTTTTCAATTGGAGGTACTTTAGAAGTCTTTTTCGTTGGATCACTGGCCAAATTCGCACCGATCACAAACAGATTATCCTGAATGGACTTTAATATCGGATATCGTTTCTTATTCACTTCATGATCTGCAAGTAAACCGAGGAAGCTGTTTAGTTCGTCCACCGTTCCATACGCTTCAATCCGATCGTCTGATTTTGAAAGTCGGGTTCCTTCAACTAAGGATGTTTTGCCGGTATCTCCTGTTTTAGTGTATATTTTCATTTTGCAATTTCGTTTGCAGCCTCTATTTTGTTTTTAGGCCTGTATATGAACTGGTAAATTTTCCTCACTGGTTTCATCAGCAAAGTAATAAACCAGGAAATCTTCCGGTTCACTTTCCATGCCCGCCGGTCTTCCAGCATTCCTCTAACTCTGTTTTTTAAGCTTTGGTTACTAATACCGCCAAGCCGCATCCGTACCAAAAGTTTAGGCACATACGCTGCGGGCAATCTATGAATATATAACATCCTCAGCATTAATTCATAATCAGCAGCGCTTTTCAGCGAATCCGATCTGAATCCTCCCAAAAGTGTGAACGCCGACCGCCGTAAATAAAATGTAGGATGAGGTGGCATCCAACCAAAAAAGAAGGAAAACCTCCAGTAGCTTCCTGCATCCCAATAACGGACAATCTCCTGAGGATTATCAGCCTTTACATAGGCTAAATCGCCATATAATGCCCAAATATTCGGTTGAACCCGAAGTACGTTCACCATAGAAGCAATCACATCCGGATTATCGAAAAAATCGTCCGCATTCAAGTAGCCAAGAAACTCACCGGTAGCCTGCTTCCATCCTTTATTCATAGCATGGTATAAGCCCGGATCCGGTTCTGATACCCAGGATATTTTATCTCCGTATTCTTTTACTATATCAATTGTTCCATCGGTTGAGCCGCCATCGATTAGGAGATATTCAATATCTGGATGCGTCTGGCTCAATACCGATTCAATGGTTTGCCTAATGGTAGTAGCATTGTTAAAACTGACGGTTATGACAGTGAAAACGTATTTGCGGGTTATGATTGATTCACTCATCCTCATCCGACCATCTCTTTCTAGTGGCAACTGCCGGATTTCCACGATAAATTGTAGCGGCTTCTAAATCACCGCCGGCAAAACTACCGGCAGCCAGCACAGAATACTCTCCTATGCAGACTCCGGGCCCAACAATGGATTTTGCACCTACCCAACTTCCGTTTTCAAGTTTAATTTCTCCAACCATTAAATCAAAGGTTTCCATCTTGTAATTATGGTTTCCACATAACAATAATGCCCCTTGAGAAATGCAAACATGATCTCCAATACTCACTTTCCCCAAATTATCAATCCAGACCTCTTCCCCAATCCAACTGTGATTTCCAATTTCCAGATTCCAGGGATATTTGATATTGACACAAGGTTTGATTACAACTCCGATTCCTATTTTGGCGCCAAAAAATCGAAGAATGGCTGACTTTAATCCGGACGATGGAAAATACGCTGAATTGAAAATCAGATGATTCACAAAATACCAAAGTAAGCGACTAAGACTGGTTCCTCCTGGTTTATACCAGGAAATATCATACAGATCCAATCGGGTCTTTTTCTGAATCATCGTACAAATATGAGCGCAAGAGTATCAATACCAAAAACGGGAGAAGGCAAACCAAGGTGATTTGCAATTGAAAAAGAAAGAATCCTCTGCTAACCCACTGAAATAATAGGGCAATACACACAATTTTACCCGCCAAAAAAAGTGAATTATCAGTTATTCTATCCAAAAAATGAACCCAGATTCCAACCAGGATCATACAGAAAACCATTCCAAACCAACCAAAAGTGAGGTAAAATTCTTCGAGTTGAGAAACCGCCGGATTGGGATTCCATGGCCAGCCCGGTGGAATCCAGGCTTTAGTTATTTCAAGTATCCAGGGTTTCGGCCTGATTCCATTTGGGAATGAATCCTTTTTTTGAAACTTATTAGAAACAAAATTTGTCCAGGATTCAATGCGTGGATGTGAGATATTGTTTTTCTCCATGTAAGAGAGCGATGCTCTGAATGTTCTGGAATTTGAAAATTCAGTATTCAGGATTCCCAGGTCAAATTGACGTAAATCAAAAGTAATCAAATCAAACTGCCTCTTTGCTATGGCCATGCGGTTTAATGTAAGCCATGCCATGGAAAAACCAAGAAAAACCAGGACCGGAAAAACGAGCTTCCATTTAATTGTGTGGGTTTGCAAATAACCCAGGCCCATGAAGAGGAGAAATAAAATCAGTCGGTACCGCCAACCTCCCAAAAGACTGAATATTAACCAAAACCCAAGCAACATAAACCAAGGCAAAGAAGGCTTTGGTTTATAATACCATTGAAGAAAAAGACAAACCGGAAGCACATTCGAGAGCAAATCGATCCATGGGTGTTTCCAGGCTATACTGAATAAAATTTCGTTCTCATTTTGATTGGATGGATTTAACAATCCCGCCAACGAAATACCTGATGCGTTGATGTTGAAAAGAATCAGAATCCAAACCAGAATCTGAAGAATAGTAAGAGTCTTAAAAACGGAAGGTCCATTAAACTTCAACCTGGTTTTTGCTTTTACTTGAATGAGACCTGGCTGAAAATTGTTTGACAATAAATACCCACACCAGAATGCCAAAGATGCAGCGACGTATATTCCGCAAATAGTGGAATCCATTTCGGCTGACCATGGAAGTGAAAATCCAAAAAAACTATTGAAATTCAGGATTCGGTCTGTCACAGGCACCCAAACCAAATAAATCAGATGAAGGCAAAGAAAAAACCAAAGGGCATTTCTTTTAAAGGGGGAATTCAAAAGAAAGACAGGAAGTAATAAAGCGAGCAAAGGAAATACAAAAAGTTGGCAGTATACCATCATTTGCTGCTGACTGCCTTAGTAAATCGTTGCTCGTTGGAGGATGGCAAGAACAGGCTTTTCTGATGTAACGGCGACCGAATGAGGCACATGAAGTGGGATCTCAAGGAAGTGCCCTACTTCCATATCAACTCTTTTATCTCCGATCCGGCAGGTGCAACTCCCTTCTAAAATAAAAAAACTTTCCAACAGATCCGAATGGGTTTCTTCAGGCACAAATTTCAAAACCCGAACAAGCAATTGTTCAAAATCCAATACCCTTCGGAAAGGAACCATTACAATATTCTCTTCAGAATCAGGAATTGTGATTCCTTCTATGTCTTTCCGAATTTGATTGAGATCGGTGAACCTCGATAGAACAGGAACTATCAGTTGGGAAACAGGTGCAACATCGAACGGAATTTTTTTCTCAAGTTTTTTCCAGACTGCCTCCAGATCTTTTGATTTTTTTTGAGCTGATAACCTGCGCCTGAATTCGGAAACTACATTTTGTAGTTCTACAGATCCCTCCATTTCATTCTCGAATTGCTTTGCCTCCGTTGCAGGCAAAAGGTCCAAACAATATTCCTCAACTGCACCGGAATGAATCAATTTGTTAATATTGGGAGAGTTTTCGGCCACTAAAATTTGTCTAAAATGCAAAAATACAGAAACGAAAGTTTTGATTCTATTTTTTCGATAAGTATGCATATTTCAATTTAACCAAAATATCCGGTTTTATTGGTATTTCGGCTCAGAAAGAAAGTGAGAATAAATAACTGTACGCCCATTTCACGATCAAGATACACTTCGGTAAAACTGCAAATAAAGATAAAGAACCAAGCTCCTGTCCAAATAGGTTTATTGCCAAACAAGAGGCTTGACCATAGAAAAATAAAAACGGCTAGTCCAAACAAACCATATTTTAAAACCATATAAAGCAATTGATTATGAGGGTTCAAGTGCCAATTGGTTAGATAACCATTGTACTGACTTACCTTTTTGTCGAGTGCTGTCTGAAGCTCTTCGGGAGAATATCCAGTTAATCCATGGCTTCCTTCTTTTAATAATTGGAAAGATGCCCTCCAAAGAATCAGTCGGTTATTGATGCTGTTGGAATATACTTTTGGCAAAGAACTGTAATTGATTCCTCCCAATGTCACTGCATCTTTAAAGGCACTTGATTGAACCACTTTAAATGTACCCACCGCCAGAATTAAACCTGAAATAAAAACAAACGAAAGCAGAAAGACTGGCCTTTTTCTGTACTTCAGAAAAAGATATACAGCAAAACTGATGCAAAATGCTATCAATGAAATTTTAGCCAGGATAATGAACAGAAGAGCTGCAACAGGTAAAAACAGGCCAAAATCAAGCCCTATACTTTTTGAATCCGGAAATAAAAGGCCGGAAATTCCGAAAAACACGATGCCGGCACATATTCCAAAATAAGGCCGGCTAATCAAGAAAAGGGGTCCTGTTTCGAGTTCACTCCGAACAAAACAATAAACTTCTTCAATACCCCAAGAGAATAATACTGCATTGCAAATACAGTATGAGAATAGAAAAGTAACCATTAGGATTACCTTTGTTCTTGAATGCCATGAAACTGCTTGATACAAAAGCACGAATGGAATTATAAACAGAGGGGCTCTGAGTACGATTTCTTTTGCATTAGCTTCAGAATCGAAACCATGAATCAGCGGAAGAATTGCCAGAAATATGAATGGAAGACACTGTTTAAAATTGCGGAAAGGCACTTTATAAATCGAAAAACCATTTCGGAGGATAGAAATTAGAAATCCACCAAGAATACTAAACAAAAAAATCGACGTAAAACGGGTGTGTTGAATTTGGGCAAATGGTAAGGCAAAACACCATAAAACAGCTGCCAACCAGGAAATACGTGAACCCAGGTTTTGAGATGTAAAAAATGAAATCACATTCTGGATTGCTGCCATTTTTCCCAAATCAACAAAGCAAGATTTTCCCGGAAATTTTCATTGGAAAAGCGAAGAGCCGATTCTGAAATCTGACTGCAATTCCACTCCAACCCTTCATTCTCAAATCGTTTTACTGCAGAAACAAGACTTTCGATGGTTTGGCTATCAAATAAAATTCCAGACTGCCCATCTGCAACAATTTCGGAAGCACCTCCCCTTTTGTACGCAATCACGGGTGTTCCGCATGACTGTGCTTCTGCCATGGTTATCCCAAAATCTTCCTCTGCTGCAAATACAAAGGCTTTTGCTCCGGCCATAAGCTTAAGAAATTCGGCACCATCCGCTTCAGTTCTGAAATCAATGTTCGCAGTTACAGAGCCCCGAATGTTTAGATCATCCTTGCCGGAACCTACCAGAATAAGCTTTTTATCCGGCATTTGGCGAAAAGCTTTCACAATCAGATCCATTTTCTTGTACGGAACCAATCGGCTGGCGGCAAAATAGTAATCTCCTTTTGCCTGCTGGAACTGAAACCGGGCAACATCCACCGGTGGATACAACACATCGGATTCACGCCGGTATATGTGATGAATTCTATTAGCGATATAGGAGGAATTCGCAATGAAATGTCCCACTCTGTTCACACTGGAACTATCCCAAATCCGTAGCTTATGTAAAAAGTACTGAGCTAGATAACCTTTGATGCCTTTTTGCAATCCTGATTCTTCCAGATATTGATGATACAAATCCCAGGCATACCGGCAGGGACTGTGACAATAACAAATGTGAAGCTGGTTCTGGTTGGTTATCACCCCTTTGGAAACCATATGAGAACTGGTAAGAATCAGATCATATCCTCTGAGATCGTGCGATTCTACCGCCAAAGGAAAAAGTGGGAAGTAATTTCTGAAACCCTTCCGGCTGAAAGGCAGGCTTTGGATAAAACTAGTCTTTACATACCTTCCGCCCAGATACTTACGCTGTTCGGGAGAAAGGAAATCAACCAATGAAAACAAATCAGCATGGGGAAATACCTGTAGCATTTGTTCAACTACCTTTTCTGAACCGGCATAATTAACAAACCACTCATGCACAATTGCAATCTTAAGTGATTTCAATGTTTCCTGTATGTGGAGATATCCTTCCAAATATTATGATGATTGAATTGGTTTCTGATTGAGTTGATCTTTAAACTTAAAATAAAGAGCGTTAGTCATCCCAATTAAAATCCATAGGTAAGGCCGCAATATGTTCTGACTTAAAATCAAAATCAAGAGCTCGGCTATTAAAGCATACCGAAGGGCATCCATAATTCCGGATTCTTTTGCGTAACCGTTCACTTTCAACAAAGTAGACAATAGAATGCTCGATCTGAAAAGTTGAAATAACCAGGAAATAAAAAACAGAAAACCAATAATTCCACTTGCTGCAAGCACCTCCAGAAAGATGTTGAGCCCCTCGTATTGCTTTGCCTTTTTCTGATCTTTCGTTTTGTCACCGTAATAATGGGCTATTGCCGGGGCTATTCCTCCCAAAGAATAGCCAACAAAAGGACTTTGCTTAAATACAAGAAATACATTATTCATTTGGCGGATCCGGGTGTCTTTAGAATGACTTGCAGTAGACACAACTCCTGTACCTGTGAGATACCGTTTTCGTAGTTTCTCGTCCAAAAAGATTCTGCCAAAAATTACGGAGAAAATGCTGATCAGGAAAAGTGAAATCAAAAAATTTGACCTGGAAATCCGTAATGTAAACATTGCTATGACAAACATTTTCAGGAAATCATATAACAGAATTACACACATGAAGAGTATGCCCATTCGGCTTGTGCTGAGCAAGATAGCAAAAGAAATTGACCCCAGGATCAGTATCTGAAATTTCCGGTTGAAGTAAAAAATCCCTTTTCGTTGCGAAAAAAAGAGGAAAACAAATCCAATTAATAAATAGGTTGCGTAATAACTTGGTTCATAAGACAATGCATTAACCCTTGGGATCTGATTGATCCGCCACCACATGGTTATCAAAATGTGGATTCCCATTGTGCTCATCACAAACTGGGCAATACCAACCAAGGCCATTACAAAGAAACTCCAGACATAAAGTCGTATAAGTGTTTCAAATGCAGCCTTTTGAGAAAATTTATAAATAGCATAACAAGCGAATATATTAAAACCCAACCAGGCTACATATCCAATGTTCCGATTTAAAAACTGTGTGTTCCACACAAAAACCAACACAAAAAGGCTCCAAATAAAAAAAGAACCCATTCCAATAAAACGAAATTTGGTCGCATCTTTAAATTGGAAGGAATATAGAATAATAAAGGCAAAAGCAGCCAGATAGCAGGTTCTGATATTAAATCCTCCCAGATTCAGGTTAAAGAAAATATCAAAAGAACTGCTTACGAAAACCAGTAAAATCAACCATTTCAATATTCCCTTCATTGCTTTCTGAAATAAAACCAGGCCGATGAAACATAAATAAAGCCACGGGAGGCCACAGATCCTGCTGCCATTAAAACAAGATTCTGAATGTGGGCTGCGTAAGAGGCAATGCAAACCTGAAACACAAAAGCAATCAAACTCAGGGAGAATAACAGAAGAAAAGACTTTCGCCGGGCAATCCCATAAATGACCGGGCTAAAACATAAATAAACCACCAGACCACACATAAATGCAGCAAAAATCGGATAAGCATCTTCGTACTTCACTCCATTCACAAAAACGAAAAGGGGTTTTGCCACAAAAAGTAAACCGAGGCCAATGATCGAAATCATGCTGGTCGCTTTGATCCAACTGGTAAATTTTTTCCGGCTAACCGATTCTTCATCTTTTGTAAACGAATTTATAAAAGCAATATGGGCAGAGAATATAACAAGATCCACCATGGCGTAGTACCGGAATGCAACTCCGTAATTGGCGTTGTCTTCCAAGGTAAAATACCGGTTCACCATAAAAGTAGCCACATGATCTAAAGTAGCTCTGATAAAGAAAAAGAGAATAAGGAATTTAAGCGTTTTCCAAAACCAGACAAACTGTTTGAATCTGAAAAACAAGCCTTTGAATCGAACGGCTTCAATCAAAAAACGAAGCTCTCCACCTACGGATAACACAATCGAAATCAAAAAAGCAGAAGAGGCAGTCCAGAAATTGAGGTAACCTCCAAAATGCAATCCAACCAACATCAGTATCAGAATCAGTGGCCGGACGATGTTGATGATGTTGTAGGTTTTATACGATTCGTTTGCCTGGTGTTGGGAGAGAATGATATTTTGAAACGTGAGAAAAATACTGGAGAGCAAACCAAGAATGAGCGAATTATAAAATTCTTTCTTCTTAAAAAGATCTACGGATAGGGACTCACCATATACGATGGCTGAAAAGAAAAAGAGAAATACAAGACAAATCTGGATCAGGTTTAAGGCTGAAAATAACCGCCGCGAATTGTACACACCAAACAGATTGGCACCTACAACGGAAGACAACAAAAAAGGTGAAAAAAACAAGCCGGATACCATTGACTGAATAAAAAGAAAATTGGTAATCTGAGCATAATCCTGCTTTGTTAAATATTTGATTATAAATATATTGGCTATCCCCAGCAAAACCTTGGATGTAAGCCCGCCAAAAATCAGATTTCGTAAATTACGCCACATAGGGCTATACAACACCGGGTTTAAAATTTGGCTTCAAAATTGAAATTAACGAGTCACTTAGGTGGTTAAAAGCAGAAAAGCCTATCTCTCTGTTTCCCTGACCAGAAACGCTTTTTGACTTTAGAATATTATCGGGACTATTTTTCAACTCAAAATTTTCAGGAGACAAAGGAAAGGATTTTAAGCGAACCATTTCATTGAAAGGAAATCGATTTCCCTTCAAATCGACCGAATACTTTGTTAATCCAGTCAATTTCAAAACCTTTGCACTGTCTTACCAGCAAACAACCGGTTCGTAGCAAAGAAAAACCAATCAAAGTCAAATGCTTTTTAATTCACTCGAATTTCCGGTATTTCTTGGATTGATACTCCTCTTGTTTCAGGTTTTCAGAAAGTCAGGAGATCGGCAGATTCTCCTGTTATTCTCAAGTCTGTTCTTTTATGGGTATTGGAAATGGAGTTATCTGGTCCTTTTGATTGTTTCATCTTCCATCGATTACTGGGCTGCCATTCAAATAGGAAAACATGCAGAAAACCGCCAAAAACGGTTCTTTCTTTTTTGCAGCATTGCTGGTAACCTTTCCATTCTGCTTTATTTTAAATACGGCACCTTTTTAGGCCATACTTTTTTTTTCAAATCCGGCCCCCTTCCGGATTGGCTTGATGTAGTGCTGCCTGTTGGTATTTCATTCTATACGTTTCAGGCTATAGGTTATGTAATAGATGTGTATCGAAACCGGCTTCCGGCGGAGAAATCCTATGTTTCTTTCCTTCTTTTCATCACATTTTTTCCCCAATTGGTTGCAGGACCCATCGAAAGAGCTCCGCATCTTTTAAATCAATTAAAGAAATTCAATGCTAATGCTCCGGTTTTATGGTTGCCAGGTATCTGGCTTGTAATTCGTGGATTTGCGAAAAAACTATTGTTGGCAGATCGCCTGGGCGTTTATGTAGATGCAGCATTCAATAACCCTGCAGCCACGACTTTACCTCAAGTGATTACATCAACTGTTTTTTTTGGATTTCAGATTTATTGCGATTTCTCGGGTTATAGCGACATCGCCAGAGGAATTGCCTCCTTTTTCGGAGTAGATCTGATGAAGAATTTCGACCTTCCCTACCTGGCCAAAAGCCTGTCTGAATTCTGGAGACGATGGCATATTTCGTTGTCCGGCTGGTTCAGGGATTATGTCTACTTCCCTTTGGGAGGAAGCAAAAACGGAACATTCAGCACCGTGATTAATCTGCTGGTGGTTTTCGGACTTAGTGGATTGTGGCATGGTGCCAACTGGACATTCCTTCTTTGGGGACTTTGGCATGGGGCAGGTTTAATTGGAGAAAGATTTCTCACACAAAGCACGAACCGAAGTTCAACTTCTGCTTCGGGCAATTCTAACCGGCTTATCCAGGGTTTCACTCTTTTTTGGGTTTTTACCGGTTGGTTCTTTTTCAGGGTAAATTCCATAGACGACCTCAGCCACTTACTTTTACACTCGGAGTGGAGTTTCCGGAATTTCAATCTTTTTCATTCTGCTTCCGAGCTCACCTTATCCGTGGTAGGAATTCTGATTCTATTGAT
>Ga0105046_10002402_pt1 | contig 29591 bp, 19 predicted proteins | sample MAT03_FD_78385 | JGI IMG/M metagenome (GOLD analysis project Ga0105046, IMG submission 78385) | Freshwater microbial communities from Lake Fryxell liftoff mats and glacier meltwater in Antarctica - MAT-03 (megahit assembly) | ecosystem: Environmental > Aquatic > Freshwater > Ice > Liftoff... | reverse complement strand
CGAATTCAACCACCGAAACAACCACCTAATACAACCATCGAATTAACCACCGAATTCAACCACCGAATTTAACCATCGAATTAACTATCAAATTCCTTTGTGGAAATTGAACTTTTGAAAGATGGCGTTGTTATATTTACATCTAAAATAAACAACTGTGGCATATCGCAATCAAAATCATTTTATTAAAGTACTTGAAGATGCGGGAGAACTTGTCCGCATTAAGGAATATGTAAATCCTCATTTAGAAATTACAGAAATTACCGATCGTATTTCGAAAGTTTACGGGCCGGCCCTGTTGTTTGAAAATACGGGGTACGATTTTCCGCTACTCATCAATTCAATGGGAACCGAAAAGCGAATGGCAATGGCTTTAGGTGTAGAAAAACTAGATGATATTGCACATCAGATTGAATCGCTTTTTAAAAATTTTACTTCTCCTAAAAATAGTTTCCTCGATAAATTAAAAATGCTTCCTCAATTGGGAGAAGTTGCTTCCTGGATGCCCAAAACAATTAGTGGAAGAGGAGCTTGCCAGGAGGTAGTGATGAAAGATCCTGACATCACTAAATTTCCGGTATTAAAATGCTGGCCTGAAGATGGTGGTCCGTTTTTAACACTGCCTGTTATTCAAACAAAAGACCCTTTGACAGGAATTCGAAATGTTGGACTTTACAGGATGCAGGTATTTGGTCCGAAATTGACTGCGATGCATTGGCATCGACACAAAGTTTCGGCCAGGCATTTTAATGAATACAAGAAATTAAAACAGCGAATGCCGGTGGTAATTTCACTCGGTGGTGATCCTGCATACGCATACAGTGGCACCGCTCCCCTACCCGATGGTGTAGATGAATTTATGCTTGCAGGTTTTATCAGGAAGAAACGTGTTGATTTGGTGCAATGTTTAACACAAGACATGCAGGTGCCTGCCGATGCCGATATTATTATCGAGGGATATATTGATCCTGATGAAGAGTTTATTTTAGAAGGACCTTTTGGTGATCATACCGGATATTATTCACTGGCCGATTACTATCCGAAGTTTCATATAACGGCCATCACGCATAGGAAAGATGCCGTTTACCCTGCTACCATCGTTGGAATACCTCCACAAGAAGATGCATGGATAGGAAAAGCAACAGAACGAATTTTTCTGGCTCCGATAAAAATGACTATGGTTCCTGAAATTATGGATATGGTGTTGCCAGTGGAAGGTGTTTTTCATAATCTGGTGATTGTAAAAATAAAAAAAGATTATCCCGGTCAGGCGCTGAAGGTGATGAACTCACTGTGGGGTGCCGGACAAATGATGTTCACCAAAATGATGGTTGTGGTGGATGGTGATGTAAACATTCATAACAATCTCGATGTAGCAAAATACATTTCCGAAAATACAGATCCATCAACAGACTTTATGTTTACTCAAGGTCCGTCGGATGTTTTGGACCATTCTTGTTCGCGTATGGCATTTGGCGGGAAAATGGGATTGGATGCAACTAAAAAGTTGCCGGAAGAAATTCCATTTGCACAACAGCCACAGCAAATTAATAGCTCTTCAATTAACGCTTCATCAATCAAATCCATTTTTCCTGAAATTACCGAAATCAACGATAGTTTATTATCTATAGGAATTTCATTGGTATTTGTAGCCGTTCAGAAAAACAGAAAGAATCATGTAAAAGAACTCAGTGAAAAAATCTTTAAACAAGAGAGTTTTAAAAATGTGAAGATGGTAATTTTTCTGGAGCATACTTTAGAAGTAAGTGATATTGCGGATGCGGTTTGGAGGTTTTCGAATAATGTTGATCCAAGGAGGGATAATTTTATTTATTCCGCAACTGACCTAAATGAAGTAAATCACATTGCTTTTGATGGCACTCGTAAAACAAAAGAGTTTGATGGATTCGATCGCGACTGGCCGAATATTCTAGCTTCTGAAGAAGCTACTATAAAACGTGTTGATGAAATTTGGGATAAACTCGGACTAGGACCATTTTTAAAATCACCATCACTGAAATACCGTAAGCAACTCTATAAGGGTGGGGCGGTTGTGGAGGAATAGGGAAACGGGAATTTAAAATTACCAATGTCCAATATCCAATGAAAACAGGAATTTAAAATTATCAATGTCCAATTAACAATGTAAAACTACCTCACATTGGAAATTGGACATTTTACATTGGTTATTCCCGGAAAAATTGGTTGATATGGAAAAATTCCTTGTTTTAGAATATAGAAACTATCAGTAGTCAATATTGGAAATTTTCTTTTGCGTTGGTCAATACTGACTAAAATCATATACTTCTTATCCTAACTGCAATACTTTTGCCACACATCAATTTACAGGGAGATGGAGGTTCAGGGAAGTAAAGTAGCTCCGGAGAAGCTGTTATTAAATTGTTTTCATTGCGGCGATACCTGCAGGGAAGATACCATTCATGCTCATGAAAAGGTGTTTTGCTGCGAAGGCTGTAAGCTCGTTTTTGAGATATTGGATGAGAACAATCTTTGTAATTATTATGCCCTGAATGCTACTCCCGGCAGCACAGAAACAAAAAAACTTCATAGTACCCGATATGATTTTCTGCAGGATGAGAAAGTCAAACAAAAACTGATCTCATTCACTGATGGGAATATCACCAATATCACTTTATTTATTCCTCAAATACATTGCAGTTCCTGTATCTGGTTGCTGGAGCATTTGTATAAACTAGATGCAGGGGTTAAACGATCTACTGTTAATTTTCTTAAGAGAGAGGTTAGTCTTGTATATAAAGAGGATGAGACGAATCTGTGTAAAATAGCTGAACTTCTCGATCAAATAGGATACACTCCTCATATCAGTCTTGAAAACCTGGATAAGAAAAACCAGGCTTCCTCCAATAAAACAGTGTACTATAAATTAGGTGTTGCATTTTTTTGCTTTGGTAACATCATGCTATTAAGTTTTCCTGAATACTTTGGATTGGAAGAATTAGTGGATTCTGAATTTCGAAAACTATTTGGTTATCTGAATATTTTATTGTCACTACCTGTATTGCTGTATGCAGACACTGATTTTTTTAAATCTGCTATAGCAGGATTGCGCCAGAGAAGATTGAACATGGATTTTCCTATTTCATTGGGCATTATTGTGATGTATGGAAGAAGCTTGTTTGAAATTCTTTCAAACACCGGTTCGGGATATATGGACACCTTTGCCGGACTTATTTTTTTCATGCTTTCCGGTAGGTTATTTCAGAACAAAACCTATGAACGTTTATCCTTTGAGCGCGATTATAAATCATACTTCCCCGTGGCAATTACTGTAGTTGAAAATGGAAAAGAAATGTCAAAGGCTGTATCGGATGTCAAGAGTGGTGACCGAATTATCATTCGCAATGAGGAATTAATTCCTGCTGATGCTGTTATCATAAAAGGTGAAGCAAACATCGACTATAGTTTTGTAACGGGTGAGAATATACCCGTCCCGAAAAAAAGTGGCGACCGTATTTATGCCGGTGGCAAACAAATGGGTACAACTATTGAGTTGGAAGTGATTAATGAAGTTTCACAAAGTAAATTAACTCAGTTATGGAATGAGAGTAATTACGGAAGTGCGGATGGCGACAAAAACATCAATTCTGTAGTTGATCGTGTGAGTAAAATATTTTCAATTGTTGTTATTTTAATAGCATTGGGTGCAGGAGGTTGGTATTTTTTTAACAATGATTTACCGAAAGCATTAAATTCCTTTACAGCAGTACTTATCATTACTTGCCCTTGTGCCCTGGCCCTCTCCTACCCTTTTACTTTAGGAAACAGCATTCGTATTCTTGGCAACAAAAAATTCTATCTCAAAAACACAGGAGTCATTGAAAAACTGTCGCACATAAATACAATTGTATTCGACAAAACAGGGACCTTGACAAAAGCAGGTGATGCGGCTATCGAATTCATTGGTAAAATGCCCAATTACCAACAAAATGTTTACATCCATTCATTAACCTCCAATTCTACACATCCGTTAAGCAGATTATTAACCAAATATCTGAATCAAAATACAAGGAGTATAATTAGTAATTACGTTGAAATTGCCGGAAAAGGAATTGAAGGAATAACAGAAGGAAACATCATCAAAATGGGTTCCTCTTCGTTTGTGAATGGATTTCACAAATCAGAATTGCAGCAATCCAATAAAACTACAGTTCACCTGTCGATCAATGACGAATATTTTGGATATTATACCGTAAGTAGCATTTACAGAGAAGGTTTGACAGTTACCATCAATAACCTTGGTAAAAACAATGAGATGCACTTGCTGTCGGGAGATAATAATTCGGAACGCCAAAATCTTTCCAATTACTTTGGAAATACTCATAATATGTATTTTAACCAATCACCATCCGACAAACTATCTTTCATTAAACAGTTACAGCAAGATAATAAAAATGTGATGATGCTTGGTGACGGGTTAAATGATGCCGGAGCGTTGATCCAGAGTAATGTTGGAATTGCAGTATCGGATAATATTAATAATTTTTCTCCTGCTTGTGACGGGATTCTGGATGCTTCAGAGTTTGATCGTTTGCCTATGTTTTTGCGATTCGCTCAATCATCCATGAAAATCATTTACATCAGTTATGTTATTTCCTTCCTATATAATTGTGTAGGTATCTGGTTTGCAGTGCAAGGTAATCTATCACCGTTATTTGCAGCGGTTATTATGCCTTTGAGTACAGTCACAATTATTTTATTTACTACCCTAACCAGTAATCTGGTAGCTTTTAAACAAGGGCTAAATTCTTAATGATCATTAACATTAAATTTTCTTGACAATACATGACAAAAGTCACTTTTATCTCTGACTCAAATCATATCGGTGGTTAGTCCACTAAAGTAATTTTGACACTTTAAAATTATATATTTCCAATGAGTGCACTATTTCTTTTAATTGGTATCAGTTTATTGGTTGCCATCGGATTTTTAATCGCTTTTATATGGTCGGTAAAAAAGGGACAATATGAAGATGAATATACACCTGCCATACGAATGTTACTGGATGATAATATCAATACAAAAGAGGAAACCAAACCATAAAAAGCAATATATAAATATATGGAATTAGAAAAATTTTATTATGACAACAAGATCGTCAAAAACTTCGCTTTTGCGACTATCATTTGGGGTTTTGTTGGCATGCTGGTTGGGCTCACAGCAGCCATACAGTTGATCTGGCCGGTATTCAATTTTGATTTACCTTATACAACATATGGAAGGATTCGACCACTGCATACCAACGCAGTCATTTTTGCTTTTGTGGGAAATGGAATTTTTATGGGAGTTTATTATTCATTACAACGATTAACCAAAGCCAGAATGTTCAGTGATTTACTGAGCAGCATAAATTTTTGGGGTTGGCAATTAATCATTGTTTCAGCGGTAATCACATTACCATTGGGAATGACATCAGGCAAAGAATATGCTGAACTTGAGTGGGTAATTGATATTGCCATCACACTTCTGTGGGTTGTGTTCGGAATAAATATGATGGGAACTATCATTAAACGACGTGAGAAGCATTTGTATGTTGCAATATGGTTTTACATAGCCACGTTTGTAACTGTTGCTGTTTTGCATATTGTCAATTCCTTTGAACTACCGGTAAGCTTATTTAAGAGTTACTCAGTATATGCAGGAGTACAGGATGCATTGGTGCAATGGTGGTATGGTCATAATGCTGTTGCGTTCTTTTTAACAACTCCCTATTTAGGTCTTATGTATTACTTTGTTCCAAAGGCAGCCAACAGACCTGTATATTCTTACAGATTATCGATTATTCACTTCTGGTCACTGATTTTCTTATACATCTGGGCGGGACCTCACCACTTATTATATACAGCACTTCCAGACTGGGCTCAATCCTTGGGAACAGTTTTTTCTATCATGCTTATTGCTCCATCATGGGGAGGTATGATTAACGGGTTGTTGACTCTGAGAGGTGCATGGGATAAAGTTCGCGAAAGCATTGTATTGAAATTTATGGTGGTTGCCGTAACTGCTTATGGAATGGCAACATTTGAAGGACCTATGCTATCATTAAAAAACGTTAATGCAATAAGTCACTTCACAGACTGGACTATAGCTCACGTGCACATTGGCGCATTAGGATGGAATGGATTTTTAACGTTTGGTATGCTATACTGGTTGATACCAAGAATATTCAGAACCGAATTACATTCCAAAAAACTAGCCGGTTTTCACTTCTGGATTGGAACCATTGGAATACTCTTTTATGCGATACCATTGTACTGGGCCGGATTCGCTCAAAGTTTGATGTGGAAAGAATTCACGGATGATGGTTTCTTAAAATACCCTAACTTCCTTGAAACACTTACGCAAATTATTCCTATGTATCGTTTGAGGGTGGTTGGTGGTTCATTGTATTTGATTGGTGTAATTGTAATGATGTATAATCTTTTCAAAACAGCCGGAGCAGGAAAATTACTTGCCAATGAAGAAGCTGAGGCACCTGCATTAATAAAACAATCAGTTATTCATAATCCCGGCGAACACTGGCACAGGAAACTGGAAAGAAAACCAATGATAATGTTGATTGCAAGTTTGATTGTAATACTTATCGGAGGTATTGTCGAAATGGTTCCAACATTCCTGATCAAATCCAATATTCCAACTATCAGCAGTGTAAAACCATATACACCACTCGAACTGGAAGGAAGAGATATTTACATACGAGAAGGATGTTACAATTGTCACTCACAGATGGTTCGACCTTTCAGGTCAGAAACCGAACGTTATGGAGAATACTCAAAAGCAGGGGAATTTGTTTACGACCACCCATTCCAGTGGGGTTCAAAACGAACCGGTCCGGATTTACATCGGATAGGTGGAAAATATCCTGATTCGTGGCATTTCAACCACATGGAGGATCCTACTACAATGTCACCGGGATCACTCATGCCTCCTTATCCTTGGTTGATAGAAGATGAACTCAATATTTCAGATCTGCCTGCTAAAATAAGGGCTATGCAAACTCTGGGTGTACCATATCCTCAAGGGTATGATCAACAAGCAGCCGGTGATCTTAAAAAACAGGCTGAAGCTATAACAGCCAACCTTGCAAAAGACGGCATAGAAATAATGAGTGACCGTGAAATTATTGCCATGATTGCCTATCTGCAAAGGCTGGGTACCGATATAAAAGCTGAACCTAAAACTGCAAACAAATGAAATTCATCAATTATCTTACAACAATCAGCGACATTGAAATCTTTCCCATGATTTCATTGATAACCTTCTTCGTATTCTTTATTCTGGTGGGAATTAAAGTTTCGATGATGGATAAAAAGACTATAGAAGAGACAGAAAATCTTCCTCTTGAAAACGATAAAAAAGTTTATTAAAAAACGGGGTATACCATTTAAACTTTATGAAAAAGAAACTGATTAATATATTATTGCTCATGGTATCATCAGGTGTTGCCTTAGCACAGGTAGCCATCACTACTACCGTGGAAAAAGTTCCTTCCAAAATACCCGGAATTGTTTCGGATCCGATGAGTTATGTGATCCTCTTTACCATTGTAATATTGGTGGCCACCATTTTGGTAATGTCACGGGTGATCCGTTTGCTTACCTGGCAGATTGCAGGTAAACCGCAACAAGTAGTTGTGGAGGAACCAGAACCAGAACAAGTGAAAAGGGAATCATTCTGGAATAAATTGAATGCAAAGCTGAACGATGCTGTTCCTGTTGAAAAGGAAGCTGATGTTTTGTTGGACCATGATTATGATGGAATTAAAGAACTTGACAACAATTTACCACCTTGGTGGAAATATGGCTTTTACCTAACAATTATTTTTGCTTTTCTATATATGATCAATTACCATGTGGTAGGTTCAGGAACAGTTCAACTTGATGAATACAATGCTCAACTTGCAGAAGCAGATTTGCAAAAACAAGAACGACTAAAACTGGCTGCTAACAATATTGATGAAACCTCAGTAACAACTTTAATCGCTGAAGCGGATTTATCAGCAGGTCAGAAAATCTACAACGAAAAATGTGTGGTTTGTCATGGTAAGTCAGGTGAAGGAAACGTAGGTCCAAATTTAACTGATGACTATTGGATTCACGGCGGAAATATAAGGGATGTTTTTAAAATTATCAAATACGGCTTCCCTTCAAAGGGAATGATCTCCTGGCAGAGTCAATTGAATCCGGTTCAGATGCAACAAGTATCAAGTTTTATTAAGAGTATAAAAGGTACCAACCCTGCAAATCCTAAAGAACAACAAGGCACTTTATATACTGAGGAAGGGAGTGTTGTTGCAGATTCAACAGCATCATCAGTAAGTGACTCTACAATTGCATCCGTTGCAGATAGTAGCTTGGCAACTAAATAACATAGAAAATATTTGTTATTACGACAACCTAAAATACAAAATTATCAAACAAAGAAAGTGCAAAAAATCAAATGAAACCGGAAAATAACAATGATGAATCATTTCGCGACACGGTTTCGACTATTGATGACAAAGGAAAAAGAGTTTGGATAACACCTCAAAAACCTAAAGGTCGATATTATGATGCACGCAAGTGGGTAAGTTATGTATGTTTGCTCATATTATTCGGGATTCCATTTATAAAAGTGAATGGAAATCCGCTTTTATTGTTCAATGTACTTGAGAGAAAATTCATCATTTTTGGATTAATTTTTTGGCCTCAGGACTTTTTTCTTTTCGGTCTTACCATGCTCACTTTTGTGGTATTTATTGTGTTGTTTACTTCGATATTCGGAAGGTTGTGGTGTGGATGGACTTGCCCGCAGACTATTTTTATGGAAATGGTTTTCAGGCGCATTGAGTATTGGATTGAAGGTGACGGAGCACAACAAAAATTATTAAATAAATCGGAATGGTCTACTGATAAAATTGTAAAGAAGTTCAGTAAACACAGCATATTTTTTATAATTTCCTTTTTAATTGCCAACACTTTTTTGGCTTATATAATTGGAATAGATGAGCTCAAAAAAATTGCCACCGAACCAATTGATCAACATCTCAGCGGTTTTTTTGCAATTATGATTTTCTCCGGAGTTTTTTATGGTGTATTTGCGCATTTCAGAGAGCAGGTTTGTTTGGTAGTTTGTCCTTACGGAAGGCTTCAAGGAGTGCTACTTGATAAGAATTCAATCGTGGTAGCGTATGATTATGTTAGAGGAGAACCACGAAAACATTTTAAAAAGAATGAAGAGCGACGGGCAGGTGATTGCATTGATTGCCACCAATGCGTAAGAGTTTGCCCAACAGGAATTGATATTCGACATGGAACTCAACTCGAATGCATAAATTGTACTGCTTGCATTGATGCGTGTGATAATATTATGGATAGTGTAGGGATGAATAAAGGGCTGATCAGATATGCAAGTGAAGATGGGATTGCAAAAAAACAAAAACTCAGATTCACTACAAGAATAGCGTTGTATACTGTGCTGCTTACATTGTTACTTACCGGACTTGGTGCAGGAATTGCTTTACGGTCGGATACTGAAACAACCATTTTGAGAACTCCCGGAATGCTATTTCAAAAACAAAATGATGGACGAATCAGCAATCTTTACAATTTTAAAATTGTGAATAAAACTACGAAAGACTTTCCATTGAGCTTTCGACTTGAAAATATAAAAGGAGAGATTCAATTGATAGGCACCGACCAGCTCATAGCAAAAAATCAAAATATATCCGAGGGAGAATTTTTTGTGATTGTAGATCATGATCAGATTCCGGAAAGAAAGACAAAAATAAAGATTGGTGTTTATTCAGGTGATGAAAAAATTGAAACAGTAAAAACTAATTTCATGGGTCCATCAGGGAGACACATGAAAGAGAAAAACCATAAAGCAGATGAAGATTAACTGGGGTTACAGAGTCACCATCCTCTATGTAGGATTTGTAGGACTGATTATATATTTTGTTTCCAGGAGCATGAACGAAAAAGTGGAACTTGTAGCCACCGATTATTACGCTCAGGAATTAAAATATCAGGATAAAATAGAGAGTATAGAGCGGAACAATGATCTGTCACAACCGACCATGATTAACTATGATGAAACAGGCCTTACTGTATCATTTCCTGCTGAATTAAAAGGTGGTGATATCAAGGGCAACATTCATCTCTTTCGCCCTTCAGATGATACAAAGGATGTTCTAATTGAAATCAATGCTGATGACACTATGGTTCAGCATATTTCAACAGATAATTTGTCAAAAGGAATGTACCGTGTTAAAGTGGATTTTACAGCAGGTGGTCACTCCTACTTTACCGAAAAACAAATAGTAGTAAGATAAAAAACAGATGTTCCAGCTTTCGGCATTGGTAATAGGTTTTTTAGGTAGTTTTCATTGCGTGGCAATGTGTGGCCCCATTGCTTTGGCACTCTCAGGGGGGCAAGGGGGTAACACCAAATACCTTATCGGGCGTTTAATATATAATTTTGGTCGCATTTTAACATATGGAATAATTGGACTGGCAGCAGGAATGCTCGGTCACACTTTGTTAATGGCAGGATTTCAAAAAAGTATTTCCATTGCTATTGGTGCGTTTATGATTATCTCAGTGATCACAGTATATTACTTGCCCCTAAAGTCAGGAACGAATGTTGTATCATTAAAAATAAATGCATTTATAAAGAAAGTATTCAGTGGAGTCATCAAAAAAAAGAATAACACTTCACTTTTTATCGCAGGATTGGCTAATGGGGTATTGCCATGTGGCTTTGTTTATATTGCACTGGCAGGAGCAGCAGCTACGCAAGAACCTTTATCAGGAGCAGGATATATGATTATGTTTGGACTAGGTACCTTTCCTGCAATGATGGCCGTTTCAGCATTCGGAAAAGTTGCAGGATTAAAAGCAAGAGCATTTTTAGTAAAGGCTGCTCCGGTATTGATGATCGTTTTAGGATTGATTTTGATTTACAGAGGATATAGCATGAAAGATAGCAGCTGTTGTCATCAAGGTAACAAGAGTATTACAGAAATTTCAAAGTAATAATTTACTCTTAAATAATTTTTCTTTTTTAATTTGCCCGAAGAATCTACTTATATTTACTTAATAAAAATATAAAGCTATGAAAAGAATAAATATTTCTTCGGGTTCACCATGGGAAGATGTTGTCGGTTATTCAAGAGCAGTAAAAATAGGAAATATTGTTGAAGTATCGGGAACTACGGCTATTGAAAATGGTGCTGTTATTGGCATTCATGACTATTACACTCAAACCGGATTTATTTTGAGAAAAATTGAAAAAGTTTTGAAAGAAGCCGGGTGCGAAATGAAAGACGTAGTACGAACCCGTATTTTTGTTTGTGATATTTCAAAGTGGGAAGAAGTTGCACGTGCGCATGCTGAATTTTTCAAAGAAATAAAACCGGCAGCTACCATGATTGAAGTAAGTAAACTAATAGCACCGGAACTTTTAGTTGAAATTGAGGCTAGCGCGATAGAGTGTGACAAGTGACTAGTGATCATTGACCAATGCAAATTTGACAAGTTTGCCCGCCCGTATTTGCGAGAGCGATGAGGGGGTCGGGGGGATTTTTTTAAATAAAAAAAGACTGACCTTATATTACTTGGAGTAACAAAAGGTCAGTCATATGAGAATCGAGAGATTTCTCGATCAAAATTAGTCTGGTATTTTAGTCTATGGCCAGAATCCCAGGGCGCCGTAGCTTGCGGCGAGTTTATTGATACCACTCACGAAGGCTGCCGTTCTTAGATCATCTATTTTAGAGTTCATATTCCGGATGGTTCGTATTTCATTATATGAGGCTATCATAGTTTCTTCAAGTCCTGATCTTACCAAATCTCTCTCATTGGCACCATGCACGATTAGTTGACGTTGCAATTTATCAAGTTTTTTTCCGGTCACTTTTTCAACAGCTCCTACAAGATGGGCAGTTTGAATTTCCTGAAAGCGTTTTTCCATCCTGCCAAAGCGAACATGCGACAAATTCTTCAACCATTCAAAATAGGAAACTGTAACTCCACCTGCATTCAAATACAAATCAGGAATGATCATCACTCCTTTTTTATTCAAAATATCTTCTGCTTCTTTTGTAACAGGGCCATTAGCACCTTCAGCAATCACCCGTGCTTTAATTCTGTTTGCATTTTCTTTGGTAATCTGGTTCTCCAAAGCGGCAGGAATTAGTACATCACATTCCAACTCGAGTACCTCTGAAGAATTTTTAAAATTTTTTGCTCCCGGAAAATCGAGAATTGATCCTTTTTCTTTACGGTGATCAAATACTTTGTCGATATCCAGACCTTTGGCATTATAAATTCCACCTTCGCGTTCAGCAATACCAACAATGATACCTCCACCTTCCATACAGAATTTTGCAGAAAAATAACCAACGTTACCAAGTCCCTGCACTATAATTTTCTTTCCTGCAATTCCGGGTTTTATACCCAATTTCTTCATATCTTCTTTGTTGTCGAGAGCTTCTCTCACACCAAAAAACAATCCCATTCCGGTTGCTTCGGTTCTTCCTTGAATTCCACCTTGTCCAAGTGGTTTACCTGTCACACAACCAAGGGCGTTTATTTCATCATGTTTAAAAGTTGCATAGGTATCTGCAATCCAAGCCATTTCACGAGGACCTGATCCATAATCGGGTGCAGGCACATCAATTCCGGGCCCAATCATATTTCTTTTGATGAGTTCTGTGGTATAACGACGGGTAATTTTTTCAAGATCTCTTACTTGAAATTTTGCAGGGTTAATTTTTATTCCCCCTTTTGCTCCTCCGAAAGGAACATCTACTACGGCACATTTAAAGGTCATGAGTGTGGCAAGAGCTTCAACCTCCTGCTCATCCACCATTTCACTGTAACGGATACCACCTTTTGTAGGCGTTTTGTGGTGACTATGCTGCACCCGTATACCTTCAATTACCTGCACTACACCATTAATTTCAACAGGGAAATTAAACTTATAAATTCCGTTGCATACTTTAATCTGAGCAAGCAATCCCTTTGAATGGCTGGTAAATGCAGCAGCCTTATCAAAATAGGAATGAACATCTTTCAGAAATTTGGAGCCATCACTCATAAAGTTGTTTTGATTTTAGGATTAGTATTTTAGATATGATAAATATTTGATAATTAAATATTGAAATCAGATAGCAAAGCATCAGAAATAAAAAACCTGATGTTACTTGAATTTGAAAATGCGGCCAGTGTTGCAATATATTCCGGTGATTCATTCCAGGAAGTCATATACAAATCATGGTGTCCATGCGGAGGTAGTGGAACGGTAGACGTTTTACCTGAGAAATCGAGTTCCTTAAGTTTGTCGTTGATTCCTTCACCTGTTAATTTCAACCATGCTTCCTTGCGAGTCCATATTCGGTAAAAATAATCTGATTCGTCACTATTTTTTAGTGTTCTGAAATGAACTAATTCATTGGCATGATAGTTTGCTTCGGCAAATCCATCCGTATCAAAATCAGGAATTATTTTTTCGACATCAATACCTACATCCGAATTAAATCCGATTGCTACTAAAATTTTACTTCCGGAATGAGAGATGTTAAAATGTAACTTGAAAGGAGAACCGGCAAGGATGGGTTTTTGCTTCACTATTGGAGACAGATCCAGTTTGGAAGCTTCAATGGAAGTATAATGAGCGAGTAATTTTCTGATAAACACATGACCGGATTCGTAAACCCGTTTATCTTTTTCAAAATGGTACTTAGCAGCCCTGTTCAATTCATCATTTGATAACAAATAGGGTGCTTCTCTTAAAAAAGGATCGTCAAAGTGGATAGTATGGGACCACACATGAATTTCATCATGCAGGTTCCCTTTTTGAGGCATTTTATGTTCCCTTTTGATGTCCTTTAAATTACTAAAATGAAGTTTCATACATGGGAAATTTGGCTACGAATATACTACAAAAATCAAAGTAGTGCCGCCGAAAACATTCCTCCGGCTCTTTTGTCCCCATTTTTAGGATTTTCTGCATGCAATCGATCCAGATACTCCTTCAGTTTTAGAGAAAGTATAATGTTATAAGGCTCATCAGTAATAATGGTATCGTTGTTACAACCTTCAATGATGGTAGTTTCAATTTTGCCTTTAATAAGCCTGTCCCAGCCAAGATATTCATTATAAAAAGCCTCAATTGAATCGGCTGTTCTGAATATAACAAGGGAACCGTTATAAATATGTGCCGGGTGATAATTGAGAATAGCAAGTGAATGAATGGTTCTCAGATCATTTCCGACCTCAGTTAAGGGTTCATCAATTTGAATTTCCGGGATAACCGTTGCCTTGTCGGAAGGAAGAAGGTCTTTCGCTTTGGTGAAAAGCTTCTTACCCAGATTAATATTCTTTTCGATAGCATAGTTGAACTTATCACCTATTTCCATTTTCATGAACTTGTTGAGTTCATTTTTAACCTTGTAGATAGTTGGATTTTCGGGGGGCGCATAATTATTTAACATAGCCAGGAAGGCCACTTTCTCGCCCTGAGCTTCCAGCATCGCTGCCATCTCAAAAACAACCATACCACTAAAGCATAAACCTATCAAATGATAAGGTCCGGAAGGTTGAACTTCTTTCATGACTCCTATATAATATCGGGCCATTTCTTCTATGGTAGTATGTGGTTCTTGCTTATCGTCGAGGCCACGTGGTTGAATAGCGTAAACAGGTTGATTTTCACCCAAATGCTTAACTAATACTCTCCAACGATGCACATTGCCATTGTGCATATGAATACAAAACAAAGGAGGCATTGAACCTTTTACCTGTAATGGAACCAGACACGACCATGGTTTAGATGACTCTTCAGAATTGATAATCCGTGCTAAATCTTCAATAGTAGAAGCCCGGAATATAACTGATAATTGAATTCTCACACCCAACTGCTTCTCAACCTCATTGAACATCTTAACACCAATGATGGAGTGGCCACCCAATTCAAAGAAATTGTCTTTTCTCCCAACTTTTTCAATACCAAGAACTGAACACCAGATATTGGCAAGAACTTCTTCAATACCAGTCTTTGGTTCTTCATAGGAATCTACTCTGCCGGAAATAATTTTTCCAGGCACCGGCAGTGATTTTCTATCTATTTTACCATTGACTGTGAGAGGCATTTCATCAAGGAAGACAAAAGCCGCAGGCACCATATATTCAGGAAGATTTTTCCGTAACTGAACTTTGATATCTTCAGCTGTGGTAATATTTCCTGAATTCAAGACAATATAGGCTACCAGTTTTTTATCTCCGGGCTCGTCTTCACGGGCAATAACTATTTGTTTCTTTACAGATGGCAATGTCAGCAATTGAGATTCAATTTCTCCTAATTCAATCCGATACCCTCTTACTTTAACCTGATTATCAATTCGACCTAAAAACTCTATTTCACCATTTAAACGTTGACGGGCAAGATCTCCTGAATCGTATAATCTCATGGGTTCACCATTGATAGTAAGAATCAGGAACTTTTCGGAAGTAAGATCTGCTCGGTTATGATAACCACGCGCCAACCCTCCTCCACCAATAAACAATTTTCCGGGAACACCGGGTTGCAAGAGCTGGTAATTGGCATCCAGAATAAATACTTCAGCATTATTGATAGGTTTACCAATGGTGAGTGCATCAATTGGCTTTAAAACATCCTTGATAACACAACCCACAGTGGCTTCTGTGGGACCATATTCATTTACAATCTCCATTGCCGGATTTATACTTTGCAAAATCTCAACATGACGAGATGTTAACTCCTCTCCCCCTACTATCGCCTTTTTTATTTTACCGGTTTTTATTCCAAGATTTTCCAATACCAAAATATGCGCCGGCGTCATTTTAATAACATCAACTTTAGTCTTAGGATCAAAAGAATCTCTCAGAATATCAGGAACATCATCAAATTGATTAAAAATAGTAAGTGCTTTACCTCTTGTTAAGGTACAGAATATACTCGTAACCGTTAGATCAAAGGATAAGGAACTGTACAATCCGAAATTTCCGAATTCCTTGTTCCCAAAATAATGATCATTACACCATGAAATGTAATTAACTACTGTATAATGTTCAACGATAACTCCCTTAGGATTTCCGGTTGAACCAGAAGTATAAATAACATAACAAATATTTCGTGGTGTTACAGAAGTAACAGGTTTTGCCATGGAATACTTCTTCAATAGCTGATCAAAATCTTCACAGCATATAGAAGTTGCATTTGCAGAACCGACATTAACAAGCAAATTCTTCTGAGTAATAACTACCGGAGCATTACAATCATTAATTAAATAAGATACCCTATCATCAGGATATGAAATGTCAATAGGCACATAGGCTCCACCGGCTTTTAGAATTCCAAAAATGGAGATCATCAAATCAATTGAACGCTCCATAAAAACAGCAACCATACTATCCGGTGCTACTCCTAAAGAAATTAAATGAGCAGCCAATTGATTCGACCTGTCATCCAGCTCTTTATAAGAAATACTTTTATCGCCATAAATTAAGGCAATGCTACCGGGAGTTTTAATGGCTGCATTTTCAAATAATTCATGAATACAAACGAAAGGATAATCTGTTTCTTTTCCCTTCCAATCTTGAAAAAGGAGATGATTTTCTTTGTCGGTGAGCAAATTATAAAAAGCAATTTTGTCATCAGGATTTTGAGAGATGCTTTTTAACAATTCAACAAATTCAGTCACACGATTCAACATCATTTCGTCATCAAAAAGATCGGTGTTATAAGTACATTCCAGAGTCATTTCTCTACCCGAACCGGCGGCATTAATGAAAAATTCAAAATTTTCATAGTGCCTTGGGTTGGTTGTAAAAGTATAGGTACAACCATCAAAATCTACTCCATTTGTAATTCCCAAATCCACGTTAAAAGAAACAGGCACCAACGGAATTCTGCTGGGATCACGGGGGATATTTAATTTTTGAATGAGGCTACCGAAAGTATAACGTTGATGATCGTAAGCATCTAAAATTTCCGGCTTTCTAAGTTTAAGATATTCGTTAAAGGTAGAAAGGGAATTAATTTTGCTTCTTAATGGCAACAGGTTAACACAATGTCCTACCAGATTTTGCTTTCCTTCGAGCGATTGTCCTGCAGCAGCTAATCCAACTACCACATCATCGCTGCCGGTAATCCGGTGCATAAAGATTTCAAATGCTGCAACAAAAGTGGAAACAAAAGAAGTTCCCTGTTTAGCTCCAATTTTTTTAATGGAATCAATAAGGTCTGGATTAACTTCTACATCTATTCGTTTTGCAGTATAAGTTCGAAGTGGAGGACGTTGTTTGTTGAGTGGCAATTCCATAACAGGAATGTTGCCCTGAAATTGTTTCAGCCAGAAATTTTCAACTATGGCCGACTCCGTTGATTTAAGGTAATGCTGCTCATCGTTAGCGTACTCAACATAAGAAATTGCCGGTTCATCACTGTATTCTTCACCTCTTACAAGTGCGGAGTACATTTTACTTAAGTCCTGCATAATAATCCCCAATGACCAGCCATCGCAAACAATGTGATGAAAAGTAAGGATTAACTGATGCTTCGTAGGATTAAACTTAATTACTGAAATTTTTCCCAGAGGACCGGCAGCAAGATTAAAATCATGTTCAGCTTCACCAACAAGAATATTCGAAACTTTTACAACTTTAATATCATCGCTAAATGCGGAAAGATCAATTAGCGGAACATCAAGTATCACTGTTTCCGAAATTTTCATTTCCATTCCATCATCGCTGAAAGTTGAACGCAAAGCCGCATGCCGTTCAAACAAAAGCTGTACAGCATTCTTTAAATGTTCAAAATGAAAGTTCCCATTCAGGTGTAGAGAAACGGATTCATTGTATGCACAATTAGCAGCATGTCCGCCAAATTGAACGTTTGTCCATATTTCTCGCTGAGATTCGGTGGTAGCTACACGAAGCGGTTCAGATCCGGCAAACGGATCAAAGTCAACAGAATTAAAAACCAAATCGTTATTTTGATTGGTATTGGAAATATTCATAATCGAAAATAAATATGTTTTACTGTTACCGCCATTTATGACTTTAAAACCTGCTTGTACTTTCCCGGTCGCTGTGGATCAGCAACAAACCAACCCGGATTTCCATGAGCATCTTTTCCTAACATAGCACCGGGAATCGGAGGTGCAGAACTATCGGCACCATGATTTTTATGTCCATTAACAGGAGCATTATTCACATTGCTTTGACTTGGAAGAAATCCTGTTTTCTGCAATTCTGTAGTTGCTTCAATAAATCTGGAGATCACAAAATCAACGTCTGCATCGGTAAATGCATCCGTAAAGAAACAAGGAAACCCATCATAAATGTGAACACCTTTTTCACGCAACATCAAAAACAATAATTCACCAAATGGCTGTTCCACATCCCACTTAACTTTAAACAGCGATCCAAAATTCACGAGATGAAATGGAGCACCGGTTTTAGATGTGAAGTCATTTATTGTATTAACCAACTTATCAGTATATCCATTTAATTTATCATAAATCGTCATCCCTCTCTCTTTCAAGTGAAGAAGCACTGCTTTTGCAGCAGCCAATGCAAGCGGGTGGCGAACGAAAGTTCCGGCGAAATAGGTAACTCCTACTTCAGGAACTGAGTTATCACCAAACTGCCAATGTCCACCATCCAGGGCATCCATGAATTCCTTTTTGCCGGCAATTACACCAATTGGCATTCCTCCACCAACCACTTTACCATAAGTTCCCAAATCAGCTTTAATATCATAGAATGATTGAGCACCACCCGGCAATAAACGGAAGCCGGTAATTACTTCGTCAAAAATAAGGAGGCATTCGTTTTGCTCAGTAATTTTGCGTACTTCCTGTAAGAATGCTTTTGGTTTAAAATCGGCACGACGACTTTGAATAGGTTCCACCATTACTGCAGCAATTTCATCTGCACGTTGACGGATGATCTCCAGAGTTTCGTCGGTGCCATAATCCAATACCAACATATTTTCAACTGCTTCGGGCATAATTCCTGCAGAAGCTGGGAATGACTTTAATTTTTTTGTACCTCTCACAATCACCTCATCATTTATTCCATGATAAGATCCGTTAAAACAAACAATAATACTTCTTCCGGTAACGGTACGGGCTATACGCATAGCACCCAACACCGCTTCGGAACCGGTGTTACAAAATCCTGCTCTGTCATAACCTGTAAATTCACATATCATTTTGGCTACTTCACCTGCAAGAGGATGCTGAGGGCCGAGCTCAATACCGCTCTTTAATTGCTCCTCTACTGCCTTCATAATGATTGGTGAACCATATCCAAGAAAGTTGGAACCAAAACCATTGAGTACGTCAACATATTCGTTTCCATCAAGGTCCCACATGCGGCAACCTAATGAACGATCCACCACAACCTGATAAATTAATTCTTTGATGGTAGGTTTAAAACCGGTAACCACACGAGGGTCAGCAAGGTGTGCCCGATGTGTTTGGGTATATGATTTTGATTTGGCAGTTTTTGCATTATAACGTGCAGTAAAATCGCTTATCCATTTCTTTTGCTCAGCAGAAAGTTCTGTTGAAACTGCCTTTTCAATTCGAGCAATTGCACCAAAAGGTTTAGATAATTCAGCCTTTTCATTTTCACTAACATCAGCAAGACTTAATTTTGCTGATACAGGTTTATCATTATTTGCTGTTGCCGGTTTATTTTCAGGTCGTTGAGGAGGAGCAGATAATGGTTGCATCATTGCAGGAGCTGCATTCATTCCACCCATCATAGTTAATTGTTGTTGCATCACTTGCAATTGTTGATTGATGAGCCATTGCATAGATCCCGGAGCTGCATTGCCAGCAGGTTGTGGTGCAAATTGCATGGGTTGTGACTGAGGCATTGAAGTTCGTTGTTGTGGAACTGCAGCAGCTACAGGTGCAGGTAACGCATCTGCTGGCAGCGATTTATCAAGATGATTTGATAATGCATCAAGAGATGAAAAACTTTCATTCAGTTGGCGGAAAGTAATTTTTGTTCCATATTTTTTTGAAATAGTTAATGCAGCCTGAGTAAGAAACAAGGAATCCATTCCAAGTTCCATAAAGGAAGAAGAAGAATCAGCAGTGGCCAATTCAATTCCGGAAGCTTCTTCCATTACACTCTTTAATTCAGTAATGATTCGATCTTTGCGCGAAGGCGTATTCATATTTGTTGAAATTATATTTTGTGTGAAATCTGTGTTTGCAAATTGTTCCTGAGAATAATATTGTTCATCGGCAACAAAAGGATTGTATGGATGAAATGTATTTAATGGCTGACCCATAGGAACAGGATCTACCCAATAACGTTTTATCTCAAATGGATAGGTAGACAAAGGAATATGTTTACGTTGCTCCAGTGCATAAAAATCGTTCCAGTTAATGCTTATACCTGACAACCAAAGCTGACCAATAGTCATTAGCATGGTATTCCATTCAGCATCATTTTCGGCTGTATCCGGTAACGAAGGAAAAGCAAATTGTTTTTTAAGATCAGTAGCTTGTTGCTTGGCTAATATAGATGCAGTGTTTCTTGGTCCCATTTCGAGTAAGACCAAAGAAGGATTGTTATTCCAAATTGTTTTTATGCCATCAGCAAAACGTACAGGTAAACGTAAATGCCTCGACCAATAACCCGGATCGGTTGCCTGCTCAACTGATAACCATTCAGAAGTAGCTGTAGAAACAACCGGGATAGTTGGAGGATTCAATTTTACTTTGCTCACCAATGCATTGAAAGGATCCACAATCGGATCCATCATGGGTGAGTGAAAAGCATGGGAAGTAAATAATTTTTTACAGATGATCTCTTTTGATTCTAATACTTGCTGAACCTTTTCAATGGCGCTATCATTACCTGAGATAACACTCAATGATGGGCCGTTGATGGCAGCTATTGAAAGGTCAGGCGTAAGGTAAGCCATCAGTTCTTCTGCAGGCATGCGAACAGAGAGCATTGAACCTTTCGGTAATTCCTGCATCATCCGCCCACGGTTGGCTACCAGCATTAAAGCATCTTCGAGACTCATAACACCGGCGATACATGCAGCTGCGAATTCACCAATGCTGTGTCCGACTAAAGCAGAAGGTGATATTCCCCAGCTCATCCATAACTTCGACAATGCATATCCAATCGTAAATAACGAAGGCTGAGTATAGCAAGTATCCTGTAATTGTGCGGAGGCCTTTTCTTCATTTCCTTTGGCAGGATAGAGAATTGTTTTCAAATCAACTTTGAGATGTGGCAACAAAATTTCGGCACATCGATCAACAGCATCACGAAAAACAATTTCATCCCTGTAAAGGTTACTTCCCATATTTACATACTGAGAACCTTGGCCGGGGAACATAAATGCTACTCCATTTGCTACCGAATCCAATGATCGTGAGGCAGAGCGACTGATACTTTTTTCTTCAAGTTGTTTAATTGCATCCTGTAAAGAATCGCAAACAACAATTCTGCGATTTATAAAAGAAACTCGTCCGGTTTGCAATGTGAATGCAGCATCGGCAATATTGATATCGGGATGATTAGAGAAATAATTTTTAAGTTTTTGAGTAGCATTCTCTACATTATCTTTTCCCTTTGTAGAAATCAAAAGGAGGTGTTTGCTACGTGATATACCTGATGGCTTTTGTTCGGGAGCCTCTTCAACTATAACATGAACATTGGTACCACCAACACCGAATGAACTCACTCCTGCTCTTCTGGGTGCTCCAACGGAGGTCCATTCTGAGAGTTTATTATTCACATAAAAGGGTGAATTAACAAAATCTATTGCAGGGTTAGGTGAAGTATAATTTATTGATGCAGGAATAACTTTATTCTGCAGTGAGAGGGCTGTTTTAATTAAACCTGCAACACCTGCGGCCGCAGTGAGATGTCCAAAATTAGATTTAACAGAACCTATGGCACAATATTGAACTTTATCTGTTCCACCTCTGAAAGCCTGAGTTAATGCCTCCACTTCAATGGGATCACCAAGTGGCGTCGCCGTTCCGTGAGTTTCAACATAGGAAATGGTATCGGGAGTGACGTTTGCATCGGCCTGAGCCATGGCAATAACATTGGCTTGACCCTCAACTGAAGGAGCGGTGAAGCTTGCTTTTTCGGCACCATCATTATTAATTCCTACTCCGCGAATTACTGCATATATAGCATCACCGTTATCAACAGCATCTTTATATCTTTTTAATATTACTACTCCACTTCCATCACTAAAAACAGTTCCACGCGCATTCACATCGAATGAACGGGTGTGACCATCTTCAGAAAACATGCCGCCTTCCTGGTAAAGATGTCCGCTATTGAAAGGAGAAGTAATTGCGATTCCTCCTGAAATGGCCATGTCGCATTGATTATTCCATAAACCCTGACAGGCCATAGCCACAGCCGTTAGTGAAGTGGAGCAGGCTGTGTGCACACTAAGTCCCGGACCGGTAAGATTCATGAAATGGCTAATGCGGGTGGCGATATAATCTTTTTCATTGGCTACCATCACCTGAAAACCACCTACCTTTTCAATCAAATCTTTATGGTGAATAACATTGTTAGTGTAATAGGTATTGTTCCCCATTCCTGAATAAACACCAATCAATCCATCATATCCGGCGGCGGTGTATCCGGCATTTTCAAGAGCTTCCCAACATACTTGTAAAAAAATTCTTTGTTGAGGATCCATCAATTCCGCCAAACGCGGATTGACACCGAAAAACGAGGCATCAAATTTATCCGCATCATCAATTACACCACGGGCTTTTACATATGAGGGATCATTTTTTACTGAAGGGTCGATGAATGGATCTATTTCGGCATCGGTAAAAAATTTAGTGGTCTCTTTTCCGGCTAAAAGATTGTTCCACATTTCTTCCACAGTGGAGGCACCGGGAAATTTTCCGGCCATACCGATTATAGCAATTCCATCTTCAACGGATTTACGTGAACCATTAGAATCATTTTTGCCCTGACGTTCTTTAGCGCGGTCGAATGAAGATTTTTTTGTGGTACCATCCTGAATAGAACTTAACAATCCACGAATGGTAGGAAACTGGTACAATTTTACAACAGGGATATCCATACCCTGTTCCTGACGAAGTTTAGCAATCGATTGTAATGCAAGAAGCGAGTTGCCTCCCAAATCGAAAAAATTATCATCTACTCCAATTTTATTTATCCGTAGCAAACCCGACCACATTTTTGCAACCACTTTTTCTTCGTGTGATTGAGGTTCAACAAATGGAGTTCCAATGTCAGGACGTGATTCATCGGGTTTAGGTAACGATCGGCGATCAATTTTACCACTCGGAGTTTTAGGGAGTGCTTCCAGAAAAACAAATGATGAAGGAAGCATATACTCGGGTAACATTTCGGCAATAAATTTTCTGATTTCGCCCGGTGATAATTTTTTATTATTTTCAATTACCAAATAAGCAACAAGGCGTTTATCACCCGGTTCATCTTCACGAACAGTCACTGCTACCTGAGTAACAAAAGGATGTTTGCTAAGTGTTACTTCTACTTCACCTAATTCAATGCGATAACCACGAACTTTCACCTGATTATCGGCACGACCCAGGTACTCAATATTTCCATCAGGCAAATACCTGCCCAGGTCACCGGTTTTATAAATTCTAGAATATTTTTGTGAGTCAAAGGGACTTTTGATAAAACGATCTGCTGTAAGCTCCGGTCGATTTATATATCCTCTCGCAAGAGCCATTCCTGCTATGTAAACTTCACCTTGTTCGCCGTACTCAACAGGCAACAGGTTTTCATCTAACAAATATATATGCGTGTTGGAAATCGGAGTTCCGATAGAAGGAAGTGGCATCCATTTTTCGGGTGTACCGGTAAGGGTGAGTGCAGTTACAACATGTGTTTCGGTAGGACCATAATGATTATGAAGTTTGCAATTTGGCAAATGAGTAAAGAAACTTGCAATGTGTTTTGTAATTTGTAATTGTTCACCTGCAGTCACAACATCTTGTAATCCAGATGGCCAAATACGACTGTTATCTGCGACTTCGGCAAGATGCTGGAGTGCAATGAATGGAAGAAAAAGTCGCTGCACATTATTTTGCTGAATAAATTCCAGCAGTCGAATGGCATTCAACCGCATTTCATCGCTAATAAGAATCAACGTTCCCCCTGTTGTCCATGTAGTGAAGAGTTCCTGAAAAGAAACATCAAAACTAATAGGTGCAAATTGTAATGTACGTGCTGCTAAGCCTAAATTTGTTTTGGTATTTTGCCAAGAAATTAAATTCATTAGTGCCTGCTGCACCATCCCTACACCCTTTGGCATTCCTGTAGAACCGGAGGTAAAAAGCACATAGGCCAAATGCTCTGGTTTTACAATATGGATTGGATTGTCATCTGAAAATTTGGAAAAATCATCCCATTCGGTATCAAGAGACTTAAGTGATGAATTCGATTTAGAAAAAATATTTCTGAATTGTTCCTGAATCAGCATCACTTTAATACCGGATTCACTCAACATGTACTCAATTCTGTCGGAAGGATAAGCAGGATCAAAAGGAACATAAGCCGCTCCCGATTTAAGAATTCCTAAAACTCCAACGACCAGATTAAAAGAACGTTCTACACAAAGACCTACCAAATGATCGGTACCAATTCCTTGATTTTTCAGATAACCTGCTACTTTATTGGCTTTGCTGTTTAATTCTTGATAGGTTAATTTTGAACCATTAAACTCAACTGCAATATTCTGAGGTGTTAGTTTACATTGCTTTTCAAACAATTCAGGCAAACAAATCTGAGCCGGAAAATCGGCGTCTGTATTATTGAAATGGTAAAGCAGATCTTTTTGTTTCAGACTAAGTTGTTTCATTGTTAAGATTCAAAGTGTGGTATTGGTTGATTTAAGGGCTATTTTTTGAAATAATAATACATAGAATATACGCTCCGGATAGCACTTTGTTTCAAATTTAACAAATACACAACCTCATTCACTTTGATACAACCCAAAATGAGAAGATTACAATTCGTTGTATTCTGATTGTTAAGTAATTACAAAATTAGTTGAACCCAACCTAAAAGACATTTCATTCACCAAAATTTTTGAGGGTTTTATCAAAAAGCGGATTTTACACATATAATTGATTTGCAACAATATAACACATGTCAAAGCGATTTTATACATTTGACTCCTCAAATCGTCAGGTTTTATGAAGGAATTTCCTACTTATTTCAAAGTGACCACATACATGTTCCTAATCATTATGATCGTTTTCGTACTTTATGTAGGGAAGTCATTTCTGATTCCGGTGAGCCTTGGGGTTTTATTAACGTTTTTGCTTATGCCCGTGAGTAGATGGCTGGAATCGAAGAGATTTCCACGAACATTAGCCATTGTGATGAGCATAATTTTAATGATTGTAGTAGTTGCCGGGTTGCTGTTTTTCCTAAGCAGTCAATTTATGTCATTTTCAGAGGAGATGCCACTATTAAAAGTTAAATTAACAGAAAAATTTACTTTTCTGCAACACATGGTTTCTGACAATTTCCATGTAAGTGAAGGAAAACAAATTGCATGGTTGGAGAATCAAATGGTAACCATGATGGAATCGAGTGGTCAGATATTCGGAAACATATTTAGTGCGACCGGAAATTTTTTAGCTGCTGCCACATTAATTCCAATTTACATTTTTTTCTTCACCTTTTACCGTCACAAATTCAAAGATTTTGTAAAATATGTAGCACCTGTGGAGCAGCATGATTTGATGATTAATGTGATGCGACGTACCAGTCAGGTTTCACAAAAATATTTGGTGGGTTTGTTGATCGACATCAGTATTTTAGGGGTGCTGAACAGCATAGGATTTTTAATTTTAGGAATTAACCACGCAATATTACTGGGAGTTATAGCCGGCTTGTTAAATATCATCCCATACATAGGGGTGTTGATAGGAAGTATTTTTCCTATCATCATGGCTTTACTAACAAAAGATTCTATTTGGATAGCTATCGGAGCCTTGGGTGTTTGTGTTTTCGTACAATTCCTAGACAATAATTTCATCACACCTAAAGTTGTTGGATCGGCTGTATCCATTAACCCATTGGCAACCATGATTGCTTTATTGATTGGCGGAACCATATGGGGAATAGCAGGTATGATGTTATTCATTCCATTTCTGGGAATGCTTAAAGTTATTTTTGATAATGTAGAACAATTCCGTCCATTTGGTTTCTTGATTGGAGAAGAACAGAAACTTAAATCAAAGAAAAAATTATTTTTTTAAGAATAAAGGCTAATTTTTAATAATTAAAACATTGAAAAAATTTACCATCGGCTTTTCCCCATGCCCGAACGATGCATTTATTTTTGAAGCGCTTGTAAACGGACGAATAGACACCGGTGACTATCACTTTGAACCTTTACTTGAAGATGTAGAAGAGCTCAACCGAATGGCACTGCAAGGCAAACTGGATATCACCAAGATGAGTATAGGCGTTTATGCAGCTGTTTCAGCAAATTATGTAATACTTGATTCCGGAAGTGCTTTAGGAAAAGGGGTTGGTCCGCTTTTAGTAAGTAAAACGAAAGTTGAAAACACTGATTATCCCCAATTAAAGGTTGCTATTCCCGGCAAATACACCACAGCCAATTTGTTACTATCTGCTTTTTATCCTCAGATTACCCAAAAGCATGAAATGTTGTTTTCTGATATTGAAAACGCAGTTCTGACCGGAGCATTTGATGCCGGACTCTTAATTCATGAGGGACGGTTTACCTATGAAAAGAGAGGACTCTTTAAGCTTTTTGATTTGGGTGAGGTATGGGAACAAAACATGAAAATGCCTTTACCCCTGGGTTGCATTGCAGCTGCCAGAAAAATTCCTCCTGCCGACAGAATTGCGATTGACAACTTAATAAGGACCAGTTTGGAATATGCGAATCAAAACCCTCAAAAAAGCAGTCAATATATTCTCGAAAATGCTCAGGAAATGGAGCCCGACGTAATAGCTGGACATATCGCTTTGTATGTAAATGAATTTTCCTTAAATTTGGGAACTGAAGGCCGCAAAGCAATCAGTTTCTTATTACAAAAAGGTATTGAACAAGGATTACTCCCTCAACTAACCCAACCTGTTTTCAACTCAATTCAATCATGATTATAGTTACCGGTGCAGATGGATTTATTGGCAGCTGCCTTGTTGGGAAATTAAACCTGGAGGGATACAACGATATTGTAGTTGTGGATGATTTCAGTAATGAAATTAAAAACAAAAATCTTCACAATAAAATATTTTCACATAAGGTACACCGTGATGAATTTATTTCATGGCTAAAAGTCAACCACAAATTAGTGCAATTTATATTTCACATTGGAGCACGAACAGACACCACAGAATTTAGTGTTGAAATTTTCAATAGATTAAATCTTGAGTATACCAAAGCGGTTTGGAACAGTTGTATCGAATTCGGTTTACCACTTGTTTATGCATCTTCGGCTGCAACGTATGGTGGTGGTGAGTTGGGGTATGACGACAACCACGATATTATTCCTCAACTAAAACCATTAAACCCTTACGGAGAATCAAAAAATAATTTCGATATATGGGCACTTCAGCAGGAGCGTAAACCCTATTTCTGGGCAGGTTTAAAATTCTTCAACGTTTATGGTCCTAATGAATATCACAAAGAGCGAATGGCTTCCGTAATATTTCATGCTTTTAACCAGATCAATGAAAAAGGGAAAGTAAAATTATTCCGATCACATAGAGCGGAATATGAAAATGGAAAACAACTACGTGATTTTATTTATGTGAAAGATGTGGTGAATGTTTGCATGTTCCTGATGATGCACCGAAAACATTCAGGTATTTATAATTTGGGAACAGGAAAAGCGCGATCGTTTTTGGACCTTGCCACAGCTACTTTCAATGCAAAAGAAAGTCCTGTAGATATAGAATTTACCGATATTCCTGAAGATATCAGGGAAAAATATCAGTACTTTACTGAAGCCAATATGTCGAAGCTAAAAGATATTGGATACAATAATTCCTTTCATTCACTGGAAGAAGGGATCACCGATTATGTTACGAACTACCTGATACCGGGGCGATATTTTTAAAAGGTTTATGATTCGGAAAATTCTCGATAACAAAATTATTCGCTATTTTTTTTCTGCAGGCACTGCTACTGTGGTGGATATATCCGTTTATTTTGTTTCCTTTAATTATATTTATCAGAAGCAGGATATTCACATTTTTAATGTAGCGGTATTATCAGCGCCAACTGCATCATTAATATTATCATATACCTGCGGATTAATCACCAATTTTTTTATCACCAAATATCTTGTTTTTAAGGAATCGGATCTAAAAGGAATTCATCAATTACTTCGGTATGTACTTGTGGCCCTGCTCATATTAATGTTGAATTATTTTTTCATGAGTTTCCTTATAAAAGTCCTGAATTGGTTTCCTACAATTGCCCGCATTGTTTCCGCATTATCAATCGGAATGCTGAGCTTTGTCATACATAAGTTTTATTCATTTAAAGTCACCAACAAATGAAAAAAAATACCATTGGACTAGTTTTATCCGGTGGTGGAGCCCGTGGAATTGCGCATGCCGGAGTGTTGAAAGCACTGGATGAATTAAATATTACAGTGTCACATATATCCGGAACTAGCTCAGGTGCAATGGTTGGTGTATTATATGCCTCAGGAATAAAACCTGATCAAATGATTGACATCCTGAAAAAAACCAAGCTGTTTAATATTGCTGGTTTGAGTTTTGATATGAGGGGTCTTTTAAAAACATCCTCTTTTAAAAAGATTATTACTGAAAATTTAAAAGTCAAAAATTTTGAGGATTTAAACATACCTGTGAGTGTTTGCCTGACAGATTTCACCAATGCGCTCACGGTTCATGTCAGTAAAGGCCCATTGCTTGACCCTCTTATTGCAACATGTTCTATTCCATTGGTTTTTACTCCTACAATAATGAAAGGAAGTATTATGGTAGATGGAGGACTGCTGAATAATTTTCCGGTGGAGCCACTTATTGGAAATTGTGATTATATAGTTGGTGTGCATGTGAATCCAATAGGAACATTGAAGCGGGTAAGAATAAAAGGTATTCTTGAAAGGTGTTTTCAGTTAGCCATTATGAGCACTACCAAAACAAAATCGGGAAAATGCGACTTGTTTATCGAACCTGTTGCTTTGAGAAAATATAGTATTTTCGACACCTCACATGCACACGAAATTTTTAGAATTGGTTACAAAGCGGCGATGAATTCAAAAGAAGCATTGTTGAAAATGGCTCGGTAAAAAATTACAGTTGCTCTTTCAGCTCCACTAAAAATCCTTTTATCTTCGTAAGCGAATCATACAATTCGGTGTTATCGGTAACATCAGTTTTATTATCTTTTAGTTTTGCCTTCGCACCCTGCAATGTAAATCCACGCTCTTTCACCAAGTGAAAAATGATGCGCAAATTTTCGACATCCTCCGCAGTGAACAATCGATTGCCTTTTTTATTCTTTTT
>Ga0105046_10002400_pt1 | contig 29608 bp, 19 predicted proteins | sample MAT03_FD_78385 | JGI IMG/M metagenome (GOLD analysis project Ga0105046, IMG submission 78385) | Freshwater microbial communities from Lake Fryxell liftoff mats and glacier meltwater in Antarctica - MAT-03 (megahit assembly) | ecosystem: Environmental > Aquatic > Freshwater > Ice > Liftoff... | reverse complement strand
ATCCCGCTGCCCGCGCAGGTGATTCCCATGCTGTTGGACATCCTTGCACAGATGGCCAACGGAAACGCGGTCACGCTCGTTCCGCACCATGCGATCCTGACAACCCAGGAAGCCGCCGAGATTCTGAACGTCTCGCGGCCGTACCTGATTGGGTTGCTCGATAGCGGTAAAATTCCTTGCCAGATGGTGGGCAAACACCGCCGTATCGCTGCCGACGAACTGTTCCGATACCAACGGCGCGAAGCCGAGGCACGCGCCGCCGTGCTGGCCGAACTCGCCGCCGAAGGCCAATCGCTCGAAGAGGGTTACTGAAGCCTTTCGTCGATGTTGAACACAGAACAGCCCTGGAATCTCATTGATTCCGGGGTGTTTTGCGTTTACCCTGGCGAAATGTCACAAATTGTCGCCTTATACGATGCGAACGTTATCTTTCCGCCGTCGCTGCGAGATTTGTTGGTGAATCTCGTCGAAGTCCACTGTGTGCAAGGGAAATGGACAGCCGAAATTCACGAAGAGTGGATTCGGAACACACTCAAGCAAGACCCCGAGAAATACACGCGAGCAAAGTTGGAACGCACGCGGGACCTGATGGACCGGCACGGCGGGGATTGCCTCGTGACCGGCTACGAACACCTCATCCCAAAACTAACTGGGATCAACGCAGGCGACCGCCATGTTGTTGCAGCGGCGATGGTTGGCCACGCCGAGATCATTGTCACTCGGAACCTCCGACACTTCCCCAACGACGTTCTGGCTCAGTTTGGTTTGCAGTCTCAACACCCGGACGAATTCGTCGCAGAGTTGTTCGACCTTGATGAACGTCCGGTGATTGAGGCCGTCCGGCGACAGCGAGCAAACCTGAAGAACCCACCGCGAACTGTGGACGAATTGCTCGGGACGTTCTTGAGGAACGAACTGCTTGAGACCGTCGGCCGTCTCCGTTCGCACGCTGCCTCGCTGTAACCCACCTCACGGATCCGCGATCTCGAACAACTGCGCGAGGTGCGTCAGGGAGCGGACGTTCATGGTCGCTTGCACCTTCAGTTCCTTGCCGCCGTCGATGGTGATGCGGAGCATTGTGCTGGTTTTTTCCTTACCGATGACGGGGTCGGCGGGGTCCATTGCGGCTACGGCGGTTGGGTTAAGGCGCGCCGCGAACTTTTGAAGTGCGTCGGCGTTGGCGGTAATCTCAAGCGCCGGGGCCGGGCCAGGCTTCGTTCCCAGGGCGGTCTTGACGGCGGCCAGTGAGTCCGGGCCGAACGCCAGGAAGACAGCGTCCTTGGTGAACGCCACATGTGCCGGCGACTTCTCCCCGAACGCCGGTTCGATTTCCTCGGCGAAGTCGGCGGGAAAGAGCTTCAGCAGTGGCACCTTGTGAATGCTGACGCCACCAACCTTGGCCACGTCGAGTTTGAAGTCCTTGGCCAGATCAGCGTCTTTCGCCGCTTCCCGAATCGCCTTTTCGATGGCCGTGGGATCATCGAAGGAGACGCCCAGGAGAATCGTGTATTTGCCGTCTTTGTTTGGGGGAAGGACCGCGAACGCCGCGTCCATGTTTTCGGCTTTCACGGCACGCACGAAACCCTTGGCCAGTTCGGTCACGACGGGCTTCAACTTCGCAGGTAACGCGCCATCTTCATCCTTGGCGTTCAGTTCGGCCGCGATGCCCTCGAAGAATACCGTGCCAATCGCGAGGAGTTCGGGAGCGAACATCGGCACCTTCACCACCCCACCAACGACGGCGTTTTTGGGGATCATCCCCGCGAATCGGTTGGTCACTGCGGTCTTCGCGGCCAGCGCTTTGGCGAACGGTGTGCCTACCTTTGGGGTAACCGTTATCTCGGTGTTGGTCTCGCCGGTCTGGGCGTCGAACCGGAACTTCACGGATACCCCGGTGGCTTCCTTCAACCCGGTCTCGGTGTAGCGGCGCACGAGTTTCGGGCCTTCATCGAAGTACGTGGTGGCGATTTTGAGGAGGTGTTTTTGGTCGAGGATCGCATTGTAGATCGCCTTCATGTCGTTCGCGTGCCGTTCGATGTCGCCCAGGAACGAGTCGAGGAGGTTCTCGGGTACGCGGCCGGGGTAAACGCGAACTGAGAGCAGCGACGGGTCGGCGTTATCGAGTACATCCTGCGGCGCGAGGAGGTTCTTGGCGTCGGTTGGCTCAGCCTCGTTAAACGTGAAGTAAGCCCAGCCATTTTCCGTGATCCGGAGGAACGAATCCTTGGAGAACGGATCGTTTGGAAGTTCCAGTTCGTACACGCCCTTTTTGTCCTTGACGGCCTCGAACTTGATCTTCACTCGGCCCAGGAACTCGAGAAAGTCTTTTTCGTTGGTGATGGGAACAAGCAGCACATAACCGCAATCCGCGGGCTTATCTTTCAGCACTGCGTAACCCGCGATGGGGCGGTTGATGTCAACGCCCTCGAAGCCACGTTCGCCGAGCATGTCTTTCAGGTCTTCGTCGAACTGCTTGACGGCGTCGTCACCCTCGGTGGGGCCGGCGATGTGTTTGAGCATCGCGCGGTAATCGCTCAGGAGCCGCGACAAGGGCTGTGCCTGGAATACGGCGGCCGGTTCGGGCGCTGCGGCCAAACTCGGGGCGGTCGCAGCCAAGAACGCGACAACTGCGAGAGCGGCACGAATGGTCATGGACATGGAACCCCTCGGGAACGCAGACAGCCCGTCCATCATACCGCGAAGGAGTTTGAATTTACCAGCAAAGTCATGTCGCACAGGGCGGGCACCCTGTGTTCGGTTCACTTCTCGAGCGGCGGTTTTTCGTCCGCGTCGCGGGTGGCGCGGCGGATTTCGTCGGTGAACATGAGGCGGGGCAGCACCCGGAGGCTCATCGTGTAGGTCACCTTCAGTTGTTTTCCGCCTTCGACGGCGATGGTTGCAGCCGAAAGCAGTTTGTCTTCCTTGCCGATCATGTTCACAAGCTCATCGCGATTCCGGTCGTCCTCGCCGACGAATTTCTCGAATGCCTTCACCACGCGACTCGGATTCACCATCATTTCAAGGACCGGGCGTGCAACGGGCTTGGCGGCCAAAACAGTCTTGAGTACGGGAATCGGGTCCGGGCCGACGACCGCAACAATGCCATCTGGCGCGAAGGCGAACGCCGCGAAGCACTTGTCACCACCGAGAAACTTGGTGAAGTCGAAGAAGAAGAATCCGCCTTCCGGCCAGTGGTAAGTGTGGATGTTGACCTTGCCAGCCTTGTCGGCGTCCCACTTCATCCGGTCCTGCTCGTCTTGGGGAGCCTGTTTCTGGAAAAACGCTTTGATCTCTTTCTCCAACGTCCCCGGCTTCTCGGTGTCATCGAACGAGATGGCTCCGATCGCGTGAAACCAGCCATCTTTGTTCGGGCCGCGGAGTGCGATGGCGACATCAAGTTCACTCTTCTTCACAACGCGGATGAACCCCTTGAAGGCTTCTTCGACCGCCGTCTTCGCCCCCTGCGGTGCATCGGCAACAATGTCCTTGCGTCCCTCGTCGAGTCCCGCCGCGGCCGCCGCGCGAACCTCCGGGGCGAACAGCGGCATTTGCATGTGCCACGCGGCCGCAGTGTCCGGATGAGTCGCGAGCGAGGCAAAGCGGTTCGGGACTGCTTTGTACGCGGCGATCATCTTCGCCAATTCGGTGTCGGGCTTCGCGGTCAACGTCGCTTCCACGGCAATATCGCCGGCCGGCAAATCGAGCAACAGGCGAGCCGTCAGAACATCGCCACCCAGTACGAGTTTGCCGTACCGAGCGAGCAACTTCTCGACCTCGGGCATAATCGCCTTGAAAATCGCGTCGTCATCACTTCCCCGGAACAGGGTCTTCTTGACTTCCGCGAAGAGTGCCGGGGCGGCGAGTTTCACGGCGAGCGGGATTCGGTCGAAGTGGACGCGGACGGCGGCAAGGCCACGCTCGGCCGGGTCGAACAGTTTCGCCATAGGCACGAGCGCCTTCGCTTCAATGTGGGCTGCGGGGTTGTTGCCGTAAGCGATGTAGGCGTATTGGTCGGCGAACCGCATCAACGCCTGGTGCTGCCGATTAAGCGGTGGCAGTTCGTAGACGCCCTTTTCTTTGCCGATGGGTGTCGGTTTGCTACCGTTGGCCCGTTCGCACAGAGCGAGGAAATCCTTTTCGCCCGTGATCGGCAACGCGATGACGGTTGCGATGTCTTCAGGCTTCGGAGCGAGAATCACATAGCCAACGATGGGGCGGTTGATGTCCAGACCTTCCAACCCCTTCTCGCCGAAAACTTCCTTGAGTTGCTTGTTGACGAGTTTGATGGCGGGCATACCGCCGACGTGATCCGCGGCCCCACGCAGATCATCCAGAACGCGGCCGAACGGCTGCACCTGGAAAACGATGGGTGGGTCCGCTGCGATTGCGACCCCCGAACCAAAGAGCAACACGGTCAGGGCAAGTAATCCGGTACGCATTGGTGTTCTCCGGACGATTAGAGGGGAACCGACACACTCAGGGTATGGCGAGCCGCGCGGGTTGCAACCACTTCCGCTTGCCAACCGTGACGGCGCACCGCGAACGTCATATGGTGTGCCGTGTAGTCGGGATGCGGCAACAATTCCACGCGGGGGCTGCCATGAAGTTCCGCTCGTTCGACGGCGTTTCGGTATCGGAAGTCGGCCTGGGTTGCTGGCAGATCGGCGGCGATCAGTGGGGCGAGGTGAGCGAGGAACACGCCCTGGAAGTTCTGCGGGCCTCGGCCGACGCCGGGGTCACCTTCCTCGACACGGCCGACGTGTACGGAGCCGGCCGCAGTGAGGAACTGATTGCTCGTTTTCTCAAAGAACGCGGGAGCAAATCCTTCTTCGTCGCCAGCAAGTTCGGCCGCTTCCCGCGTCCCGGAATGCCCGGCAACTTCGCTCCAAGCACGATCCGCGAACACACCGAAAACTCGCTGAAACGCCTCGGTATCGAACGCCTCGACCTCACGCAACTCCACTGTTTGCCGATGTCGCAACTCACGCGGCCCGAGGTGTGGGACACCGTGCGGGCGCTCAAAGCCGAGGGAAAGATCGCCCGATTCGGTGCGAGCGTCGAATCCGTGACTGAAGCCGAAGCGTGTCTCGCGCAACCGGATTGTGCATCGCTCCAAATCATCTTCAACGTCTTCCGGCAGACGCCGGCCGTGGGCGGATTGCTCGACCGCTGCCAGAAGCAGGGCGTTGCGGTGATCGTGCGACTTCCCCTCGCCTCGGGCCTCCTCGCCGGCAAGTACACCCCCACCACGACCTTCAGCCCGGACGATCACCGCACCTCGAACCGCAACGGCGAGAAGTTCAACGTCGGTGAAACGTTCGCCGGCCTCGGCTTCGAGAAGGGGCTGGAACTGACCGAGAAATTAAAGGCGCTCGTGCCGCCCGGTTACACGCTGCCCCAACTCGCGCTGCGTTGGTGCCTCGACCACAGCGCCGTCACGACGATCATTCCGGGCGCACGCAACCCCGCCCAGGCAAAGGCTAATGCCGCTGCCAGTGACTTGCCACCACTCGACGCCGACACGCACGCGAAACTACGCGCATTCTTCGTCAGCGAGGTAAAACCCGCCGTGCGCGGACCGGATTGAAATTCCCGGTTAATCTGGTCACCGCCGTGCGGTTCGGTAGGTTAGTGAAAAGTTTCACAAGCCCGGTTTGCTGGTCTCGGAGAAGCAAGCGTGGCCACAATATTCTCACGGTCGCTCGACTTCCACGTTCGCCAACTGGGCGTCGGGGTTGTCGTTGCCATCGGGTTGTTCGTCCTGGGTTGGTACTACTATGCGATGCCGAGTTACACTCGCGTGGGCTACACGCCGGAACAGCCCGTCCCGTTCTCGCATCAGTTGCACGTCGGCAACTTAAAGATGGACTGCACCTATTGCCACCAAAGCGTATTTGAATCGCCACACGCCAACGTGCCAAACTCGCAGACGTGTATGAATTGCCACAACCCGAAGAAGGCGAACGTGAAGGGTGCCAGCCCGCTATTGGCCCCAGTGCGCAATAGTTACGACACGGGCAAAGCCGTCGAGTGGAAGCGGGTCCACAAGCTACCCGAGTACGCTTACTTCAACCATGCCGTGCATGTGAACAAAGGGGTTTCGTGCGTTTCGTGCCACGGGCAGGTGAACGAAATGAAGGTCGTATCGCACGACCAAGTGCTTTCGATGGGCTGGTGCCTGAAGTGCCACAACGAACCGGAGAAGCACTTGCGGCCCGTCGAGCAGGTCACGAACCTCACCTGGACGCCGAGCGAAGACCCCAACGAAGCCGGCGCGGCCATCAAGAAGAATCTCGCGGTGAATCCGCCCATGAACTGCCAAGGTTGCCACCGCTAACGGGAAAGTAGGCGAGGACTCATGAACACGACAAGCCACGAAACGCCAGAATTCCCAGGCTTTACCAACGTCTTCGACGCCACGGGCGAAGCCGTTTTTCTGGACACCGACGCCGCCGAAGGCACCCTCAATCGCCGGAACTTCCTGACGCTTTCGGCCGCGATTGCCACGGCTTCGCTGGCTGGCTGTCGCCGCCCGGACCTCGAGATTCTGCCATACGCCGCGATCCCCGACAACCAAATCGGCCACCTCTCCCCCGGCAAGCCGACGTTCTACGCAACCTGTCAGCCTCGCCCCGGCGGCGCGATTCCCTTGCTGGTCGAAAGCCACGACGGCCGGCCCACGAAGATTGAAGGCAACCCGCAACACGCATCAAGCCTCGGTTCAACTGACGCCTTCGCCCAAGCCTCGATTTTGGATCTCTACAGCCCTGATCGCGTGATGTCGGACAAATACCCCGGCGTGATGGAGAACGGCTCGCCGCGCCGCTGGGAAGACTTCGACCGCGCAGCCCGCGCACTCTCGGAAAAGCTGGCTAAAACGCAGGGTGAAGGTTTCGCAATCCTCGCGGAACAGGTGCCCTCGCCGAGCCTGCGCTTGCTGCGCGAACACATCCGCACGGCGTTTCCCAAAGCGAAATGGCATACCTACGAACCGGTCGATACTGCCGAAGCACTCGCGGGAGCCGAGATCGCATTCGGGGCGAAACTCGTGGCGAAATACGACTTCGCCAAACTTGACCGTATCCTTGCTCTCGACAGCGATTTCCTTGGCTGCGACCCCGACGCCATTGCCAATGGCCGAGCCTTCGGTAAGCGTCGAAAAATCGAGAACGCCACCGACAAGATGAACCGCCTTTACGCCGTGGAATCGACCTACACGGTAACCGGCACGATGGCCGACCATCGCCTGCGCTTGGCCGCCGGTCAGATTGGCGGCTATCTTCTCGCGGTTACCAAGGAATTGAAGGTCACCTACCCGGCGATTCCCACGATTCCCGACGCAGGCACGGTGTTCCCCGAGAAGTGGGTGAAGGCCGTCGCCAAGGACTTGCGCGAGAACGCCGGCCGAAGCGTCGTGATCGTGGGCCACCGCCAACCGGCCTGGGTTCACGCCCTCGCCCACAGTGTGAACGCCGCACTCGGGGCTTATCCCCGCATCGAACTGCGCAAGGACGGCCCCTTGACGCTGCAAATCGAACGCGAAGGCCCCGTGCAGTGGCGGCCCGCACCCCCGGAAGTGAGCGAGCAGGGCATCCGCGAACTCAGCACGGATATGGCAAACGGCAGCGTGCGAACGCTCCTGATCCTCGGTGGCAATCCCGTGTTCAACGCCCCCGCCGACACGAATTTCAAGGCTGAGTTGCAGAAGGTAACCACGAAGATTCGCATTGGCTTGTTCCACGATCACACCTCGGAAGCGTGTGATTGGCACCTTCCACAAACCCATTATTTGGAAAGCTGGGGCGACTGTGAAGCGAGCGACGGAACGCTGTGCTGCGTGCAACCGCTCATCGCGCCGCTGAACGGCGGGCGGTCCGGCACGGGTTCCGAAGTCGAAGCCCCGCCGCGCGGCGGCCGCACGGCCTTTGAGGTACTCGCACTGTTGACGCAGTTTTCTAACCCCGATGACAACAAGCCAATTGCGTCGTATCTAGGTGCATCGAAATCCGTGTATAGTGCAGTTCGTAAAGTATTCTCACAACGTTCGGGAATCGATAGCAAAGATAAAGACTTTGACATCGAGTTCAACCGCTATAAGCAACTCGGGTTTCTCCCCGCCACCAAGGATGAGGCCGGCCGTGCCACGCAAACCGTTGAGGTTAATGCCGCCCAGGTGGCGAAAGCAATCGCCGGCTACACGCCCGCCGCAGCCCCCACGCAAGACTCACTCGAAGTCACATTACACCCGGATAGTACGATATTCGACGGCCGGTACGCCATGAATGCGTGGCTCCAGGAGTTGCCGCACCCGATAACGAAACTCGTGTGGGATAACGCCGCAGTCGTCAGCCCGAAAACCGCTATCGAGTTGGGATTGAACCTTAGCGACCGCGTGAAACTCACTATCAACGGTTCGGTACTTGACATCCCAGTGTACATCTTGCCGGGGCAAGCCGATTACTCCGTGGCTCTCGCCTACGGGCAGTTTGGCGAGATGCGTATCGACCACGTCCCCGACGGTGGCGGCACGAACGTGTACCCTGTGCGGAAAAGCTCTGCGCTACACACAGTTTCCGGTTGCACACTACAGCCCACGGGCCGCAATGGCGACCTCGTGATGACGCAGGAACACGGCGTCATCCCCGAGGGCCGCGACATCATCCGCGAAGTGGATTTCTCGAAGTTGGCCCACAACGAACATCACACTCCGCCGCACACTGATGAAGTACACGGGCCGAAGGTCGGCGTCGCGCCCGACGGCCACTTCACGGAAGACGATCTGAAGAAAGGCTTCCAGGGCGGTTACGGCAACAAACAGCAGCCTCCCGCCCCTGCCCGCGACAAGCAGGAACGCTTCCCGCTCGACCTCGCCCGCCCCGAACTACTCGACAGCCAGTTCCAATGGGGCATGGTCATCGATCTGTCATCGTGTACGGGATGCTCCGCATGTATGATTGCGTGCCAGAGCGAAAACAACATCCCGGTCGTCGGTAAGTATGAGGTCAAGCGGAACCGCGAACTCCACTGGATTCGCCTCGACCGCTACTTCACGTCGGACGGCACCACCGCCGACGCCGACCCGCGGATCATCACACAACCGGTAGCGTGTGTACACTGTGAATCGGCTCCGTGCGAGCAAGTGTGCCCGGTGAACGCCACTGTGCATAGCCCCGAAGGATTGAACCTCCAGGTGTATAACCGCTGCATCGGCACACGATACTGCTCCAATGCGTGCCCATACAAGGTGCGCCGCTTCAACTGGTTCGACTTCAATAAACGTAAATTGGACGAACTCCGCACACCAACGCCCTTCGCTACAGGTGGAATGGCGCTTAGCAAGAGTTTGATGCCCGAAACACTGAAGATGCAGAAGAACCCGGATGTAACCGTTCGCATCCGTGGCGTGATGGAGAAATGTACATACTGTGTGCAGCGCATCGAACGCGGCAAGTATGGTGCGAAGATCGCCGCAACGGAAGTCGCACAGGGCCGCAAGACCATCAACACGGATACAGGGTTCCGTGTCGACGGGGCCATAACGGCCTATCGCAAACCGAAAGATGCGCACGCCGCGGGCTACGATCTCGACAAGCAAGGCCGCGTGATCGTCCCAGATGGCCTGATTGTGACCGCGTGCCAGAACGCCTGCCCGACGCGAGCCATCACATTTGGAAACGTAATAGACCCGAATAGTAATGTCTACAAGGCCAAGAAGCAGGCGGGTGAATATCTACTACTCGGCGAGTTAAACACGAAGCCGCGCACAAGTTTCCTGCCGCGATTCAAGAATGCCAACCCGGAAATGGTGTGATGGTATTCGGTTGGTAACGATGAAGTGACACATAACTACCGCGACCGGGACCACATATGCGGAATTCACGATGAGCGAACCCCATGACACCGCCGTTCGGCAACCGCCGCGATTCGCGGACCCGCTGCCGCGCATCCCGCTGGTGTGGGGGCCCGCGACATACGAATCGTTAACTGAACAGATTTCCGAAATCACTGAGAACGCACAACCGGGTTGGTGGTGGCCGGCGTTCTTGATCTCGTCGGCGTTGTTATCAGGCGGCGTGCTGGCCGCGACATACCTCATCTCGACAGGGGTGGGTGTGTGGGGTAGCAACGTCCCCGTCGCGTGGGCGTTCGACATCACGAACTTCGTCTTCTGGATCGGCATCGGCCACGCCGGCACGCTCATCTCGGCGATCTTGTTTCTATTCCGCCAGAAATGGCGCACGAGCATTAACCGTTTCGCCGAAGCAATGACGATCTTCGCCGTGATTTGCGCCCTCATTTATCCCGGCATCCACGTCGGCCGGTTCTGGTACATCTGGTTTTTCTTCCCACTGCCGAACGCGAACCACATCTTCCAGAACTTCCGGTCGCCGTTGTTGTGGGACTTCGCCGCGGTCAGTACATACTTCACGATCTCGTTGATCTTCTGGTATATCGGCCTCATCCCCGACTTTGCCACCCTCCGCGACCGGGCACAGAGCCGGGGCCGGCAACTGATTTTCGGCTTCCTCGCGCTCGGCTGGCGGGGAAGTACCCGCCACTGGCGACACTACGAAGTCGCGTACCTGATGCTCGCCGGCCTCAGCACCCCACTGGTATTGAGCGTCCACTCCGTGGTGAGTTTCGACTTCGCAACATCACTGATTCCAGGCTGGCACACGACGATCTTCCCGCCCTACTTCGTGGCCGGGGCGATCTTCGGCGGCTTCGCGATGGTGCTCCAGATCATGATCCCCGCGCGGGCCGTGTATAAGCTCGATAACTTGGTGACGATCAGGCACATAGACGTGATGTGTAAATTCATCTTGGCCACCGGCACGCTGGTGGGGTACGCCTACTGCATGGAACTGTTCACCGCGTGGTTCTCGGGCAACCCCTATGAATGGCAGACGTTCAAGAACCGCGCGTTTGATGGCGACTACACATGGGCCTATTGGGTGATGATGACGTGCAACCTGTTCATTCCACAAGTCTTTTGGATCCGCTGGTGCCGGCAAACGCCCTGGTTCGTGTTAATAATCGTTACGTTCGTGAACGTCGGGATGTGGTATGAACGATTCGTCATTATCGTGCAATCTTTACATCACGACTTCTTGCCGGGAAGTTGGGGGCAGTTCCATCCCTCGTGGGTCGATTGGCTCCAGATGATCGGCGACTTCGGGCTGTTCTTCACGCTCACACTGCTATTCATTCGTTTCCTGCCAATGATCGCCATTGCCGAGGTGAAGGGCGTACTGACGATGGCGAACCCGCACCAGAAAGATATTCCAGATGAACAATATCTGAAGCATGATGGTGAATATCCCACGCCCGACCATGCACTGGCCGCCTCGTATGGTCCACCCGCGCGGCCTATCACTGAGGTGACGCCCAGCCCCGAACCGGTGCCCGCTTTCGTCCCGACGCCTGGGGGCAACGGCAAGCCTTGGGGGGTCGTGGCGGAGTTCGCCAATGGCGCGGACTTGCTCGCCGCGGCCAAGAAAACTATCGGCGCGGGCTACCGCAATGTAGATGCATGGACGCCGTTCTATGTACATGGAATGAAGGAAGCCATTGGCCGCACACGGAGCCGGTTGCCGCTGTTCACGCTCGCGGGTGCCCTCACGGGGGTGGCAACCGCGGCCTCGCTCCAGTTCTATCTTATGGCGTACTATTACCCGACTATGGTGGGTGGCAAGGAGTACCGCTCGTGGGAAGCGTTCACCCCCGTGTTATTTGAACTCACCGTGCTGTTCGCGGGGTTCTTTACACTGTTTAGCCTACTTGGCCTGTGTGGCTTGCCAAGATTTTTCCACCCCATTGATAGTCACCCCACGTTCCGACGCGCGACGCAAGGCGGGTTCTTCCTGAGCGTCGAGGCGGCGGATGCGATATTCGACCCCGACACAACGCGGCTCTTCCTGGAATCGCTTGGTGGCAAGCACGCGGCGGTGGTGGAAGCGTAGCCGACCACCGGCTTCCACCCCTCCGAAAAGGTGTTCGACATGTACATGATCGACGCGAACCTATTCATGAATTGGACACTGGGAATCACCCTCGGTGTCGGTGCGGCTGTGTTCGTGCTGACGCTGGCGTTCTCGGTGTTCGGCGGCGCGAAGACCGGACCCGTCCTGTCGTATCTGTACATGTTTAGTGTGCTATTCGGCATGTTCGCGGCCGCCGTTGTGATACTCGGCGTGCGGGGCATGAAGAGCGACAACCGGCCCTGGCACTTCTTGCTCGACATGAAGTATCAGCCGAAGTATACGAGCCAGGGCCAGAGCAAGTTCTACGCCGACGGTCGAAGCAATCGTTTGCCACCTGAGAACACGATTCCGTTCGATGGCACCAATTACTTCGCGGATGCAGGCTCCCACAGCGTGCCAAACGCCGACTTCCTCAAAGGCGACCGCAAGTATTATTACGGTATCGCCAATGCGGACAAGTTGGTGGATGAACAAGGTGTTAAGGTGCCGGCGAAACCTATATGGAAAGATGGCGCGTTGGCCGAGGATGGATATTGGGTGAGCCGCGTGCCGGAGTTGGCTATCACGAATGCGAATGGTTGGGGACCACTCATCAAGCATGGTCAACAGCAGTTCAACGTCCATTGTGCGGCCTGCCACGGTTCGAGCGGGCGGGGTGGCGGTGGTGAATTGGCCTACGGTATCGTCGGGGCTTACGGGTTATCGGTGCCTCCCGCGAGCCTCATAACTGACCTGATTCAGTCTCAACCAGACGGGCAGTTGTATAACACCATAGCCAACGGTAAGGGTTCGATGTCTGCCTATGGGCACCAGGTGAAACTGCAAGACAGGTGGGCGATTGTCGCATACGTGCGTGTGCTGCAGTACGCGGCGGGCAACACGGTGGCGGGGAAAAAGTGACCGCGAAAGCCACCATATGAATGCGACCTGGGATACCAGATGACAACCGCGACAAACATGAACGATGTTCCCACGCCGGCTTACCCCGACGAGTTGCCGGACAGCGCCGCGCCTCTGGGTGACAAGGCGGCCGGTGCGTATCGCATTCTGCTACCTATCGCGAGCCTCGCCGCCGGGGCACTTATCGTTGGTGCGATCCTTGACCCGAAACAGTTCTATCACTCGTATCTGTTCGGTTATGTATTCGCGCTCGACATCGCTCTGGGTGCACTATTCTGGACAATGATTCATCACGTCGCCGACGCGGGCTGGTCGGTCGGCCTGCGCCGCGTGTTTGAAAATATGACGCGGGCAATCGTGCCATTGGCCGTGTTGGGCGGCCCGGTCCTGGCGGGCATCTTCACGGGGAACCTTCACGCTTGGTTCCACTTTGTTCATGCTCCTCAACCCGAAGATCACCTCAAGCACATCTGGCATGTGAAGCATATTTATTTCAGCACGCCATTCTTTCTCGCCCGCCTCGTCGTGTATTTCGGGGTGTGGATCGCATATTCAGCGGTGATGCGGAAGTGGTCCGTGCGGCAAGACACCGAGGGCGGCACAAGGCTCACGCGCAAGATGCAGTGGTGGGCACCATCAGGTATCGCGCTTTTGGGATTAACGGCCACGTTCTTCGCGTTCGACATAGTGATGAGTCTGCAATACACCTGGTTCAGCACGATCTTCGGCGTGTATTTTTGGGTCGGTGGCATCCGCGGGTCGCTGGCAACCTGCGTTCTGATCGTGCTGGCCCTCCGCCGAGCCGGCTATCTAAGAAACACGATCACCGTGGAGCATCTCCATGATGTGGCCAAGATTATGTTCGGCTTCACCGTGTTCTGGGCCTATATCGCGTTCTCGCAGTATTTCTTGATCTGGTACAGCAACATTCCGGAGGAGACACAGTTCTACTTACTCCGCCGCAATGGCAACTGGTACGCGATGTCGATTCTGCTCCCCATCCTCTACTTCGTGGTGCCGTTCTTCATGTTACTACCGCGTGCCAACAAGCGAAACACGACGTGGCTCGCCTGCATTAGCGCCTGGATTCTAGTAATGCACGCTTATGACCTGTACTGGCAAATCATGCCTGTGCTGCACAACGATGGCGTCCACTTTCATTACCTTGATGTGGCTGCACCATTATGTATGTTCGGAATACTGCTACTCGCCACGCTCAGGGGCTTCCAGCAAACGCCACTGATTCCGATCCGTGATGCACGCCTCGGTGAGAGTATTGGTTACGAGAACGAAACACCGTAGTTTGGCACAGTGAATGTTTGTCTGCTTCGAGACAGTTTCTATCAAGACATTATTGCTCAACGACGCGGCCCACTGGTGCAACATATGCCCGATCCCAACCCGACGCCGGAAAAACCCGACCATAAGGCGTTTCCGTTCCTCACGGTGGCCGCTAGCTTTCTGACGTTTTTTGCATTCCTCGCCCTGGTACTGGTGGCGTATCATTCACCGAATTATCTCAATGAAAGAGAGACGGAGCAAAAGACCGATCCGGCAGTGAAGTTGAACGAAGTGAAAGCCAAGAATGAGGCAGCCATCGCAGGTGCCGGCGGCAAGATGTCTGTTGTGGCTGCAACCGCGGAGTTACTCGGTAAGCTCAAGAACGAGAAAGACCGACTGCCGTTCCCGACACAAGAGCCGGCCGGCGAGCCGAAGAAGTAATGATAGACGCGGTTTGACTAGTACCGAGGAATTGTTAACGCTGCGGAGGGGTTGTGTGAGTGCTGTTGATTTCGCCGTGTTGGCAAGTGTCGTCGGGTCCATCGTGTTGTTCGGGGGGGCCGCCGCGCTCGCCATTGGCTGGGCGTTCCGTAGCGGCCAGTTCGACAACTTTCAGCAAGGTGCCCATTCCATATTCGGCCCCGACGAACCCATCGGGGAAGCGACGGACGGCAAGTTAGATATAGAGTGTCAAGCCGATACCCCTCAGTAGATGTCCGCCCTGGAGACAATACCAGATGGTTGCCGAGACCGAGTTGCCCCATTACGACCGAGAGAAGGCCGCCGCCGAGCGAGCCGCCATCGACGGTTCGTGCCGCGGCCCGGTGCTGTTCTTCGCCGCCAGCGCCGTTTGCTGGCTCCTGGTTGGCTCGGCGCTGGCGTTGATGGCTTCGATCAAACTGCACAGCCCATCGTTTCTGACTAGCACAGCCGAACTCACATTCGGTCGCGTTCGGATGGCACACCTCCAAGCCGTCGGTATCGGTTGGTCGTCGATGGCCGCTGTTGCTGCCGCGTTATGGTTAATGTGTCGGCTGGCTCGCGCCGAGTTAATGTATCCGAGAATTCTGTATGTAGCGGGAGTGTTGTGGAATATCGGTGTAGCTCTCGCTGTGTTTGGCATCCTCGGCGGTGATGGCCAGTCCGTGGAATGGTTGGACGCACCGCCCTATACGCCGCCGTTCCTCGTGGCCGCTTTGGGCATCGTGGCCGCGTGGGTCGTTGCCACATTCCGCCGCAGACGGGAGACACACCTGTATGTCTCGCAGTGGTATATCCTCGGCGCGGTGTTTTGGTTCCCGTGGATATATACTGTCGCCGTCTTCATGATCTTCTGGAGCCCCGCGACGGGGGTGGTGCAGCCCATCGTGAACTGGTGGTTCGGGCACAACGTGTTGGGGTTGTGGTTCACGCCAATCGCGCTCGCCTCCATATACTACATCATCCCGAAAGTGATCGGCCGGCCGATCCACAGTTACTACCTCAGTATCACCGGTTTCTGGGCGCTCGCGCTGTTCTACTCGTGGGCCGGGATGCACCACCTGATCGGCGGGCCGATCCCGGCGTGGCTCGCCACGGCCAGCATCGTCGGCAGCGTGATGATGTTCATCCCCGTGATCGCCGTGGCCATCAACCACCACATGACGATGCTGGGCCACTTCCACCGCCTGAAGTACAGCCCCGCGCTGCGGTTCACCGTGTTCGGCGCTATTGCATACACATGGGTCAGCTTCCAAGGCGCGATCGAAGCATTGAAAGATTTTAGTGAGGTCGCCCACTTCACGCAGTACACGGTCGCACACGCACACCTCGGCGCATATGGTTTCGTCGCCATGACGTTTTTCGGCCTCTTCTACTACATGGTGCCCCGCCTCACCGGGCGTGAATGGGCGAACGCCACGCTGATCCGCATCCACTTTTGGTGCGCGAGTATCGGCATTACTATCTACTTCGTGTCGCTCTCCATTGGCGGCTGGTGGCAGGGTCGCATGCTTAACAACCCCAACGTCCCGATTGGGAACATTGTGAACTACCTGCTGCCGTATTTCTTCAACCGCTCAATTGCGGGCGTCTTGCTGACAATTGGGCACGTCGCTTTCGCGGTGTCGTTTGTGATGAACCTCGCCGGGTGGGGGAAGAAACGAGTCGGCGGGCCGACGTACTTCGTGCAGGCCGCGACGACCAGCCCACCCGTCCTCATGCCGTACTGAATTATCAACGTGTTGGAGGCAGCAAATGGACCGTGGTATGGTGATTTTCCTCGGCGCGCTGCTCACCTGTGCGTCGAGTTGGCTCGGGTTGATACTTTATCCGTACTGGCAACTCAATGGCGAAAAGCCGTATCAGAAAGACGCGGCCGACGACCCGTACCCGCAACCCCTTCAGGGCCAAGCCTTGGCCGGCCGCAAGGTGTACCAGCAGAACGGATGTATGTATTGTCACAGTCAGCAAGTGCGGAGTGAGAAGTTCGGAAACTGGTGGGACGAGAATGGCCAGATGAAGACTGGGGCCGACATCAAGCGTGGGTGGGGGCTGCGCCGCACCGTGTCGCGCGACTACATTCACGACAACCCGACCATGCTCGGCACCATGCGAACCGGGCCGGACCTCGTCAATGTCGGCAGTCGCTACTCCGCATCGTGGCAATATACACATACCTTCAATGCTCGAACTTTTAACTCCTGGAGTGTGATGCCCTCCTTCGCCTTCTTGTACATGAAGGAAGCGGTTGTCGGGGAGCGTTCCGAGAAGGCACTCAAACTCGGCCGAGAGTGGACGGTCGATCCCGGTTACCGGTGGCGACCCAGTGCCCGCGAATGGGATACCATTCTGATCGCGCGCGGGGCCGCCATCACGACGCAGTTCCTCGGCGAATCTATCCGGGCGGGCGATGCGAATTTGAACCCCGACACACCGGAGGGCAAGAAGCGGCTCCTCGACTTCTGGCTCACGACCGAGGAAGAGGGGTATCAGGTCGTGCCCACCGGGGATGCCGAGGCACTTGTCGCTTACTTGCTCGCGCTGCGCAAGGCCGAAGTTTCACTCCCGGAGGCCAAGGAATGAGCACCCCCGACCCGCACGAGCCGCCTTCGGATGCCGCGGACGACACGAAGTTGCTCGACACGACCCATGATGGCGCGGCCCCAAACGATCAACCGGGCCTGACGCGCGACGGCACGCCCCCCGACGACGAAAGCCGCGACGTCGTTCAAAGCATGGTGGACATGCTCGCGCGGGAGCAGGCCGAACCCCGCGATGGGTTTGAACCCGTGCCGTTCTGGGTCGCCCTCGTGTTCGGTAGCCTGCTTGCCTGGGGCGGGTTCTACATGGGCACGAACTCGGCTGACTTCCGCGCCGATGTCTTCGACCGAAGTGACCTTCGCACGCCAGAAAGCGGAGTTGGAGCGGCGAATGTGCCCGACCCCGACCCCCAGACCGTCGAGGAGTTGATGAAGATCGGCGCGGCGAAGTTCGGGGCGATCTGCGCGACCTGCCACCAGACCAGCGGCGAGGGAAAGCCCGGTGAAGGTATTCCGCCGTTGAAGGAGTCTGAGTGGGTGGTCGGTAATGAGGCGTCCGCGGCCCGGTTATCCCGCATTGTGCTATACGGCCTGAGCGGCCCCATTCAGGTCGGCCCCAAAACCTATAATGGTGTGATGCCCAACCAGGGGAACGTGCTGAAGGATTACGAGATCGCCGGAGTGTTAACATACATTCGGAACAAGCCGGAATGGGGTCACGCGGCGGATAAAGGCAAACCTCCAGCCCTTACCGCCGCCGTGGTGAGGGGTGCCCGCATCAAGGAAGGCAACCGAAAACCCAACGGCAGCCAACCCGTGAGTTCGCTCGAATTGTTGAAACTACTGCCCGATTATAGCGACCTTGCGCCAGTGCCCGCGCCAAAGAAGGCCGAACCGAAGTAGGCGGGGAATCACACGATGCGCTCCTGCCCGAACTGCGGTGGTCCGATCTCGGGAACGGGTAACGCGGGCCGCCCGTGGCCGGGGCACGCGGCGGCAACGTACTGCTGTTTCGGGTGTCTCAGTCTCGGCGAACAGCGGCGGGGGCACGATAAAAAATCCTCAACGACCACACCACATATCAGTGTGGGATTCCGACTCGGCATCGGCATCTTGGTTGTCGGTCAATCCATGATCTTCGGCCTCGCACTCAATCTTCACGACGACGTCCCACCAGCCGCACGCTGGATTACACAGAGCCTCATTCTGTGCGGCACAGTGATTGTGGTCGCTCTCCTCGGCCCCCCATTGTTTCGCGCCGCGTGGGGTGAGTTGCGTCGCGGTCGCCTCACCATTGAGGCATTGTTCCTGCTCACCATCTCAGGCGCACTTGGGGCTTCGCTCCAGGCATTCATCGCGGGTCGTGGCCCCATCTACTTCGAGGTAGTATCGGTTCTCCTTGTCGTCTACACGCTTGGGAAGGTCATTGGGGCGCGGAGTCGAACGGCGGCATTTACTGGGGCGCGGGCGTGGAGCGGGCAGCTTTCGGCTTGCCGCGTGGTGGATGCTGCGGGGCAAACCCGGCATGTGCCCATCACCGAAATTCGTCCGGGCGACGTGGTTGAAGTAAGCCCCGGTGAAGCATGCGCGGTCGATGGTATCATCCGCGACGGCGTTGGTTTTGTCTCTGAAATCTCCGTCAGTGGCGAGCCGTTTCCCATCGTGCGGCGGCCCGGCGACCGTGTGACGGCAGGCGCGGCGAGCCACGACGCCACGTTCCGGATTGAGGCCACGCAGCCGGGAAACGACCGGCAAATTGATCGCATCTTCGCGGCGGTGGAGACCGCCCGTGACAAGCCGTTGTCACTGCAACGCCGCGCCGACGCAGTGGGGCGGTGGCTGTTCCCGCTCGTGGTCGCGACCGCAGTGGGAACCTTCGGCTACTGGACATTCCTGACCCATCAAGGTTGGGAAGTGGGGCTATACAACGCCATGTCGGTGCTGCTCATCGCGTGCCCGTGTGCGATTGGCCTGGCGACCCCCGTTGTGATCTGGTTGGCGCTCGGGCGACTGGCCGAACGCGGTTTGATCGTTCGCGGTGGAGACGCTATCGAACGATTAGCCGCGATCAATCTTGTTATGTTCGACAAGACGGGCACCCTGACGGACGACAGCTTTTCACTGCTCGACATTGTTACAACCGTGACCGGGGACGCGCGAGCCGCATTGCTCGGGTGGGTCAGCGTGATTCAAGAGCGCAGCAAGCACCCCGCTGCGAGGCCGTTCGCCGCGTTGCCGCGTTCCTTCTCATCCGCGAATGAGCCACAGGTTGAAACCCTCCGGGCCGTCCCTGGATGCGGTGTGGAAGCGTTCCTCATGGTATCGGGTGTGGGACACAGTTTGCGAATCGGCACGCCCCAGTGGATCGCGGAAGTTTGCCCCGCCGAACCAAGCGTGTTACCCACGGAATTGAAGGCGGCAGGCCACCGGGTCGATGTCGCTCTCGACGGCGAACTTGTCGCGGTCGCGGTGCTGGCCGAGCGGTTGCGGGACTCTGCGCAAGCGGCAATGGCTGAGTTGCAGCGAATCGGGATCGGTATCGAGGTTCTCACTGGCGACACGGCGGAACGTGCCGCGAACTTGGGGTTGCAGGCCGTGCAGGCCGAACTTCTCCCGGATGCTAAACGCGCCGCGGTTGCCGCGGCAATCGCAAACGGGCGTAAACCCCTCTTCGTGGGGGACGGCGTGAACGACGCAGCGGCGCTGGCCGCGGGTTACACGGGAATCGCCCTGGCCAGCGGGACCGACCTCGCCGTCGAGGCGGCCGACTTCACCCTCTACCACGGCGATTTGCGAGTGATCCCCTGGGCCGTGCTGGTCAGCCGTGAGGCCGTCCGCAACGTCCGCCGCAACGTGCGCCGCGCCGTGTGCTACAACCTGTGCGGCGTCGCGCTCGCGGCCGCGGGGGTGCTTCACCCTGTCGTCGCCGTTGTGTTAATGACGCTTGCCAGCTTGTCGTTGATATTTAGCTCCACACGCGGCGGTTGTGGGTTCGATGGGTGCGAATCACCGCTTGCCATTTCACCAACCCGCGACCGGCCATCGTGGAACTGGCGAGCCGCGTTGCATGGTATCGCATTCGCCCTTCAAGGCGTCGTGATACAACAATTTCTCTTCCAAGATGTTAACAGCATGCCGTTAATCGCGGGGTTCGCGCTGCTTGGTATCGCGATTGGGTTACTATGGAACCGCTGGGCAACCATCCCGCACACAATTGATATGTGTGTTGGGATGCTAACGCTTGGTAATCTTGGGATGCTGTTAGGTTGGTGGGCTGACAACGGTTTCTCAGCGATTCCCGAAACTGGGTGTTGTCACTGTGTTGAAGCATTCCGCGCCGGAGTGATGCAACCCTGGATGTGGTTAGGTATGCTCTTCTTCTCCAATGTCGCCATGCTCGCGCTACCGCGCCAACCACTCGCGCTCGGTTCGACTCACACAATCGCCATGTATAGCGGTGGGAACCTGGGAATGGTTGCTGGCATGATTACTGGTGGCTGGTGCGCGACACAGATTATTTCCGATTCGATTACACTTGCATTCGTCGTCGACCTCGGTGGGATGACGGTTGGCATGCTCGCCGGCATGCTTGCGGGGACGTGGCTTTCCGCGCGATTGATTGAGGCTCTCCTGGGACTGGCGGCCGCGTTGCGGTCGGCGACGGTCACCAATGTTCCGACTACCGAATGAAGTAGAACGCGGCGAGGCTGAAGCCGATCACGATCACCGCGTATCGTACATAAACTGGAGGCAAGCGGCGGGCAACACGGGCACCCGTGTAACCCCCCAGGATTGCGGCAATCGCCATTGGCCACGCGATCGTCCAGTCCACAAACCCGCTCTGGATAAACACTACTACCGACGCCCCGTTGATGCCCGCCGCCAGGAACGTCTTCACCGCATTCATTCGGTGAATATCTCCAACGCCCATGAAGCCGAGAGCGCTCAGCATCAGGATGCCAATTCCCGCACCGAAGTAGCCACCATAGACCGCCACGAGAAACTGGAACCCGATCACCAACGACTGTGTTACCCAGTTCGGTTCGTGGTGTTCACCCTGTTCCCCCTCGGCGGCCGCACGGCGCTTCACCCACTTCGAGATCGGAGCCTGGATGACGAACAGGACCGCCGCCGTGAGGATGAGCCAGGGCACGAGGACCGCGAACGCCGCCGGGTCGAGGCCCACGAGCCACGCCCCCAGGAACCCGCCGAGGATGCTCGGCCCGATCATGCGCAGCACGAAGCGGCGGCATTCGCGGAGTTCCTTGCGGTAGCCGATGGCCCCCGCGACCGATCCTGGGAATAGCGCGACGGTGCTTGTGCCGTTGGCGAACGCCGCCGCGCTTGCCCCCGGCATCAACGGCGAGAAGTAGGTCAGGAGCGCGGGGAACGTGAGAAGCGTTCCGCCGCCGGCAACGGAGTTCATCACCCCGGCGAAGAAGGCGGAGAGGCACAACGCGGCCAGTGTCCAATCGAGTTCAGGCATGGCGATATGATACGACCCGTGCGTTTTGCCGCGATGCCACAAGCGGCAAACTTCGGCATCACTCTTTCTTCAATGTGAACTGATCGAACACTCGGCCCTCGTGATCGATGGCTTTGAGATTCAATGTCCCCTGATGGATGGTGACATAACAGAAATGGTAGTCGGAGCGGAACTCTTGCTTGAAGAACGCGGGAGTCGGAGCGAAGTCTTCGAGTTTGCCACCCCCGCCACCGGAGGTGAGGTAGACCACGCCGTTCTTTTGCTCGACTTTCCCGGCCCGGATGGGCCACGTCCGCTCGTAAACGTGTACGTGGCCGTTGAACGCCATATCTACATTGTACTTCTCGTAGAGCTTCACGAAATTCCGCACGCGCACATCACCGGACGCCGTCGGGCCGCGCCAGGAGTTGCCGTAGTCGTCGTCATCCGAGCAATACGGCGGATGGTGGTGATAACAGAACTTCCACTTCGCATCGGACGCCGCAAGACTCTTCTCTAGCCATTTGTATTGCTCGCCTTTCTCCGTGAGGTCGCGTCGGCCGTTGGTGTCGAGCACAAAGAATTCAGCGTTGCCGTACTTATACGAGTAGTAGTATTCGGGTTTGGGAAGTGAGAAGTACTTATAGTAGTGGTCGTGGTTCTTCTCGTGATTACCAATGCACGGGAACACGGCGACGCGGCCGAAGAGTTCGCTACACGGCTTGAACAGGTCGCCGGTCCACTGCCATTTCGCCGCGCCGTCGTCTACTACATCACCACAGTGAACGACGAAGTTGGGCCGGCGTTCCCACATCAACTTTGCAACCTTGGCGGTGATGGCGGGGTTCCGTTGTGTATCGCCGATGATGGTGAAACTGAAGGCGTCATCCGGCCCTGGCGCGGTCATGAACGTGAGCGGCTTTCCTTCAACTTTTCGGCCGGCATCATCAGTACACACGACACGATAGAAGTATTTCGTGTTGGGTTCGAGCTTGGATAACACGACTTCACCCATCGTGTCCGCCTTCTCAACTTTCACAGTCTCCTTGGGCGGGAATGACAGTCCATATTCCACGACGGCGGTTGTGGCGGCTTCGGTCTCCCACATCACCGTCATTGTGGTCCGCGTGGCATACTGGAGATATGGTTGCACGACGAACGTAGGCCCGACTTGCACTGTGGAAGGTGCTTCTGCAAGTGGTTTATCGGCCTCAAAGTGCGCAGCCAGTTGCTCGGGTGGCACCGCGTGCGGGCACAGGAGAACTTCCTTGATTGCACCTTTGATGGGGTAATCCTCGTCGTCGTCGCGGTAGCGGCCGATGATGAACGGCGCGGCCTTGGCGTATAGCACAGGCCCGCGCTGTTCGTCGCTGTTAGCATCGAGTTTGCCGTTCACATAGAGCCGCATTTGCTTTCCATCATATACACCGGCGACGTGATACCATTTACCACGTTCGTACTTCGTCTTGCCGGTCATGTAGGTGAGTTTTTGCGTGTGCTTCGTGGCGACACCGAAATAGAACTCCGTCTTGTTGAAGCCGAGGGTGAAGCCGAACTCGCTTGTGCCGTTATCCTGCATGCACCCGACGATGCCGCCCCATTCCGTCGGTTCGTCCACGCGAACCCAGGCAACGATAGACATCGCTTCTTTGGGAAGAAACTCGGCGTCCGCAGGCACGCGGTCCTTGATCATCACACCATCGGCGGGGTCGGCGAACTCGAGTCGGGCCGTCGGTGCGCCGGTCTTGACCTTGGGTGAACCTAGAAGTGTGCCCGGTAGTTTGCCGACACGATCCGCGACCTTGCCGCCTACAACGTCCTCGGCATCAAACACCCAGTAGCCCGACGGTTTCAGGTCCGGTTTCGCCCCGGCGACCGTGGTCTGGCTCATGTACACAACACCCACTATCAGGGCCGCCGCGCACGCACTTGCCCCGGCGGTCTTTGCCCAACCTGTGGTCATCGGACGCCCTCGGTCGGAGTTCTGTATCGCACAGCAACGAAACACGGTGATGCACCTCGCAGGACACTACCGTGATGATAAGTATATGTCTCGCGAATTATCGTAAAGCGCGCGAAAGAACCCAGGACAACGGCCCTGGGTTCTTATGTCTTCAGTCGAACGCCATAGGTTTGGCAGTCCGACCAAGAACAGACTACGCCTCGAGCGGCGTGGTCGGGTCGAAGTCGGGGTCGAGGTGCAGCCAGATGCCCCCGTTCGCGCTTTCGAGGAATGCCATGTAGCTGGCTCTGGTATCGGATTCGCCCCGGTTGGCGCTCACTTCCGTCGTTCGGCTGCTGCTTCCCTCGAACGGGCGGGGTTGTTCGTCGGGCCGGTTGTAGGTCGGGATGGTGACGCCGGCCGGTGCCAGGAAGGCCGCGACCGGCGTTGTGATCGCGCCGGCCACCGGGGCGCGCACGTTGCCTACCACGATTGGGGCTGACACGGCTTCCAGTGCGTCGCGGAAGCCCAGCGCCTTCACCTGCTGGCCGCCCACGGAGCCGAGCGTACCCACTAACCCCATCGACCACGCTGTCAGCGTGCCCGTGTCCTGAGCGAAGCTGTCGGTCACCTCGAGGGTCCAGGTTCCCTGAGCGGATTTGTTGTCGTAGGCCGAGAGGAGTTGTTCCGGGCGGAAACTGCCGAGGAACGGCGCGATGCCGGCGGAGATGGCCTTTGTGGCCTCATCGTTGAAAATGGTATTCGACAGGTTGTCGCCGCTGCCGCCGCGGTTGGCGAACAGGGTCACGTACTGCCCGGTGGGACTCTTCAGGCGGATCGTCAAGTCCCCGACATAGGTGTGCGTGAGCGACACCTTCACGTTGAGGTCCGTGATGTTGATGGCCTCGGTGATGGTGATCGTCGAGGTGGTCGTCTGGAAGTCGTTGATGGCTTTTGGTAGCCCGGCGGCGAACGGGTTGCGAGTGACGGTCGTGACGAGCGATCCCGTGGCCGTGAAGCGGTCTTGTGTGGCTTCGCCAACCACGCCGTCGCCATCCTGGTTCATCTTGTTGTTCGATGTGTCGAGGATGTCCGGCCCGATTGTCATCTTGTAGGCGCCGGGGGCCGACTGCGTGTTAAAGGTGACGTCGAACTGCTTGTTGCCTGACCCGGCCACGGCGGTGATGGTGTAGTTCGTGCCGATCGCGGCCCCGGTCGGCCCCGTGAAACTGGCGATGTCGACGGCGGTGAAGGTGCTGGGGGTGATCGCACGGTCGAACGTGAACCGGACTCTGTTGAATCTGGATGAAGTCGACCCGGAGAACGCGGCCGCCAAGACCGCTGGCCCGACATCGCCTGTCACCGGCGGGCTGGTGACTTCGAGCATCTTGGCGACGTTCAGCCGGCCAGCGGTTTGCACTTTGCCGCTCAGCCCGGAAATCGTATCGACCGAACTCTTCAACTTGGCGATAACCTGCGAATAGGTCAGGGTCGGGTTCGCGGACCAATACAGGGCGATGGCACCCGCGACGTGCGGGGCCGCCATCGAGGTGCCGCTGAACGAACTGTAAGTGTTGCCTGGGGTGGTGCTCAGAATGCCCACGCCGGGGGCCGCGAGGGTGACGGAGTTCACGCCGTAGTTCGAGAAGCTGGCGAGGGTGTCCGTGCTGCCGGTGGCGGCGACGGTGACCACGTTGTTGTACGAGGTGCTGTAGCTGCCGGGGTACGAGAGGGTCGTGTCGATATTCAGGCCACTGTTGCCTGCGGCGGCGACGAAGATGTGCCCGGCGTTCTTGGCTTGCCCGATGGCCGCGGCGAGGGCTGCGTCGGACGGGCCGCCGCCCCAACTGTTGTTGGAAAGTTTCACACCCCGCGCGACGGCGTAGTTCAGCGCGGCGATGGCGTCGCTGGTGTACCCGCTGCCGTTCGAGTCGAGGAACTTCAGCCCCATGATCTGGATCGACCAGTTCACGCCGACGACGCCCAGCGAGTTGTTCCCGACGGCACCAATGGTCCCCGAAACGTGCGTCCCGTGGGCGTTGTCGTCCATCGGGTTGTTGTCGTTGTTGACGAAGTCCCAGCCGACGAAGTCGTCCGTGAACCCGTTCCCGTCGTTGTCCACGCCGTCGCTCCAACCGCCCTGCGCGGTCGTCCGCAGAATGTCGCCGCCGTCGATGTAACCGTTCCCGTTCGCGTCGGTGACTTTGCCGGCATTGGCCGCCGCGTTCAAGTCGCGGAACGTGATGAGGCCGTCGCTGTTGGTGTCGGTGAGCGTCGCGCGGATCGCCGTGGGAATCTCGCTCTGGTTAATGGCGATGTTCAGCGCGAGGTCCGGGTGCGTGTAGTCCACGCCAGTGTCGATCACGCCGACCACGAACTTACTCGACCCGGTTGTCGTGTCCCACGCGGTGGGGGCACCGATTTTGCTCAACCCGTAAAGCGACGAATAGGACGTGTCGTTCGGCGTCTGCTGAGCCTGAATGTGCGTGTCGGGCGAAGCGAGAACGACGCCGACCTGCGCGGAGTAATACGTCGCGGCATCGGCGGCACTGACACCATCAGCCAAACTCACGCGGTAGATGCCGAAGCCGATATATTCGACCTCCGTGGCGAACGGCGCGGCGGCGAGGGCGGCTGCGTCGGCCGCGGATTCCGTCGGCGTCGTCATCACGACGTTCACGCGGCTCAGGGTCGCGGCCGCCGTACTTCCGCTGGTAATTGACGTGACCGCCGATGCCGAGGGCGTTGTCCGGTCTTCGAGCTGCTCGAACTGGAGACGTGTGCGAGGGAACCGAGAACGACTGGAGGATTTCACTGGCAACCCTACCTTTCCGGAAACGGATTGTGACGAATTGAGGGGTCGAACGGGATAGACGGGTCTGCCTGAACAACTCTTATACTTCACGTTATCCGGGCGGTGCAAAGAATTCCCGCGAAAATAGTTCAGGCCTGCGCCTCAATTCGCACGGCCCGCGAAATCAGTTCGTCGTTTGAGGGAACGCGGATTCACTGGGGAAATGAGTCGGCCCGGAATGCAACGGGGCCGGCGCTTTTTGGAAGCGCCGGCCCCGTTGGTTCGCGTCACTCAAGTGGGATCACTTGGCGTTTTCGAGGAGCTTGATCGCGCCATCGCCCGCGTTGGCCCGCTTGTAGAGCGGGAGGTGGCGGTAGTACACTTCGAGCGTCAGGAGGCACATGGCGGTGGTGCCGATGCGGCCGCAGCTTCGGCCGATCCAACCGCCTTCGGCGTCCCAGCTACCCAGGTTCGGGCCGTCTTTGATATTCTGGATATCGACGAGCCAGTCGCGCATGCCGCCCTTGCGGCTGCCGTCGGCTTGCAGAGGGCCTTCGTTCCACGTCTTCCAGTCCGGTCCCTCGAAGAAGTGAACGACCTGCGTGGCGTAGTAGTAGTAGTACATATCCGGGGCGACCTTGGTAGCGACCGGTGCTCGCTTCATGAGACCGACGACACCCGAGGCCATGCCGCCGTTGTCCGGTCCCCAACCGTCGATGTAGTAGCGGCAGAGCAGGCCAACGGCCGTCAACGCGGTGCCCGGCGCGGCCCCGGCGCTGTCGGCGTACCCGTAAGATTCTTTGCGGGAACCACCACCGGCGAGGTTCAAGAACTCGATGGCTTTCTTGATGACGTTCTTATCGACCGACAGCCCGCCGAGTTGGGCGGCCTTGAGCGCCTGAACCTGCCAGCCGACGATGCTCGTGTCGCCGGCGCTACCCGCTCCATAGCCCCAACTACCATTGCCAGCCTGAGCGCCCTGGATGTAGTTCGTGGCGGCCTGTGCGGTGGCTCCGAGCATCCCCTTGTCCTTGGTCATGCCGTAGGCTTCGTTCAGAGCGAGCGCGCCGATGGCGTGGGCGTACATGCTGCCCGCACCCGTGAACTTGCCGGCGTTAGGCCCGCTCGCCGGGCACTTGCTGAGCAGATAGTTTAGGCCAGTGCTGACGGTCTTGACGTACTTTTTCCCGCTCTTGTGCGTTTCGCCAGCCGCGAGGAACGGCAGAAGGCACAGACCGGTGGCGGCGATGATTTCTTCTTTGGAACCGGCGTCGAACACCCAACTGCCGTCCGGCTTCTGTTGGCGAGCGAGCCAGGCAAGCCCCTTGGCCACGGCTTGTTCGCTCTTCTCGTTGCCGCCACCGGACTTGAGCAACTGGCTTTTGGTCGCGCCGCTGCGGCCGGGGAATGAGGCGGTCGTGTTACCGCCCGCGCCACCGGTGCCGGCCATCACGTTGCCGGTGTCGCCGGCGATGCCCGCAGAGGTCGGGTCGCTGGTCACGAGACCGGGGGCCGCCAACGCGGTGGTGTCGGTTTCGGGGGCGTTGGGTTGACCGAGGCTATCCATCGTGACGACCGCGTCCACGGTCTGCTTATCGACACGTTCGAGGTCAGGGAGAGCGGCTTCGAGGTTGGATTGAAGCCCTGCGTCTTCGTTCGTCAGGTCTTTGTCGGGCTGTTCGTCTTCCTTCTCGACGCTCGTGGCGACGACCTTTTCGGGTTGCTTGCCGTCGGCGGGGCGACCGCCCAACAGGAGCATCATGATGGCGATAACGCCGATGTTCACCGCGCCGCTGATAACCCAGGCGGGCAGGTGCTTGCGCATCAACCGTTCCTGGGAGGTTTCGCGGGCGGCCTCCAACTTGCGGATGACCGCGCCCTTGGCGGCTTCACCCGCTGGGGCTGTGGTCGGTTTCGGATCGTTCACGTTCCGTCTCCTCTGTCAGAATAATGGGATCGATGGGTTTGGAACGGCCCTTTTCCCGTTGTGTTCAGGGCGGTAACACAGTTCAAGGCTCGCCCACATCTGGGCGGGCGACACGCACATTGGGTTGGCCAGATTCGCCAAACGGGTTCTTCAATCGGTGCGAGTCAATCTCGCGTTTCGCTTGGCGGTCGCCTTTGCGGAGCCACCAGTTGAGGGCAAATGCCACGGCGAGCATCACGCCGACACTGCCGATCACCGTGGGGAGGAAGGTGTTCCACGCAACGGCGACGGCAACTTCCGGGTCGGGCCGGTCAATCATCGCGCGGCCCAGAAGGAGTGGTGCTCGCTTCGTCTTGTACTTTTCGGGGTTGTCAGCGCGATGTTCCCCGGACGCATACCGGAGGTACTTGAAGGAATACCCGGCGAACGAGACCCACTTGTTCACGCGGCCGTTGGCTTCGACATCCTCTGGCGGGTCCGTGAACATCACGCAGATCGGGTTCCCGCCGGGCGTGTCCTTGGGGACAATCCAGCCTTCGTAAAGCGTGTCGATCCCCGCGTCGAGCAACTTCTCGGTTGCCTTGGCTTTCTTCAGCATCAGCAACCGACCCTCGAACTTGACGAGGTCGAGTTGGTAGTCGCGGCGATTATCGGTGGCCAAGTCCGCGTACTTGAGTTCGCCGTTGGCGTTCGACTCCAGTTCTTCGGGGGTGAAACGCCGGGCGTGGAGCAGAACGCGGTTGAACGCCGAGCATTCTTCCCAGTTGTCCTCGGCCTTGGCGATGAGTGTGTCGTCCTTGATGAGCTTGAATACTCGCAGATTCTTGTAAAGGGTCGTGGCTTTGGGGCCGGTGCCCACCGGCACGCCCTTCAGGAGGGTCACGGACTTGGCGACCAGCACCGGAATCGCTTCCTCGCGGACCCCATCCTGTTTCACCTTGAAGAAGTATCCGGCGGCGGTCGCCCAGGAATCGACTGCAAGCCATTCCCCGGAGGGTGTTTGTTTCAACGCCGCGAGTGCTTCGGGGAGTTCCGTGAACACGACGGAGACCGCGTAGGCCGGCGTTCGCTCGATGTCTGTCTTTTCGTTCGGCTCGCCAAGCGGGACGACCATCGCTTCGTAGATTTCCGGGGTGTCGTCCTGCTTCAACGCCAGGGAGGCGGGGACGCGGCGAATCTTCACCAACTTCCCGTCGAAGCGCACGAGTTCGAGCCGGTAGAAGGTGCGGGGCAGAACTGTTGCCGCCTCCATTGCTTTCTTGAGGCTCGCCTTGTCCACCGCCGACGCGCCGAGT
>Ga0105046_10002399_pt1 | contig 29619 bp, 34 predicted proteins | sample MAT03_FD_78385 | JGI IMG/M metagenome (GOLD analysis project Ga0105046, IMG submission 78385) | Freshwater microbial communities from Lake Fryxell liftoff mats and glacier meltwater in Antarctica - MAT-03 (megahit assembly) | ecosystem: Environmental > Aquatic > Freshwater > Ice > Liftoff... | reverse complement strand
CCAGCGTGCGTTGTAGAACATGAGACCGAAGTCTGCGGTGTTGCTGTATTGTCCCGTATATGGATACCCCGTAGATGTTGTGCCGTGAAGTAGCGGATTTTACAATGGTGCAGTTTTGGATGTCATTTCTGAGTCGTTTTTTTTAATCTCTTGCTCGGGTGGAATGGAATTTCTGCACTCCGAGCAAGAGCCGCAATAATTATTGTTTGGTAAATTAGTTATTTATCAACAATCGCTTCTGAATAAGAAGTCAATGCCCATCCTGGGAAATTCAGAAAGTCAGACTCAAGATAATCTTGCGCAAAAGCCGGCTTTACAAAAGCGACTACAATAGGAACACTTAATAAGTCAATTGGATATTTATCGAAATTAATTCTGATACCTTCGTCAAGGTAAACAAATAAAGTCCCGTTGTAATTAAGGGATTCCGCAAACGGATCATCACTTAGAGTTTCTGCAATAATCAAATCAGGACATCCATACTTATCCAGAATTTTTTGGAGGGGTAATAAAATTTCAGCGTCAGCTACAATAGCAATATCTCCAGCCAGATGGTTTGTGACACTGAAACTATAAGCGTATGTTACACCAGAGTCTTTGTAAAAATACTCCTCTTGATCGTTAAATTCGGAGTATTCGTATGATGACCCAAATTGTTTTATTATTTCCGTGTCTGTCGTGATGCCAGGATATACCTCGTAAAACCCTACTTGTTGATTGTATTTTGGTGGATATATTTGCTTGCAGTCTTGCAAATAATATTCATCATAGACTATAGCTTTAATATTTTGAGCAGCCTGCGTAGTTATAGGTAACTGGACAGCCTGTGTATTTACTGGTGTCTGGGTTGTTATAGATAGATTCTTGTTTGACGCACAGCCTGATATATATAAAGCCATAAAAATACTCCCTAGCGCGAAACACATAAAAAAAATATTAGTCGATTTCATTCTCTCTCCATTTTCTTGACGAATTAATTGACCAGATTACCGTGACCCTGAACAAGTTGGGGGAACACATCTGTTAAATACCCAATTGGTAAAAGAAGTTGTTAAGCTCCCTTGAGAAACCACATCCAAAGCTATTTCGTTAGCCATGTCTTCTTCACCTCCACGATATTCGCTTGACAGCACAGAATGTACTCCACTGGGGCTTACATCAGCCAAAACATGTGCCAATTCATGTACTATGGTAAATTGAACTCGTTGATCGAAGTTGAATGACCCTGGTCTCGCATATGATGGCCCGGGACAAGTCCTGTATTGATAACAATGAGAAAACGCATCATCTGCAAATCGGATTGTTGTTTCGCTGCTACACCCATCTTTTGTTTGCCCATTGCACCATTCAGCAACAGAAGGGCTTCCAGAGGTCGGGTTTACTCTATGACCAGAGATCCTTTCAACTGTAATAACTGTCGCACTCGTATCAAAGTGTTGAGCACCCGCCACAAGTGCTGCATTCAGCTTTTCACTTCCTCCCATAGAATTTGCCAGTAAATATAAGGATCCTTCTAAGTATGCTAGTTCATCCGCTGTCCATTTTCCCGTAATGTCTATGGCGTAATTTTTCTCCAAGTTGTTTTTTATACTTGCAATCTCACTTCGCTCACTTGGCTTACAATCTCCTGGGTCACCTTCGCTATCTGATTCGCAATGTCCGCTCGGATCCGTCCCATTGACAGGATTATTATTCACATACGCATACCGATCATACCCTTGGACTCCGCCCGGCACAATCGAATCCGCTTGGGTGAAGCGTCCCAGTTGAGATAAAAAATATTATATTAGAGTGTTATATATCGCATGTGTGATAGTACTCCAGAAAATCGACTTGGATTTTTGTGCAATCAATCCAAAGATAATACTAACAATAGGAATTACAATCCAAAAATACACGGCTTTTTCCATGTAGTCAATGTGAGCAATCCAAAAAAGAAAAGCCTGAACTAGTATTATTCGATTTGGTGACCATTTCCGAAGGCTCAAATATCCACAGAGCAAGCCTCTAAATAGTATTTCTTCTAGTAAAACCGTTCCGGTAAAAGCTGAAATAAACGCTGAAGCAGCATACAAAAAATCCATGCTCTTTTCAAGTCTAATTCTAAAAATAATAGAACTTAGAATAGGCAACGCAAATCCAATCAAGATGCTCCTCACAAGCCAATTAATTGATATCTGAGAAGACTCTTGAAAGACAAATTCGTTTCGTACAAGCAGGCAACACATGAATATTGCACATACTAACGGAATTGCACTAAAAACCAGCGGTTTAAAGAGGACACCAAAAAAACCTGAGAAAACGAAAAGAAGAAAAAATTTCCGGTCAATATAAAAATTAAATAGCCTTTTTCTTTCGAGGTAAATAGAAAGAGTAGACAAAAAATATATTATTGTAACAACATAGTAATCAGAAAAAATAATCGCTGAGTATCCAAAATACATTACTCCAACTCTGTAAAATATTCTGATAAAGAGTAGAAGGGAAAGTATATAAACAGTAAATGGATTAAATTTTGATTCGTCGTTCATAATTTAAGGTCCATAATACGGTCCGGATGGATGTGGGGAACGTGGTTGAATCTGCGAGAGAAAATTAAATATCTCTGCTAATTGTTTGATACTTGTGTAGATAATTGGAATCACAGGATTCTCCTTTACTACAACATCCAATGGATCACCATCTGTAGGTACCCAAACATTTGGAGATCTTATATCAAGTGTATCAATTAATGCAACAGCCGGGTCGGTAAAGAGATAATCTGGACCCCAAACAAAATGGCCCACTGTTTCATTTAAATTAGATAAATATTCGCTTCGGTTATAAGTAACCCCGTCTGTTGGGTCGTCGTGCAAAACATAAGTATATAACGAGGTTGGTGTAGGTGTGACCGTAGGTGGAGGATTTGTGGGGCTTGCAGTTACTGTTGGGCTTAACGTTGCAGTTGGTGTTACTGTAGGTAAAGGTGTCGGTGTTGATGTTGGAGTAACAGTAGGCGTTGGAGTAGGTGCCTCATAACACCAATCATCGCCATCACCGATACAATGCCCGCTGGGATCTGTATATCGCACAGGATTATTATTTGTATAAGCGTAGCGGTCATAACCCTGCGCCCCTTGACTTTGCGGAATTATAGAATCTGGTGACGAGAACCTTCCCAATTGAGGGTCATAAAAACGAGCCCCGTAATAGAGAAGTCCAAAATCTGCGGCATAACTGTATTGTCCCGTATAGGTGTAGCTCGTGGACGTTGTCCCAGCTTGGTATCTGACTTCGCCCTCGCGAAGCACCCAGTGGGCATTGAGAGGAGCCGATATTATTTCAACGTTTTTTTTATCCCATCTATTGTGCGGACCATCTAAGAAAATCGAAATCGAGTTAAGAATATTCCGTCCCAATATACCCATTGGTTGATCAATTAACAAAAACTGCTCCGTATATTTCCGTTCTAGAAAATACAACTCCAACTTTACCGTTTTTACAAACTTAATTTCGCCGTCAAAACCCTGCACTTCATATAGAGTATTTTTATCAGGCTCGATTCCCAATTGCTTTACATACTCCTGCGGCAACAAGGTCGCATCTGCGCCTGTGTCGATCAACATGGGGACGTCTGCCAACGAAACGCCAGTTGCTGGATTCCGAAGAGTCACATAGGCAACTGGCGCAGGGGGGTCAAAGTTTTCCGAGTCATACTCAGGCATTGGGTTTTTCTTTTTTCACTTGCAACTTGAAATGAGCAGCCTGTCCTCGACGAACCAGCCGTGGTGTTAAAATGCGAATTGGCTTTTTCTTCTCGATCTCCAGGTCTGTGACAATGACATAAACTTTGACGTTTTCAGGTAGCTTTACGCCTGCCTTCAAACGGATCTTTCCTTTTTCAACCACACCTTCGTACGTATTAATTATCATGCGGCACCTCACTTTATATTTCAAAAAGTATAGCATAAAATTATTATGAAAATACGCCGCGAAATGTATCCCCACGCCCGGCTGGTACAATCGAATCCGCTTGGGCGAAGCGTCCCTAAGATGGTCTGCGGCCTGCGGTCGGTGGCCAATCGTCAACCAAAAAGCACAGCGCCCGCATCAAAAAGCTATTTCGGCTTGAAATACTTTTCGTAGATCGCGTTACTAACAAACATCAAGCCTTCGCTGTCTCGATAGACCAAACGATAGCCGCGGATTTTTTCCTTATCTGCATCTACATAGAATGTATAAATATCTTGAAAGGAAGCGGGGTCTACTGCGCTTTCGAGCGCGCCTTGTTGGGTGTAATCCAGAATACGCTGCGACCAGAGAATGATGATATCGGGTTGAATCTTTTCGATGGTGCTGTATTTGCTGTTCCAGTAGGTGCGGACGTTCCAGCGTGCATTGTCGGGGAAGTACATCCGCACGTCACGGAAGACGGTCAACGCTTCGGTATTTTGAATGCGGGGTAGATAATCTTGTTCGAGTGTGTCATAAAAAACGAGCGAGCCTTCATGTTCTTCGCGCACAAGCACTTCATGATATAGCGCAACATCTTTGTTGATATAGACCACAAATTGATAAGCGATGATGGCCAGCGCCAGCCCGCCCCATGCCCATGTGAGCGGTGTGCGCGATTTTTTAGTTGTAAATGGCGGGAATTCGAACAACACAACCAGGCTGCTATACACGGGCAGCAGGATCGGCAAAAAGAAATGCGTCGGTTTGATGGCGATGGTAAATAGCACATATAAACCGAGCGGCAAGGCCCAGGTTGCGATCAATAGGTGACGAACCCGATTTTGTCCGCGCCAGATGCCGAGCGCCAGCGTGATACAGGCCAATGCGACGAAGATCAACTGTCCATACAGTTCTTTGATGATATTGATCCACGAAGCGGGACCGACATCATAGGCGAGCGTCCAGCCTTCGGACATCGATTTTGATTGGCGCGCAAGGGTCTGGATCATTTGCTCCCTTTGGCTGGATAAGAGCAGAAAAGGATTCGCGATCACAATCGTGGCGGCCATGATGCCGACGAATAACGCTCCCCGCATGGTGGCCGTGCGCCATGTCAATTTTTTGGAGAGTACCCCGATCAATAGGTAGGTGGGAATGCTCAGGAAGAAGAAAAGGCCGATTACTTTAGTGCCAGTTGCCAGTCCGCTGGATGCGGCGGCCAGAGCAAAGTTAACGCCGAAGCGCTGGTCATCCTTGTCGAGCAAAAACAAAGTCAGGGCGATGAAGAAGACCGCCAGACTATCCACATGCCACCATAGATTATTTTCAACGACGGCCGAAACCGAGAGTAGAAAAATAAAGAGGCCAATGGATTTGGCGGCAGAAGTGAATTTGGTTTGAGTGTAGGTCAGGAGCAGCAGCGCACCGAGCATGGGCAGCACGCTGATAAACTGGCGCAGTAAGAGCATGTTTAATTGTGAGGAGGCGCGCAGGCTTGAGGTGAGTTTTACGGGCAGCAGCAGCAGGGCGCTTGAAAAATAAAACGGCGAGCCGTAATAATAATGTCCATAGGCGATGAAGTTATAGACTGCATGTTTAACTGTTTCGCCGGGTGTAAGCATTTTTAGCACAACTGGATATTGTGCGAACTCGTCTGGTTCGAAGAGCGAGATCATCATCGTGTCTCTTGCGCCCGTGTTGTTGGGGAAAATAAAAACGGTGAAATAAACGATGCTGATGAAGATCAAAATGGTACATACACGTTTTTGATTCGGGGTCATGCGGCAATCATACCATTTCAATTTCAACGCTGTGCTGAATGTGGATAATACCAAACGGTTAAGCAGTGACTGCTTAAGGCGATATAACGATCTTCATGTAAACTCGATCCCCAAACGCGATTCCATCCGCGCCGTAGGCCTGCCACGCGCTTTCGAATATTCCCTCCACTGTCGGAGCGCTGAAGGTGATTTGCAATGTGACTTGTGTACCTGCGCGGGCGGGGTATAGGTTTTGTTCCTGCGGCGCGCCGAGCGGGTCGCCGCCGATCCATTTCAGGCGGTAGGTGGAATCCCAGTCACAGGTTCCATTGTTTTTAACCAGCCATTGTTTGTCTATGGTGGCGCCAGCAGCGATGATCGTATCATCAGGGATGGTGACATCTTGTAGAAACTCAAGGTTATTACTGCATGGGATTTCCGTGGCAGTGGCTGTGACAGTTGGAGTGGGCACGGCGGTATAGATCGCGGGGATGGGTGTGGTGGTCGAAAGGATTTGCGTCGGCGCGGGTTTTGTCGGCGGGCGGAAGGCTGTGGGTGTGGCTTGCGCTGTACATGCCGAAGCGAAGATCAAAGTTAATAGAACAGCGAACAGATATGGGCGGAGTGTGATGCGAAGCATGTCTTTATTAAACCATAAAGTCACAGAGTTGTTCTCTGTGACTTTATGGTTTGCGTTTTTGGATTGCGGATTGTAGTCCGCGTTTTCGATAAGAGGCGGACTACAATCCGCAATCCTTACCTACAAAACCTACAATTCTTCTTCCACGGCTGCGCCGCTATCCATGGCGTTGCCGCCTTCGTTGCCCACATCCAGCGGCAGAGCGATCTCGCCGCTCAACGCTTTCTGGCGGATGATGCCTTCGATTTCGTTCATCATATCCAAATTGCCGCGTAGATATTCTTTAGCATTCTCGCGTCCCTGACCGATGCGGATATCCCCATAAGAGAAGAATGCGCCGCGTTTGGTGAGGACTTCGAATTTGGTGGCGAGGTCGAGCACGTCGCCAGATTTCGAGATGCCTTCGTTGAACATGATGTCAAATTCAGCCGTGCGGAAAGGCGCCGCGAGTTTGTTTTTGACGACTTTGACACGTGTGCGATTACCAATAACTTCTTCGCCGACCTTGATCGATTGAATGCGGCGCACATCCAGACGCACAGAGGCGTAGAACTTGAGGGCTTGTCCGCCTGTGGTGGTTTCAGGGTTACCGAACATGACGCCGATTTTTTGGCGCAACTGATTGGTAAAGATGACCGAGGTTTTGGTCTGGTTAATCGCGCCAGAAAGTTTGCGAAGCGCCTGAGACATCAAGCGGGCTTGCAGACCCATTTGCGCATCGCCCATGTCACCTTCGATTTCAGAGCGTGGCACGAGCGCGGCCACTGAGTCGATCACAACTACATCCACGGCGCCAGAGCGCACGAGGGTTTCTGCAATTTCAAGAGCCTGTTCCCCTGTATCGGGTTGTGAGACGAGCAAGTTATCAATGTCCACGCCGACCTTGGCAGCGTAGGAAGGATCGAGCGCATGTTCCATATCAATGAAGGCGGCGGTGCCGCCCAGCTTTTGCGCCTCAGCCACAATGTGCTGGCAGAGTGTGGTTTTACCTGAAGATTCAGGGCCGTAGATTTCAATCACACGTCCGCGTGGAATGCCGCCGACGCCGAGCGCAATATCCAGCGAGAGTGAACCAGTCGGGATGACTTCGACAGCCATGCCGTGGGCTTCGCCCAGGCGCATGATCGAGCCATCGCCATAGCGTTTTAAAATATCACCAACGGCTTTATCGAGCACGGCGCGTTTGGCGTTATCAATGTTTTGAGTTTGTGCAGGTGTGTCTGTTGTGCGGGAAGATTTTCGTGCCATGATTTTGTTCTCCAATACAAGTGTAATAGGGTTGAATACGAGTGTTGCGAGAGTATAGCACAGATGTTCAGTGCGTCAAGGAATTTTAATATTTTTTACCACAAAGGGTTAAGAAATTTTTTGCCTGCCTTCGTGTCCCTTTTGTACCCTTTCTGGTTAATTATTTTTAGTTGGAATTACGGTATAAGCGTCGGTGTGACGGGTAAAATCTCGGGCACAAAATCAAGCGTCGGCGCGGGCGGGCGCAGCGTGTTGAAGCCGTTGTCTCCTTGAAAGGTGAAGTACGTCACCTGGCCGGGGAATATCTCGATCCATGTTTGGCGGGTCTTATTATCATATTTGAGACTGATCTTATAAATGCCTGCGGCCAAATCACCGAGCACAAGGTTTTCATTATAGTAGGGGTCAGCGTTGATGGCGCCGCCTCCACCGTAGGTCTTAATGATATTGGCTTCTTTTGTATCTTCTGAGCGCACAGTCACTTCTGCTTGCTGCAAGGTCTTATCTTTTGTATCGGTGACACGTCCCACCAACACGCCCCAACCTTGCGGCGGCGCGATCCATAATTCAGGATTTACTGTGTTTTGAAATGAGTTTGACGGGAAGCGCACTTCAAAGTGGACATGCGGCCCGGTCGTCGCGCCTGTTGACCCGACCAACCCGATCAACTCGCCTGTTTCAACATGTTGACTCACCACCGCGGTCACTTGGCTCATGTGGGCGTAAATTGTATAAAGCTGTTGGTTGTTGTAACTAAAATCATGTCGAATGGCAACCGCCAACCCATACGGATCAGATTTGTTTTGCGGCGATTCGGTAAATAAACCCCAGCCCGCCCAGACCACTGTCCCGGGGCCAGCCGCCATAATGGGCGTGCCTTCAGGGGTGGGAATATCCACGCCGGTATGCACAATATTCGGCGCAAAGAAAATACCGCCATAGCGATAATCTGGAATCGGCCAGTTGACTTGATCTGCGGCGATGGGGCGCGCAAAATAAAAATGATCATAAGGCGACATCGCCCATGGAATGGGATACAGCGGAGGACGCCAGCCCGAGATGGGTTCTGCGCCCGGAGTGGGCAGCACGAATTGAAATGGCACCGGTGAAGGAGTTTGCCCCGCATCCATCTGGACTTGAAACGGGTCTGCCGCATCTGGGGCGACTACTGGCGTTGGGTTTACCACCCCAACCGAATCCGCGCAGGCAGAGAGTATCAGCAAAGATAAAAGTGTTGAAAGTGCGCTTTTGAATTTCATATTTATATGGACCGCTATCTGTGACGGCAGTCACGTTGCTTTGCAGCAAAAACTTTTCGAGTTTGCATTTTTATCTATGGAATGATCGTTGGCGGCGTTGGAGTCAGCGTTGGCGTAAAAGTAGATGTTGGCGTTGAGGACGGCGTGCGGGTTATGGTCGGTGTGCCAGTTGAACGCGGCGTGCGCGTGGGCGTGCTGGTCGGTGTGATCGAAGGCGTTTGTGTGGGGGTCAGTGTGGGCGGCAGGACACGTGTTGGGGTAATCAACGCTTCCACGGGATATAGTTCCTGCATCGCAGAATACCAAGTCAGGCCGCTGGTCAATGCGAATTCAGTGAAGCGGCTGCCTGCGTAATAGGTGCGCCAGTTGGGGAGCGCGGGCAGGCGTTCCCAGTTATAGGCGGCGGCTAATGCTGTGATGTCGACCCAGTATCCAGCGGGGACAGATGCGTATTTTCCGCCTTGTTCATAGGTGCGCGGATCAAGCTCATAGCGTGCGCTCAAATTCCAGGGCGCGTTGTGAATCGGCTCGCCGAGGGAGCCATCCTGTTTTTCAGCACGGACATAAATTCGCCAATAAGTTTGCGCGCCGACATCTTCACGTAATGCAACCAGCCAGCCGGCATCGGTCATCAAGGTGTTGATGGCGAAGGCGCGGCCTGTATAGAGCCAGTCTTCTTCAAGGCCGGGTTCAAGGTTGGTTGTGAGTGGGACGAATGCGTTTTCAATACTGGCAAGCGCGTCCCAGCCTGTTTCAATGATGATGCGATTGCGCAGCGCAATGAACGAGTCGTCTACCAGATCATGCAATTGTGGAAAAGGCGCTTGCACATCCGCCAGCGGCACAACGTACCAGCGTTGATTGGGGACTTCAGGTCCTGGCGTGATAATAGGCGACCATAGCGCGGCGGGCGTATTTGCCGCAGCTTGATTAAATAAATCTGGGAATGGGTTGGGCATTTTGGCAAAGCCCCAGGCGAGTCCGCGCACACGGCCATGTAAGGGAGTGGGTGAAAGTAACAGACTGCCTCTAACATCATAGGCAGATATATATTGTTGATTGGGACCGCTGGTGACCGCGATGATCTGCTCGGCGGTTTCATTCCATGCGCCCCAACTTCCGTCGCCGATCCAGTGAGCGGAGCGGTTGGGGTCGTTGGCTTCCCAGATGTACAGTCCGCTAAAGCCGACAGTTTGGGAGATGGAGGCCCATAATAATTGGGAACCGTCATAATTCCAGACGGGATGATTTTCAGATGCAAAGGGAGTATTGCTTAAGTTTTGGTAACGGTCTTCGCCTGTTAGATCAAGGTTGGCTAGCCAGACATCGTCATTGTCACCGCCGCGGGAGGAGATGAATGCGATGTGCCTGCCATCCGGCGCCCAAACAGGCGAGTGATCTGATGCGGAGTCTTGCGTCACAGGAATGATGGCCTGTGTGCGGTCGTTAACTGAGACTACCGAAATTTCAAGGTTTTCATTGGAATAGGTTTCAAAGACAAGCCATTGCCCATCCGGCGACCAGGAAGGTGCAGAGTCATATTCAGGCGAAGCGGTGATCTGGGTTACCTCTCCGCTTTGCAGGTTCATGGTGAAAAGGTCCCAGAAGCCGTTGCGGTCGGAGGCGAAAGCGAGTTGGGTGCGGTCTGGGCTGAGGGCTGGGGCGATGTCGTTCCAGTCGCCGTCGCTAATGCGAGTCAGCGACAGGTCTTGCGGCTGGTCGCTTTGGACGAAGAGATGCGCGTGTCCATTTTCTTCGATGGATAAAAAGATGAGATTGCCTTCGCCGCTATATTTAATCGTTGCGGGGGTGTTGGTGGTGATGGAAGTTGGTTCGAGTGTGCTGTTTACAGGGGCAGGAGTGGCTTCAATGGATTGAGAACAGCCAACAAGCAGCAGGCTGATGATCGTTAAAGCAAATAATATTTTCGCGGGAGGTGGCAGAAGATGCGAAGGCATGGGTAATTTCAATTAAGCAGAATCAGGCTGAGGGTCGTCTGGAGGCGGTTCCACATTAAAAGAAAAAATAAGCGGCGCTTGGGAAGGTCCGTCTGGATAATATAATCTGGCGTGGAGTGCGTATGGATTATTAAGTTCGCCGCGAATGTGCATGGTGAATTCAAGTTTCCAACTCATCGGTTCAACGATGCTGGTGGATGCAACTTCAGCGCCCTGCGAGTCGTTGAGGATGATTTCGATGTAGGGTCTTTTTTGAAAAGGTGTGACTTCGAGGTTGACACGTAAACGGAGGCCATCGGGATATGGCTGGGCGGAAAGCGAGCTGATCTTGGTTTCTTCGGGAACAGCGCGGGTGAGGTTGTCTTCGGGTAGGAAAAAGTCCATTTGATTATTATAACCATAAAAGAAAACGCCCGCCTTTTTGCGGATTAATTTTGGATTACAGTTTCATTAGGTTTTGATTTTGTTTATGTTTACGGCAGGCGTATAATCCCTTTGATTTTTCAGCGTATATTTTCATGAAAACGGATTGACCACCGACCGCAGTTTGTGGCCGATAATTAATCAGGTAAAAAATAATATTTCTACCAAAAAAATCCTGGTGATAAGGAACTAAAATAAAAATGGATGCGATTCTAATTCACGGTATGGGACGTACGCCAGCCGCCCGTGGCTTTGCGCATCGCCGTTTGGTTCGTCTGCTGATGGGCGATGTTGCAAAGATGTGTTGCGCCCCTAAACCGCACGGCGATAAACCCCCGTGCTACGCATACGAAGCCTGCTTCGCAGGCTCAGCCATCTCAGTATAAGTAAACAAAAAGACCCCCGATCTAACATAGACTCGGAGGTCTTCTACTTACCAATTACTGATTACTAATCACTGAACTTCATCCGTTCTTCTTCTGAAACTCCTTCATAAAATCAACCAACGCCGTCGCGCCTTCGATGGTCACAGCGTTGTAGACAGAAGCGCGCATCCCGCCGACTGAGCGATGTCCTTTGAGGCCGATCAGATTATTCTTCTTGGATTCCTTGGCGAAAGTCTCTTCCAATTCTTCGCTGGGCAGGCGGAAAGGAATGTTCATCAGTGAACGCGCTTCGGGTTTCGCATGTCCGCGATAGAAACCGCCGCTTTGATCAATGGTGTCATAGACCAATCCCGCCTTGATGCGGTTGGTCTTTTCAATGGCGGCGAGTCCGCCTTGTTTCTTGGCCCATTGGAAAACCAATCCCACCATGTAAATTGCAAAACTGGGCGGCGTGTTGTGCAAGGAACCGCTGGCGGCCAACGTTTTATAATCCAACATTACTGGTAAATTGGCAGGCGTGCGTTCGATCATATCGTCGCGGATAATGACCACGGTCACGCCAGAAGGACCCGCGTTTTTCTGCGCGCCCGCGTACAGCATCGCGTATTTGGAAACATCAAGCGGGCGGCTGATGAAGTCAGAAGAAGTATCACAAATCAACGGCACGCCATCCAGTGTGGCAGGCTCGCTGAAAAACTCCACGCCGTGAATGGTCTCATTGGCTGTGAAATGTAAATACGCGGCCTTCGGATCAAGATCAAGCTGGGTGGGAACAGAGTTGAAACCGTCCGCTTCGGTGTTGGCGGCAGCGCGGGCCTTGCCTAATTTTTGCGCTTCCTTGAACGCGGTCTTGCTCCACGCGCCATTAACAATGTAATCAGCAGACTCGCCCGCAGGCCGCAGGTTCATGGCCAGCATCGTAAATTGTAAAGTGGCTCCACCTTGCAGGAACATCACCTTGTAATTCGATGGAATGCCAAGCAGGTCGCGCAAGTCGGTTTCGGCGGTTTGGATCACTGCTTCAAATTCCTTCGAACGGTGACTGATTTCCATCACAGACATACCCGTCCCTTTGAAATCAAGCAATTCAGATTGCGCCTGTTGTAACACTTCGAGGGGCAGCGCACCGGGACCGGGATTGAAGTTATACGCACGTTTGAGGTCAGACATTTTTTTGGATACTCCTGTTAAATTTTTTTCGGTTCATTCTTAACCGTGAATCTGATACTGTTTCGATTTTAATTCGTTTCCATTATATCTTTTTGTCAGGTAAATCAATAGTAACAATTGACATGATTTCCATCTGTTATGTGTCGTTGACAAAGCAAAACCTCGTTGTTAGAATAACTTTGTGATTAACGTATTTACTCAAACAGGAATCAGCCGTAAGTATTGGCTTGCTTCCTGTTATTAATTCCATACCCATCTATTAAGGAGAAGTTCCATGAAAGTTTTGATTTGCGATAAGACCGAGAATGAATATATTGAACAGATGCGCGCCGCAGGTTTGACTGTGGATGTGCGTGACGATATTACCCCTGAAGAACTTCCCAGTGTTTTGCCCGCCTATGATGGCATGGTCGTTCGCTCGCGTACGAAAGTGAAACAACCATTAATTGATGTTTGTCCCAACCTGAAAGTGATCGTGCGCGGCGGCGCTGGCCTTGATACGATTGACTTCGAGTACGCCAGATCCAAAGGCATTACGGTCATGAATACGCCGCTGGCAAATTCTGCATCGGTGGCAGAGTTGGCGATTGGCTATATGCTCATGATGGCACGTTCTCTATATCAGGCTACGGCAACTGTCAAAGCTGAAAAATGGGACAAGAAGAATTTCAATGGCGACGAGATCGGCGGCAAGACTCTTGGCCTGGTGGGTGTCGGTAACATCGGCAAGGAAGTTTCCAAGCGCGCAGCCGTAATGGGCATGACAGTCATTGCCTATGATCCCTTCGTCAAGGAGATTGCCGGTATCAAACTGGTCACATTGGATGAACTACTGGCTCAATCTGATTACATCAGCCTGCATTTGCCGAAGACAAAAGAGTCAACCAACATGATCGGTGCGGAACAATTCGCCAAAATGAAGAAAGGTGTACGCATTGTCAACTGCGCGCGCGGCGGCATTGTCGAAGAGGCCGCTTTATATGAAGCATTGACCAATGGCACAGTCGCAGGCGCCGCGTTGGATGTCTTCGCTGAAGAACCTCCTGTAGATTGGAAATTGCTCAAGTTGGATAACGTCATTGGTTCGCCGCATATCGGCGCCGCCACCAAGGAAGCACAAGCGCGCGTCGGCGCAGAAGTTGCAGATAAATTAATTGAGTTCGCGAAGAAATAGATCAATGTCAATTATCAAATACCAATTACGTATGTTGTAATTGGTATTTGATATATGGTAATGAGGCGTCCATGAAAATCATAAACGATCTTGGCATTCAAATTCCACAGGTATATTTGCCTAAAGCAGGTACAGACTTAAATAAATGGGCAGTCATCGCCTGCGATCAATTCACATCTGAGCCGGAGTATTGGCAGGCTGTGGAAAAACTCGTCGGTCATGCGCCATCCACTTTGAATTTGACCTTCCCGGAAGTGCATCTTGAAAAGCCGGGCGAAGAAGAACGGATTCAGAGCATTCAAGCATCCATGCAGAAATATATGCAGGAAGGAATTCTCCAGCCGCGTGATGGTTTCATCTATGTCGAACGCACAGTCGGTGGAAAAACCCGCAAAGGTATTATGCTCTGTCTTGACCTTGAACGCTATGATTACAACAAAGGCTCATCCAGTCTGATCCGCGCCACTGAGGGAACCATTGTAGATCGACTCCCTCCGCGCATTAAGATTCGTCAGGGTGCGGCAATGGAATTACCTCACATCCTTGTTTTGATCGATGACCCGCACCACACGGTGATCGAGCCATTAAGCGCGGCAAAATCTACACTTGAGAAATTATATGATTTTGACCTGATGCTTGAGAGCGGCCATCTGACAGGTTATGCGGTCAACCAGGATTTTGAGAATAAAATAATTGACGCCTTGCGCGGGCTTGCCGACCCTGAAACCTTCGCTGCCAAATATGACCTTGAGCCTGATCAGCCTGTTTTACTTTTTGCAATGGGCGACGGGAATCACTCCCTGGCAACTGCCAAAGCCATCTGGGAAAAGGTCAAGCCGCAAGTGGGCATGGATCATCCTTCACGGTATGCATTGGTCGAAGTTGAAAATGTCCATGATGATGGGTTGGAGTTTGAGCCTATTCATCGTGTGTTGTTTAATTTGAAGAAGGATTTGTTCGCGGAATTACAGAAAACATTTGGTGAAAACTTCAGCTATACAGAAGTTGCCAGCAGCGATGAAATGATTCAACGGGTTGATTCTGCTGAGGGTGAGCAGCAGGTTATCGGTCTGGTTGGAGGCGGGCGCGCAAGCGAATTCGGCGTGATCGAGATCGCGCACGCGTCGTCTCATCTGGCAGTCGGTACGATTCAATCCTTCCTCGATGCTTTTTTGAAAGATGGCGGCGCGGAAAAAATTGATTACGTACACGGCGAAGATGTGGTGGAACGCCTGGCTTTACAGGCTGGCAACGCGGGTTTTTATTTGGCGGGGATGCACAAATCTGAGTTGTTCAAGACCGTGATTTTGGATGGCGCGCTCCCAAGAAAAACTTTTTCGATGGGCGAGGCTAAAGAAAAACGTTTCTATATGGAAGCGAGAAAGATCAGTTAGGAAGTTTACAGGTTGGAAGGTTTGAACGTTCAAACCTTCCAACTTTTTATTCTGCCAACATTAAAGACTTAAACGGTCCAATGCTTTTTTGAAATCAGCGGGGTAGGCTGCGGTAAACGAAACTTGTTCATTTGAAACAGGATGTTTAAAAGATAATGAGTGTGCGTGCAATGCAGGGCGGTCGATGATGTTTGTCTCGGGCGCGCTGTAGAGGCTGTCGCCTAAAAGTGGGTAGCCCAAAGCGTAGGCATGGACTCTGATCTGGTGTGTGCGGCCGGTCATTGGGCGTGCTTCAACCAGTGCCGTGCCCTCCGCCATTTCAGGGGATATTTGAATCCAGTTAAGGACTCTGAATTTTGTCTCGGAGCGCATCCCGTTTTTATTATCGACCATGGTTCGATGTTTATGCCCCACATTGACTCGCAGCGGGAATTTTGTGATTCTTTCCTTCCAGGGCGGTGCACCGACGGTAATCGCGCGATAAACTTTTTCAACTTCATGTTTTTCAAATTGAATATTAAGCGAGCGATGCGCCTCTGCATTTAATGCAAAGACCAGCACGCCGCTGGTGAATTTATCGAGGCGGTGAACCACCCATATCTTTTGATATTCTTCTTCGAGCGTTTTGACAAGATAAGGCGCGTCAGGTTCCCAGCCTTCAGGAAGCACGGAAAGCCCGGCGCGTTTGTTGATGATGAGTATGTGTTCGTCTGAATATATGATTTGCATTGGATGTGATCTTTCTATTTTGAGTGGATACCCAATATTGTTTTAATAAGTTTCTTTATCCTGGCCCATATTTTTTCGGGTAATGATTTGGGCACTGTGCGGTGAACGGCAAATTTCTTTACATAGGCGGGTACTGTCCAATAGGCTGTTAGCCCTTTGGGGAAAAGGGCTGTGTCTCCGGCGCGCAGTGTGTGTTCTGCTCCATCTTCGCGAACGATCACTTCACCTTCCAGTATATGAACAATCTCCTCGGTATAAAATATATATTTGAATTTGCCGGCAGTGCAATCCCATAGTCCGCATGAAAAATTGCCATCTTCAGCAAGCGCCAATGTCAGGGCGCGCGCCACCGGGTTTCCTTCCATAATCCAGCCGGGGTCTATGGGACTGGGTTGTAGATCGTTTCGTGAAGTAGCTCCAGTTTGAATGAGGGGAGTGATCGTGTTCAATTTGCACCTTTGACCATTTATAAACTGTTTTCCTGTAAAAGAATGACGAACTTGATTATACATCCCAAAATACAGGATGTCTTCGCGGCGATAAGTTTTACATTTTTAGTACGTGACTCTATTATTTATTTCCCATTGACATTCACGTTACGTGAGGGTTTATATTAATGCCATGTTCACTGTCAAGCAGCTTTCCAAAATGGCGGGCGTCACGCCACGGACTTTGCATCACTATGACGACATTGGCTTGCTCAAGCCATCTCGGATTGGCGATAATGGATATCGCTACTACGGGGAGGAGGCTTTGTTGAAGTTACAGCAAATTCTGTTCTATCGTGAGTTGGATTTTCCGCTCGACGAGATCAAGAAGATCATGGGACGCCGTGATTTTGATGTGCTGGGCGCTTTACAAAGCCATAAGGATGCGCTGCAAAAACAAGCGGTGCGATTAAATCAACTGCTTGCGACAGTGGACAATACCATTCAATATATAAAAGGAGAAAAAAACATGAGCCAAAAAGGTTTATTCAAAGGCTTTAGTGAAGAGGAACAGGAAAAACTTGCACAGGAAGCCGAGCAGGCATACGATCCCGAAACGGTGCGCGAATCCAACCGCAAGTGGAAGGCATACTCGCAGGAAAAGAAGGATGCAATCATTGCAGAAGGCAACCAGATTTATGTGGACATGATCGCCGCCATGCCGAAGGGCGCATTCAGCGCGGAGGTTCAGGCGCTCGTCCAACGTTGGCGTAGTCACATGGATTATTTCTGGACGCCGAACCTTGATCAGCTGCTTGGGCTTGCCAGCATGTATAACGATGACCCGAAGTTCAAAGCCAACTTCGACGACATGCATCCGAAACTCGCCAAGTTTATGTGCGAAGCGGTAACTGTGTATGTGAATGCAAGGGTAAAGGATGAATGACACTTGCACCGAACGCAAGTGCGGAGTGAAAGAAACGCCAGAGAACTTTTTCTCTGGCGTTTCTTCATTTAGCTGCTGGCTCCGCTGTATTGTTTGAGTCCCAGCTTCCATACTTTTGTGGCGATCCAAAGACTCACGATGCTGACTCCGACAAATAAAAATATCTGGCTCGGACCCAGTTCTCCGCGTAAGGCTTGCAATGGGATGGTGGTTGCCACCGCGATGGGAATAATGAATGTAACGATGATCCGCAGCCAGGCGGGATAGACTGTGGCGGGATAGCGCCCTGAATCCATCAAGGCTTGCAGGATGGTGACGTTGTTGTCGAATTTGGTGAACCAGAAGGTCATCGCGATCAAGACGATCCACAGGCTGTAGATGATGAGCGTGCCTGTGATGGCGAGCAGGATAAAGGTCAGGATGTTGAACGCGGTGGTGACGTCGCCAGTCATGTTGATTCCGACTACGATCAAAACGATTGCCAATACCAGATCCCAAATCCGCCAGACGGTGATACGGGAAAAGGTGACCAGGAACATGCTGTTGACGGGCTGCAGGATGGTGTAGTCCATGGAACCGTCGCGGATGCTGGCGTTGAATTTTTCAGTGTTAGGCCAGATCAGCGCGATCATCATCGTGTTGACGAGACGGAAAACGCCCAGCAAGGCGATCAACTCGCCCAGCCCCCAGCCGCCGAGGGTGGTGGTGTTGCTGAAAATAATGTTAAGGCTGAGTAACTCCCAGCCGAGCCACATTAAGTTAAGCAGGATGTTGACAACCGTATCGGCGCGATACGCAAGCGACATCTGAATGTTGACTTTGAGAAACGAAGCAAGCAATTTCAAAGTATGCATGAATTACGCTCCCACGGCTGAATAACGTTTCACACCATTGCGCCAGACCCAATTAAATAAAAGCGCCGAGATTCCCAGCCAGATAACCGCCATCAGATAGCCTTGAATGATTTGGTCTGTGGAAAGTTTCCCCAATATCAATTGAATGGGATAGTAAATGAGCAGTTGAAAGGGAAGATATTGGGCAATATTCTGAATTACTGGCGGCATGAGAGTCAACGGGACGAATTGACCGGAGAAGAGCAGAATTAACGCGAAATAAAATTCATGTACAGAATAGATACGCGTTGTCCAAAAGGCGAGGGCGGTGATCGTGGCAGATAGCAAATAGCCGATGAAGAAAGCCAATATCATGGCGGGGATGGCAAGCAATATACCTGTGAGGGATACGCCGCTGAAATCAGGCTTGAATAGAAAATATAAAATGATCCAGATCGGAGTCAGTCCCATCATGGTCAGGGCTTTGAATGCGATGTTGTTGACCAATCCATTGGTCAGTATGGGGTGAATCGGGCGGATCAATTCGCCTGAAAGAGTCCCATCTTGAATCTTGTATCCAAAGGTGTGAATGACAATGTTGCTGGTGAACTGATCGCAGATTAATAACACCATGTAATAAGTGATAAAGTCGTTGGCGGTGAATCCGTTTACACTGCCTTTTTGATTGGCGATGCTGGTCCACACGGCGAGGTAAATAATGGGAGAGACCAGCCAGTAAAGCAGGTACATTAGCAGGTTGGCGCGGTACTGCCATTGTTCGGCCCAGTTCACTTGCCAGAGTCTTTTGATGATAAGTAACATAGTTTCACCTTATTGATTAAAGGCCTGCTCGATCACATCTTCGATGGGCGGGTCGGTGATGGTGATATCGTGGATGGGCAGATCAGCTAACAGCTTGGATGTGATGCGTGTCACATCCTCCGCTTTGACCTGGATATAACGTTTATCCGCATCCTCTTCGTTTTGGACCTGTGTGCCGTATCCGCTTAGATCGTGCGAGTCAGCGTCTGTGAGTCTGACGCCGATCAACTTGAAGGGCGCGATCTTGTGTGAAAGGTCGGTGATGCCGCCATCATATTTAAGCTGACCCTGATGAATGATAATAATGCGTTCGCAGAGTGCGGTCACATCTGCCATGTAATGACTCGTGAGCAGGATCGTCGCGCCTGTGCGTTTGTTGTACTCCCGCAAAAACTCGCGGATGCGCACCTGACCCGTGATATCGAGTCCGATAGTCGGCTCATCTAAAAATAAAACTTTAGGGCGGTGCAGCAAGCCTGCCGCAATTTCACATTTCATACGTTCACCGAGCGAGAGATTGCGCACAGGCTTTTTCATTAATGGTTCGAGTTCGAGCAAGTCATCCAATTCTTTGTATGTCAGTTTATATTCATCATCAGGGATGCGATAAATGGCTTGATTCAGTAAAAACGAATCCGCGGCGGGGATATCCCACGAAAGTCGGTTGCGCTGTCCCATGACGAGGGTCATCGAACGCAGGTAATCGGGCTTGAGTTCCCAGGGCGTATAACCGAGTACGCTGGCTTTACCGCCCGTGGGATGTAGCAAACCTGAAAGCATTTTGAGTGTAGTAGTTTTACCCGCGCCATTCGGCCCAAGAAAACCAACGATCTCGCCCTGTGCAATATTGAAGTTGACTTCCTGCACCGCTTTCACATCTTTATATTTGCGTTTGAAGAAACTGCGGACTGCCGCGCTGAATCCCGCTTCGCGCTCGGGCACTTGATAGGTTTTGCTTAATTTCTCAACGGTAATGGTATTTACTGACATATACATTCTCTCCTGTGAAGGGAAAAATTGTATCATTAGTAGAACAAAAGTGCTAGACAGAATTTTGAATTTACCTGGAGGGAACTTATTTTGCCAATCAGCGTCAGAGATAACGAAACTAAAACCTTGGAGATAAAAATGAAAAAAACTTTCCTGTTCGCACTTGCCGCTATTCTGCTTGCCCTGACCGCCTGCTCAAACGCAAGCACAGATATTACTGGAGAGTGGAAACTGGTTTCTTATGGAGATGCCGCCAACCCAACGCCCGCCATTCCCAATGTGGATACATCCATTCACTTTGATTCAAATGGGCAGATGGGCGGGAATGTAGGCTGCAATTCCTTTGGTGGAAATTATGAAGTGAGCGGTGATACGATTGTGTTTGGCGCGGTTATGTCCACCATGATGTATTGCGAAGAAACTTCGGCGCAGGAACAAGCCGTACTCGGCATTTTTTCTGACAGTGTAAAACTTCCATTTCAAACAACTGACAGCAGATTAACGATCACATCTGCCGACGGTTCATCTGTTGTGAACCTTGTACGTAAATAATTAAAACGCCGATACGCGATACCAAATCTCCACATTAACATGGATCATCTTGCTGTGCTGCACATCCATGCCAAGGCTGGGTTCAGGAGCAGAAGGCGCGCCGCCGCGAGATTTCATCATCATCGCTTGCGGTTGAAACATCACGGGCGTTTCCTCGTCGAATGAGTTTTCGATAAAATCATACACACCCAATAACTTGACTCCCAAATTCGCCGCCACTTTCTCTGCTTTCAATTTTGCCTTCGCAAGCGCAGAGTCCAGTCCGCGCTGACGGGCTTCCTCTTCGGGATATTTCCAGTCGATGCGCTCCAGCGTAGCATTTTTCTGGGATGTGATGATATCGAGCAATTCGGCGATTTGATCCAGTTCATCGCATCGGACTCTTAACCGGTAACTGGCACTCGACGATTTGAGCAGCGCCCCGCTGGAGCTTTCGACTCGCACGCCTTGTAAATGAATATTCTCTGCCGAGATGCCGAAGCGTATCAACTCATCTACAAGCTGACTCACTTCCCTGGCTTTTTTCAGTGCCTCATTCCCGCTGATGACAGATGAGCCTTTGACAGTTACATATAAATCCGCATGTGTGGCGAGGATTTCCTCACGATGCGCGGTGGAGATTTTGATTGTGTCAGGTTTGGTTTCCATATACATTCCTTTTTTGGAGTGCAGGAGCTTGCTCCTGCGAAATGGGACGGCGAGCCGTTCCGCTCCATAGTTTTTAAGTCACAGCCAATCTTTGCTTTGGGTATTTCTCGTATTTCTTTTCTTCCACTACACGTTTGATCCTATCAAAGCCTTCCCAGACTTCTGCAAAGGATGTATATAACGGCGCAAAACCGAGCCGAATATTATCGGGTTCGCGGAAATCGGGGATGACGTTCATCTCTTCGATCAAGGCGCGGTTGATGCGGTAGCCTTCAGGGTGGCGAATGCTGATGTGTGATCCGCGTTGGGCAGAGTCCAGTGGCGAGCCGAGAGAAAAGCCGATGGGGGCGAGCCAGCTTTCAGTTAAGAAGGATGCGTAGTCTGTCAGCAAAATGGATTTCGCGCGGATGTCGTTCATGCCCGCTTGCAGAGTCGGTTCGAGGGCGGCTTCCATGGTCAATAAGGAAAGCATCGGTTGTGTACCAACGAGAAAACGTGTTGTGCCGGGCGCGGGTTCGTAATCGATTTCAAAAGCAAATGGATTTTTTTGTCCCCACCAACCCCAAATCGGCGATGACATTTTTTCTTGAATGCTTTTATTGACATAAAGAAAAGCTGGCGCGCCCGGGCCGCCATTTAGATATTTATAAGTACAGCCGATGGCAAGATCTGCGTTGCACTCATCGAGTGAGATCGGTAATGCTCCAACTGAATGACTCAAATCCCACAGTACGAGCGCGCCTTTGCGATGCGCGAGTTCAGTGATGCGTTTCATATCGTAGAGATAGCCGCTTTTGAAAAGCACATGCGAAAGTGTGACGAGCGCGGTATCTGCATTGATGGCGGATTCGAGCGCGTTGAGATTGGGCGTGATGTCGTTATCACTGGCGCCGATGTGAATGATCTCATGTTGATTGCCGAGGTTTTGTTTGATGCCTTGCAAAATATACAGATCAGACGGGAAATTAAACGCGTCTGTAAGGATGCGTTTTTTATTTGGCTGCAAGGTTAGCGCGGCGGTTGCCAGTTTGAACAGGTTGAGCGAGACCGTATCGTTAACCAAAACCTGCCCGCTTGCCGCGCCGATGAGCGTGCCGATCTTATCGCCCACGCGTGAGGGAGCATCCCACCAGCCTTTGTTCCAGCCGCGGATTAAATCTACACCCCATTGTTCATCCACGATCTGTTTGGCTTTTTCTGCAGCGGCCTTGGGCATACGCCCCAATGAGTTGCCATCGAGATAGATTAGAGCGGGGTTGGTGATGACAAAGGCTTCACGATAAGCTGTGAGCTTATCGTGCGAATCAAGTTCGAGGGCAAATGCATGTGATGGATCAAAGTTCATAATTCGCTTTTTATTTTTACCCTGCTCATCGCATATTCCGCCAGCGCGGTAATCGTCAGCGATGGGTTGACGCCCGGGTTGGCGGGCATGATTGAGCCGTCGATAATGTATAAGCCATCGTAATTATGTACAGCAAAGTTCTCGTCTACTAAACCTTCCTCTGCATTTTTTCCAATCGGCGCACCGCCCAGAATATGCGCGGTGGTGGGCAGGCCCAAAAGATTTTCGCCGATCGAGCCAAGCGCCACGCCATTGGTGCGTTTTGCAAATTCGCGCGTCAGTTCATGCGACCCTTTGACCTGTGCGTTGATCTCATAGCCGGGTTCTTCATCCGCGACCATGCCGCTGCGGAAGAGTGTAAAAAGACTGCGCCCAATGCGGAAGCGCATACGATTATCTGCGTGCTGCATGACGAGCAAAATGGTTACATTATGCGCCCAGCCCGCTAAAAATAACGCTTTCAAAAAATCAATCGGATGTATCAGCGACCACCACAAAAATTTCAAAAGGCGCACAGGCACACTTACGTCTGTATCAATCAGCGGCGCGGCCAGGAAGCGCATCAACGATGAACCATCGGGGTAGCGGACAGGTTCGACGCGAGTCATCTCATCGAGATTGTAAATGGATGAAATGGAGACGCCTTCCGAATAATTAATATCGGACGTACGAGCCACGCTTCCCAACAACCCCTCGGAGTTGGTTCTGACCATTGTGCCGAGTCTCCCCGAAAGATTCGGCAGGGACTTCTTCACATCGCGCAGGTTTAGTAATAATCTCATGGTACCCATCACGCCCGCAGAGAAAATCACATTCTGCGCGTGGACGGTTTCTTTGCGTTTAAAAAGTTTAGTAGAGGATTGGTACGTGATGGCGTATCGTGTACTTGACATTTGACTTTCGACTTTTGACTGTGTACTTTTTGACTGAGTACTGTCAAAGGTCAAAGGTCGAACGTCAACGACTTCTGTTTCTGCAACAACTTTCGCCCCATTCTTCTCTGCGAAATATAAATAATTTTTGGGTAATGTATTTTTTGCGTTATGACGACAGCCCACCATACATCCGCCGCAGTGTTGACATCCCGCGCGGGCAGGGCCGTTGCCGCCGAAAAATGGATCGGGCACAGTCACGCCCGCTTCGCCAAAATACGCGCCGACATCGGTTGCGCGGAAGGTGTGTCCCATGCCGCGTTCCTCTGCCATTTGTTTGAGCAGGTCATCCGCTTTCCATAGTTTGGGGTTGCGCGAAACGCCGAGCATTTTTCTAGCGGTTTCGTAGTGACTCTTAAGCGCTTCGCCCCATTTTATATTTTGATTCCAGGCGGGCGTGGCAAAGGTCTCATCGGTAGGGACTTCCAACACGTTGGCGTACCCTAAACTTCCGCCGCCCACGCCCGCGCCATGCAAGACCATCACACCTTTCAGTAAACTGATTTGCATGATGCCATGTCCGCGCAGGGCAGGCAGCCAGAGATATTTCCAATATTGCCAGTTGGATTTTGCAAAATCTTTATCTTCAAAGCGTTTGCCTTTTTCAAGGACCAGAACCGAATACCCTTTTTCGGTTAATCGCATGGCAGAGACACTGCCCCCGAATCCGCTTCCGATAATTACATAATCATAGAGTTGAGTCATGGCGCTGCCCTCCGCAGTAAGTTGACGCGATTATAACAAGAGCCGTCAGTGTTTGTTTTCAGCGGATAGCTCCGCAAAACGGATGTCGGATGGGAAGTTCCGTTGCACCTGATTTCAGGGCTTGTTCGATTTCGTTTTCTGCTTGTTTATATGCTTGGTCTTTTGCCATTGTCTTAACCTTGATTTTCTTGATTAATGTCTTAACTGTGATTTTCCTGATTTACTTGATTGCCATGATAGATTGCCGTGATTATCTTGATTTTTAAAATCATGGTCATCAAGACAATCTTTTCAATCAAGGTTAAATCAGGGTAATCTATCAATCCTTGAAATCATGGTTAAGACTTCTACTCATGGTCAAGGATCTTGTTATTATGCACGCGCTTGAATTGTAAACTTTTCGCGCCGAAGTTGATCAGCAGACCAATTTCCATATGATACGCTTCGAGATAATTCATGGCTTGTGCGAGGTGAACGTCTTCCAATTGAATGACGGCTTTCAGTTCGACCATGATTATTTTTTCGACAAAGAAATCCACTCTGCGCGTGCCGATCTCGTGTCCGCGATAATGGATGGAAATTTTCTTTTCGCGCTAAAAGGCCAGGTTGTGATAGGGAAACTCGATTTCCAACGCACGCTGATAGATGACTTCCTGAAAACCATTGCCAAGTGTGGAATGGACTTTCATGGCGGCGGCGATGATGCTACGGGTCAGCTCTTCGTGTTTCATACCTTGATGTCCTTGATTGTCTTAACCTTGATTTGCTTGATTATCCTGATTGCCTTGATTTTAACATCAGGGTAATCTTTCAATCCTTCCAATCATGGTTAAGACATTCCCTAATATTTATAAAATCCTCGTCCGCTCTTCCTGCCCAAATACCCCGCGTCCACCATTTTTCTTAGCAAATACGCGGGGCGATATTTATCTTCACCCAGATCTCTTTGCAAAACTTCCATCACGAACAGAACCACATCCAGGCCGATCAGGTCAGCCAGGGTGAGCGGGCCCATGGGATGATTCATGCCGAGCTTCATCACCTGGTCAATCGCTTCGGGCGTGCCGACATTTTCCTGCAACGCAAAAATCGCTTCATTGATCATCGGGCACAGGATGCGGTTCGAGATAAACCCGGGCGAGTCATTGGCTTCCACGGGTTCCTTGCCTATCACCTTGCACAAGTCCATGATGGTCTGTGTGGTTTCATTGGATGTACCCAGTCCGCGGATGACTTCGACCAGTTTCATCAACGGCACGGGATTCATGAAATGCATGCCGATCACTCGGTCGGGACGGCGGGTCACTGCGGCGATTTTGGTGATCGAAATTGACGAAGTGTTACTTGCCAAAATGACGCCTTCACGCGCGTGGGTGTCCATGTCTTTGAATATCTTGAATTTGAGTTCAGGGTTTTCAGTCGCGGCTTCAATCACCAGATCTGCATCTTTCATCGTGTCCATGTTGGTCACGAATTGAATCGCGTCTGCCGAATATTTTTGTTCGGCGGTCAGTGTGCCCTTTTCCAAAAGTTTCGCCGTGGATTTGGCAATCGTCGCTTTGGCTTTTTCCAGCGCGGCAGGCATCACGTCCATGCAGGTCACTTGATAGCCAGATGTCGCCGCCACCTGTGAAATTCCATTGCCCATGGTGCCTGCGCCGATGATGAAGATTTTTTGAATAGTCATGTCAATTTCCTTTTTTAACCACGAAGGATACAAAGCGTCACGAAGGAAAAGATTTTAAACCTTTGTGTACCTCACCTGCACTTGCGTGCGGTGCAAGTGTCGTCACACTTTGTGGTTAATGATTTTGTTCTTTCCAAATTTTAACATTATTTTGTATCTGCTCAATATGCCCGGGGATATGCGCTGAATAAATATCCACCCATTTATCAAAGGTATACGGTTCGTCATATTCGGGGTGCTTGATCCAATGCGTGTTAAAGACGATCTCGGGCACGCGCTTTAATAATTCATAGGTGGTCTTGCGCGCGAGGCGGGTCACTTCGAGCGCATCTTCAAAATTGTGCTCGTGATAGTTCAACACGTCAGCCCAGAGCGGCTGGTTGTAGCCCATGATGAGTCCGCCTGGCTCGACGATTAATTTGCGCGCGCGTAAGGCCGCATTGGTTTCGCTATCCGCGATATGGATGATGACTTCGTAGACGCTCCATTCTTTTGGCTCAGGCTTGAATACCAGCGCCTCAGCCGGGACCTCAGCCAGTACGGATTTCAACAGGTCGTATCCACGCCCGTAGAGCTCTATCTTTGATTCACGTTCTGTCTTATCCATTTTTTAATTCCTCTCTGTTTACAAGTTGACAGGTTTGAACGTTCAAAACGTTTACACTTTTTATCTTTCCAACTCAACCGCCATCGCCACTGCTTCGCCGCCGCCCAGGCATAATGATGCAATGCCGCGTTTAAAGCCGCGATCTTTCAAGGCATAGATGAGCGTGGTCAGCACACGTGCGCCGCTGGCGCCGAGTGGGTGACCGAGTGCAATTGCGCCGCCGTTCACGTTGACCTTGTCCCAGTCCCAGCCTTGATCGGCGAGAGCATAGCCATCCGCGAGTACTTGCGCCGCGAAGGCCTCGTTGACTTCAAACAGATCAACGTCACTGAGTTTCCAGTCAATTTTCTTTAAGAGTTTGGGAATCGCATACGCGGGCGCGGCAAATAAATACTTCGGTTCCAAAGCTGATTGCGCGTAACCAACAACTCGCGCAATGGCTGTAAGATTATTTTTTTCAGTATATGCGCGCGAAGCCACCACAACCGCCGCCGCGCCATCGTTCATCGAAGAAGCATTGCCGGCGGTCACTTTGCCATCGGCTTTGAAGGCGGGCTTTAATTTTGCAAGTGATTCAAGTGACGCATCTTTGCGCGGACCTTCGTCTGTGTCAAAAATGGTCACGTCACCTTTTCGGCCAGGGATTTGGACAGGGACAATTTCCAGCTTGAAACGTCCCGCTGCTTGAGCCTCAACAGCTTTCAGATGCGAGCGAAGCGAAAACTCATCCATCGCGGCGCGGGTCACTTCATATTCATCCGCGATAAATTCAGCAGCGTTGCCCATGCCCCAATTCTCAAAAGGATCCCACAAGCCGTCGTTTAATAAGGCATCGGTTAAGGGTTGATTGCCAAACTTCAATTCGCCCGAACGGCCATTGACCAGATAGGGGACTCGGCTCATGGATTCCATGCCGCCTGCTACAAATAAATCGGCATCACCAGCGCGGATGGCTTGCGCCGCCATCATCGCCGCCTTGAGGCCTGATCCACAAACTTTGTTAATCGCGCTTGCGCCGACAGTGACCGGCAGCCCGGCAAAGATTGCGGCCTGGCGCGCAGGTGCCTGACCGTTGCCCGCTTGCACAACGTTGCCCATCAAGACTTCTTCAATATGATTTGGGTCAATGCCTGCGCGTTCCACTGCGGCTTTGATTGCCACCGCACCAAGTTTTACAGCGGGAATACTGCTCAACCCGCCTTGAAATTTTCCAACCGCTGTGCGTGCCGCGCTTAAGATGACGGCTTCATTTTCTTTGCTCATCGAATTCTCCTGTGGTGATGCGGCAATTATAAAGCCTGGCGTGCGAAGCGGAGCGCGGATTTCAGTCCGCGTTCTTTTGGGATAAGGTAAAATTTATTGATGAATGAATTGAATTCTCTTTATGACCTGATCGGCGGCGAAGTAAACCTGCGCGCTCTGGTTGACCGTTTTTACGACATCATGGATTCCTCGCCTGAAGCTAAAAATGTTCGAGCCTTGCATGCGCAGAGCTTGAGCCAATCACGCGAAAAATTATTTATGTTCCTCTCGGGCTGGTCAGGCGGACCTTCATTGTATATCGAGAAGTATGGTCATCCGCGTTTGCGCCAGCGTCACATGCCTTTTTCAATCGGCGAAGTTGAACGCGACCAATGGTTGTGGTGTATGAATAAAGCGCTGGATGAAAGCAAATTACTGCCTTCGGTTACAGAACATCTTAAGACTCGTTTTACTGAGATGGCTGATTTTATGAGAAATAAGGGGAATGCGTAAAAAATAAAAAGCGTTTATCCGTGGTGAGTTTATTCCCCGATATTCTTCAACGCCTCGCGCCGACTTAATGGATGCAGTTCCTTTGTGGCTTGCACAAATTTTTTTACAGGCAAAGGATTTGTGTGCGCGTATTGACGCAGCGCCCAGCCAATGGCTTTGTTGATGAAGAATTCATTTGAGCCAAGATTTTCACGGATAAGCTCACAGAGTAATTCAAAATCTGTTTCTTTTTTATAGCCAAGCTGAAACAAAAGAGTTGTGCGCCGCAGCCAGAAATTGTCAGACTTGCGCCATTTCTTCAGATATTTTTCGCGCACATCGGGGAAACGTTTGAAATGCGTCCCAACTGCATGACTGGCAATCACGTCCACCGTATCCCACCAGGATTTGGTGATGAGTAGATATTCAATCGTTGAAATGAATTCAGGCTCGTATTTCTTTTCGAGTTTGCCCATCAAGGTCATTGAGGCATATTGAAATTCGCGCTGTGACAGTGACCATAGATCGCGCGAGATTTCATCGAGTTTAGCGAGTGGGGGAAGCCCATGTTCTTTGATGAACTCTCGTAATAATGCCGCGCTTTGCGGTGATTTGATTCCCAGGTATTCGAATTGGCCGCGCATGTACTTCTTCATCGGCTCTGCCTGCACAGAATTTACATTTTGCTCGAATAGTGACTTTAGAGAAAGGGTGTAAAGATGCGCGGAACTCATGAATTATTTTTCAAACTCTGCGCGCACGCGCCGATAGGTATCTTCCAACGCTTCAGGTAATACCCGCGTCTCGCCCAGTGTTGACATGAAATTTGTATCGCCTGCCCAGCGCGGCACAATATGAATATGGACATGCCCCAACACGCCCGCGCCCGCCGCTTCGCCGATGTTGATTCCCACGTTGAAGGATTCTGTTTTGTAGGCTTCCCGTAAAAGTGATGTGCAACGTGACGTGAGCTCCATCATTTCGGCGCGTGTCTCTGGGTTCAACGCTTCCAAATTGGATACGTGTTCAAAAGGGATGACCATCAAATGTCCGCTGGTGTAGGGATAGCGATTGAGGATCACATACGCATTTTTTTCACGGCAGGCGATTAGATTTTCGAAGCCATCCGCTTTGGCTTGTGCATTGCAAAATACACAGCCTTCCACTTTTTCGTGTTTTTCAATATATTTCATACGCCAGGGTGACCAGAGTTGTTTCATGGGATTGTCAAATAAGTATAAAGGATGAAGCATGATTTAAGAGTGATGAATTTTTTATATATATGCCGCTAGTTTAAGAATTTATCCTTCATCCTT
>Ga0105046_10002397_pt1 | contig 29626 bp, 26 predicted proteins | sample MAT03_FD_78385 | JGI IMG/M metagenome (GOLD analysis project Ga0105046, IMG submission 78385) | Freshwater microbial communities from Lake Fryxell liftoff mats and glacier meltwater in Antarctica - MAT-03 (megahit assembly) | ecosystem: Environmental > Aquatic > Freshwater > Ice > Liftoff... | reverse complement strand
GAACTGGTGGCGCGGCTGAAGCGCGAGTACGAAGCAGCGCGGGCGCGGGTGCTGTGATGACGGCCCGGCGCGGCTTTGCTCCGGTCGTCCCGGGCAGCGAAGGCCGGCGATGAACCGCCAGGTCGTCCTCAACGCCACCGTCTTCGACAGCGCTGCCGGCGTGTTGCGGCCGGGCAGCACGATCGTCATCGAAGGCGATCGTTTCGCTGCCGTGACGCAGGAGACCATCGAGGTGCACGACGTGGCGCGCACCATCGACGCCGAAGGGCGCGTCGTGCTGCCCGGGCTGATCGACGCGCATGTGCATGTCTCGGCCACCTCGCACGACCTGCCAAGGCTGGCGCTGCAGCCACCGTCGCTGACCGGCGCCGAGTCTGCGAAGCTGATGGCCGCCATGCTGCGCCGCGGCTTCACCACTGTGCGTGATGCCGCGGGTGCCGACTGGGGCTTGCAGGCGGCCGTCGAGCGCGGCTTGTACGAAGGACCACGGCTCTTTATCAGCGTGCAGCCCATCACCCAGACCGGTGGCCACGCCGACATGCGCCCACGTGGCGTGCGCAGCGGCGAGATGTTCTGCAGCTGCGCCGGCCTCGGTCTGATCGGCGCGGTGGCCGACGGCGTCGGCGAGGTGCGGCGCGCGGTGCGCGAGCAGGTGCGCCAGGGTGCCAACCAGATCAAGATCATGGCCGGCGGCGGTGTCAGCAGCCCCACCGACCCGATCGACGGCACGCAGTTCTCGATGGACGAGTTGCGTGCCGCGGTCGAAGAGGCCGAGGCCGCCAACCTGTATGTGCTGGCGCATGCCTATTCGCCCCGCGCCGTGACGCGCGCGGTGCAGGCCGGCGTGCGCAGCATCGAGCATGGCAACCTGATCGACGAGGCCACGGCGCGTGAGATGAAGCGCCACGGCGCCTACTTCGTGCCGACGCTCGCCACCTATGCCGCGCTGGCCGATGAAGGCGAAAAACTCGGCTGGTCGCCCGACATGCTGGACAAGCTGAAGCGCGTGCAGGCCAGCGGACTGCAGGCGGTGCGGCTGGCGCAGGCCGAAGGCGTGCCGGTGGTCTTCGGCACCGACCTGCTCGGCCACATGCACGAGCGGCAGAGCACCGAGTTCGCGCTGCGCAGCGCAGTGCAGACGCCGGTGCAGGTGCTGCAAAGCGCCACCATCGTCGCTGCGCGGCTGATGCAGCGCGAAGGCCAGATCGGCCAGATCGCCGCCGGTGCCTGGGCCGACCTGCTGGTGGTGGACGGTGATCCGACCAAAGACGTCACGCTGCTGGGCCACCCGGCTCAGGCGATCCGGCTGCTGATGCAGGGCGGGCGCGACATCGCGATGTAATGGCTGGACCCCCGAAGGCGCCGGCCTGTCGATGAAAAAAGGGGCCCCTCGGGGCCCCTGTTGTTTGCCGACGGCGACCGTCAGTTCAGCGAAGTGAAGCGCGCCTCCGGCCGGTCGTCCGAGCGGTGCACGGTGCTCACGCCGGCCTTCATCGCCCACGGCCGCATCTGATGGTGCAGCGGGATCAGCAGCACTTCGTCCTTGATGCGCATCAGTGCCTCCTTGATCATCGCGTTGCGCCTGGGCACGTCGGTCTCGGACTTCATCGCGTCGGTGAGCTTGTCGATCGCCGGGTCGCTGATGCGCGAGAAGTTGAAGTTGCCGTCCGCACCCGTCGTCTTCGTGCGCACCAGCGACTGGATGGTGTATTGCGCGTCGTAGGTCGCCACACCCCAGCCCAGCAGGTAGAGCGAGCTGTCGAAGTTCTGGAACTTCTGGCTGAAGGTGGCCATCGATTCGGCCACCAGGTTGACCTTGACGTCGACCTTGGCCCACATCGCACTGACGGCCTGGCAGATCTTTTCGTCGTTCACGTAGCGGTTGTTCGGGCAGTTGAGCCGGATCTCGAAGCCGTTCGGGTAACCAGCGTCGGCCAGCAGTTTCTTGGCGGCGGCGATGTCGGCCTTGACCGGCATGTCGATGTCGGGCGTGTTGCCGTTGACGCCGGGTGCGACCATGATGCCGGCCGGGATCGACATGCCGCGCATGATGCTGCGCTTGATGGCTTCTCGGTCGATCGCCAGCGACAAGGCCTGGCGAACACGCTTGTCGGCAAACGGGTTCTTGCCCTTGACGTTGCTGTACTTCAGTTCGGCGCTGCCGATGTCGGGCGCCAGGAAGATGGTGCGCACCTCGGGGCCATCGACGACCCTGAGCTTCTTGTCGGTGCGCAGGCGTTCGACGTCCTGGGTCGGGATGTCGGTGAGCATGTCCACGTCGCCGGACAGCAGCGCCGCGACACGCGTGGCTTCCGACTTGATCGGTGTGTAGACGACCTGCTGAATGTTGCCCTTGGACTTGTCCCACCAGAGATCGTTGCGGGCCATCATGATCCGCTGTTCGGGCTGCCAGCTGAGGATGCGGTACGAGCCGGTGCCCATCACGTTGCGCGACGAGAAGTTCTCTTCCTTGGCCTTGTAGTCCTGCACGCTGGTGGTCTTGTTCTTCTCCGCCCAGCTCTTGCTCATGATGCGGAAGTCGATGATGTTGCGCAGCAGGATCGGGCTGGGTGCGGCGAGGATCAGGTCGACGGTGAAGTCATCGACCTTTTTCACTTCGTTGATGCCGGTGACGTAGATCTGCATCGTGCCCTGCGGCTGCTTGATGCGGCCGAACGAGAACACCACGTCGTCGGCGGTGAAGGGGCTGCCGTCTTGGAATTTGACGCCCTTGCGCAAGTCGAAGCGCACCTGCGTCGGGCTGATGAAGGTCCACTTGGTGGCGAGCGCCGGCTCGACCTCGTACTTGGCGCTGTAGCGCGTCAGGCCTTCGTAGGCGTGCATCAGGATCGCATTGGTGGTCGCGTGGTTCTGCGAATGCGGGTCCATGGTCAGGATGTCGTTCTGCGCTGCCCAGCGCAGGGTTTGCGCATGCGCCGGCGCGGCGATGGCCGCGGCGGCGAGCGTGGTCGCCGCAAGCAAAGTCTTCAGGGTCATTCGTGGCTCCATGGAGAGAACAAGCCAGCGATGCTACGGCCACGCCGGCCAGCGGCAAGCGGGGGGAAGCCCGGGCGTGCCGTCAACCGACCTTGTAATCGGAGTCGCAGCCCTGGGCGGCTGCGATCCAGCGGAGCGCCAGTGCGCGGCCCCAGGTCGCCGGCAACCAGGGCAGCCAGCGGCGCGGCTCGGCGACCACGCCGCAGCGGTAGCGCTGGTCGTCTGCCTGCCATTGCAGCGCCACGCAGGCGCCATGCCGGCGTCGCGACAGCAACTGGCCGACAGGGCAGGGCGCGGCGGCGCAGCAAACGCCGCAGCCGTTGCAGGCCTGGCCTTCGGCCGGCTTGGGTGGCGCCTCGGGGTGCAGCAGGATCACTTGATGGTGTGGCATCGGCCCCACACTCTGGCATGAATGGCCTGCGGTCTGTCAGGAAAACAGCGGGACAACTCCGGTGCAATAGCGCTGCGGTCGGAAAGAGCGGGGTGATAGAGTCCCGACTGGCAGTGAACTCGTTCCTTCCCGTCCCCTTGCTGACGCCGTTCACGGCGCGAACCCAGCAGCAAGGCGGGCCGCAATCCGCCAACCGGTCGAGCCGGGGCCGCGGAAGGTTGATCAACCCATCGGGCCCCCGGAAACCAGGGGCCAAAGGTGAGCGAACATGATGCAGCAATACAGGACGAACTCGTACCTGTTCGGGGGCAACGCCCCGTACGTCGAAGAGTTGTACGAGGCCTACCTCGACAACCCCGGCAGCGTGCCGGACAACTGGCGCAGCTACTTCGACAACCTCCAGCACGTGCCTGCGGCCGACGGCTCCGACAGCCGGGACATGGCACATGCGCCCGTCATCGAGTCGTTCGCGCAGCGCGCCAAGGCCAACGCCTTTGCCCTGAAGGCCAGCGAGGCCGACCTGGCGGTGGCGCGCAAGCAGGTTCATGTGCAGTCCTTGATCGCGGCCTACCGCTTTCTGGGTTCACGCTGGGCCGACCTCGACCCGCTGAAGCGTGCCGAACGGCCGAAGATTCCCGAGCTGGAGCCCACGTTCTATGACCTGACCGAGTCCGACATGGACATCTCGTTCAGCGCCGTGAACACCTATTTCAGCAAGGCCGAGTACCTGACGTTGCGCGAGATCGTCAAGGCCTTGCGCGAGACCTACTGCGGCTCGATCGGCGCCGAGTTCATGCACATCACCGATCCCGCTGAAAAGCGCTGGTGGCAGGAGCGCCTGGAGTCGATCCGCAGCAAGCCAAGCTTCACGGTTGCCGAGAAAACCCACATTCTCGACCGCCTGACGGCCAGCGAGGGCCTGGAACGCTACCTGCACACGAAGTACGTCGGCCAGAAGCGTTTTTCGCTCGAAGGCAGCGAGAGTTTCATCGCCTCGATGGACGAACTGGTGCAGCGCGCCGGCACCTCGGGAGTGCAGGAAATCGTCATCGGCATGGCCCACCGAGGCCGCCTGAACGTGCTGGTGAACACGCTGGGCAAGATGCCGGCCGATCTGTTCGCCGAGTTCGACCACACGGCGCCCGAGTACCTGCCTTCGGGCGACGTCAAGTACCACCAGGGTTTCTCCAGCGACATCACCACGCCGGGTGGCCCGGTGCACCTGAGCCTGGCTTTCAATCCCTCGCACCTGGAGATCGTCAACCCGGTGGTCGAAGGTTCGGTGAAGGCGCGTATGGACCGCCGTGGCGACAAGACCGGTGCACAAGTGCTGCCGGTGCTGGTGCATGGCGACGCCGCCTTCGCCGGCCAGGGTGTCGTGATGGAGACGCTGGCGCTGGCGCAGACGCGCGGCTATTTCACCGGCGGCACGGTGCACCTGGTGATCAACAACCAGATCGGCTTCACCACCAGCGACCCACGTGACAGCCGCAGCACGCTGTACTGCACCGACGTCGTCAAGATGATCGAAGCGCCGGTGCTGCACGTCAACGGCGACGACCCCGAGGCGGTGGTGCTGTGCACGCAGATCGCGATGGATTACCGCCAGCAGTTCAGGAAGGATGTCGTGGTCGACATCATCTGCTTCCGCAAGCTCGGCCACAACGAGCAGGACACTCCCAGCCTGACGCAGCCGCTGATGTACAAGGTGATCGCCAAGCATCCGGGCACACGCAGGCTGTACGGCGAGAAGCTCGTCACCCAGGGCGTGTTGCCCGAGGGCGGGCCCGACAACATGGTCAAGGAGTTTCGCGCCGCGATGGACGCCGGCAAGCACACGGTGGATCCGGTGCTGACCAACTTCAAGAGCAAGTACGCGGTCGACTGGGCGCCTTTTCTCGGCAGGAAGTGGACCGACGCCGCCGACACGGCGCTGCCGCTGGCCGAGGTCAAGCGGCTGGCCGAGAAGATCACCACGATCCCGGGCAACTTCAAGGTGCACCCGCTGGTGGAAAAGGTCATCGCCGACCGCGCCGCCATGGGTCGGGGCGATGTCAACGTCGACTGGGGCATGGGCGAGACGTTGGCCTATGCCTCCCTGGTGGCCAGTGGCTACGCGGTGCGCCTGTCGGGCGAGGACTGCGGGCGCGGCACCTTCGTGCACCGCCACGCCGTGCTGCACGACCAGAACCGCGAGAAGTGGGACACCGGCACTTACATCCCGCTGCAGAACGTGGCCGATGGGCAAGCGCCGTTCGTCGTCATCGATTCGCTGCTGTCCGAAGAAGCGGTGCTCGGTTTCGAGTACGGATACTCGAGTGCCGAGCCGAACACGCTGACGATCTGGGAAGCGCAGTTCGGCGACTTCGTCAACGGCGCGCAGGTCGTCATCGATCAGTTCATCGCCTCGGGCGAAGTGAAGTGGGGCCGCGCCAACGGCCTGACGTTGATGCTGCCGCACGGTTACGAAGGCCAGGGGCCGGAGCACAGTTCGGCTCGCCTGGAGCGTTTCATGCAGCTCGCGGCCGACAACAACATGCAGATCGTGCAGCCGACCTCGGCCAGTCAGATCTTCCACCTGTTGCGCCGTCAGATGGTGCGCCAGTTCCGAAAACCGCTGATCATCTTCACGCCGAAGTCGCTGCTGCGCGCGAAAGACGCCACCTCGCCACTCAGCGAGTTCACGAAGGGCGAGTTCCGCACCGTCATCGGCTCGGCGCGTGCCGAAGTGGAGGCCGACAAGGTCAAGCGAGTGATCGTCTGCTCGGGCAAGGTGGCCTACGACCTGATCAGGCGGCGTGACGAGAAGAAGGCCTGGGACGTGGCCATCGTGCGCGTGGAACAGCTCTATCCGTTCCCGCACAAGGCCTTCGCCGCCGAGATGAAGCGCTACCCGAACGCCACCGACGTGGTCTGGTGCCAGGACGAGCCGCAGAACCAGGGCGCCTGGTTCTACGTGCAGCATTACGTGCACGAGAACATGCTCGAAGGGCAGAAGCTCGGCTACGCAGGGCGGCCAGCGTCGGCGTCGCCGGCGGTGGGTTATTCGCACTTGCACCAGGAGCAGCAGAAAGCACTGCTCGATCAGGCGTTCGGCAAGCTCAAGGGCTTTGTACTGACGAAGTAGGCCCACACCCGCGAAGCGCCTGCGGCGCTCCCCCCTCAAGGGGGCGCCGCCAGCGGACCGGCATAGCCTAATCCGCCGCGGCCGCTTGATACGGTCCACGTTGACACAACAAAGAGATAGACCATGGCAATCGTAGACGTGAAGGTTCCGCAACTGTCGGAATCGGTGGCCGAGGCCACCATGCTGCAGTGGAAGAAGAAGCCCGGCGACGCCGTGGCGATCGATGAAATCCTGATCGAGATCGAGACCGACAAGGTCGTGCTCGAAGTGCCGGCGCCAGCCGCCGGCGTGCTGCTCGAGATCGTGCAGGCCGACGGCGCGACCGTGGCAGCCGAGCAGCTGATCGCGAGGATAGACACCGAGGGCAAGGCCGGCACGGTGGCTCCCGCGCCCGCGACCGCCGCTGCACCCGCGCCGGCCGTGGCGGCCGTTGCTGCCGCGTCGGCATCCGAAAGCAAGTCCGGCATCGCCATGCCCGCAGCCGCCAAGCTGATGGCCGACCACCAGATGGCCGCCGGCTCGGTGTCCGGCACCGGCAAGGACGGCCGCGTCACCAAGGGCGACGTGCTCGGTGCGCTGGCCGCACCCGCCGCACCCGCCGCACCAGTGGCCGCGCCACCGGCTGCGGCCCCTGCGCCTGCCAAACCTGCACCTGTGGCTGTGAAGGCGCTGCCTCAGGTGGCCGTACCGATGCCGAACCTGGGCGATCGCCCCGAGCAGCGTGTGCCGATGTCGCGCCTGCGTGCGCGCATTGCCGAGCGGCTGCTGCAGTCGCAGGCCAGCAACGCCATCCTGACCACCTTCAACGAAGTGAACATGGCGCCGCTGATGGAGATGCGCAAGCGTTTCCAGGAGAAGTTCGAGAAGGAGCATGGCGTCAAGCTCGGCTTCATGAGCTTCTTCGTCAAGGCCGCGGTGGCCGCGCTGAAGAAGTATCCGGTGCTCAACGCCAGCGTCGACGGCAACGACATCGTCTACCACGGCTATTTCGACATCGGCATCGCTGTCGGTTCGCCGCGCGGCCTGGTGGTGCCCATCCTGCGCAGCGCAGACCAGATGAGCTTTGCCGACATCGAGAAGAAGATAGCCGAATACGGCGTGAAGGCGCGCGACGGCAAGTTGTCGATGGACGAACTGTCGGGCGGCACATTCTCGATCAGCAACGGCGGCGTCTTCGGCTCCATGCTAAGCACGCCCATCATCAACCCGCCGCAGAGCGCCATCCTGGGCGTGCACGCCACGAAGGACCGCGCGGTGGTGGAGAACGGCCAGATCGTCATCCGGCCGATGAACTACCTGGCGATGAGCTACGACCACCGCGTCATCGACGGCCGTGAAGCCGTGCTCGGCCTGGTGACGATGAAGGACGCGCTGGAAGACCCAGCACGTCTCCTGTTCGATATCTGAACCGAGGGAGGCAGCCATGGGCCTGGCCGACGAACTGCATCGACTGGACGAACTGCGCACGCGCGGCGTGCTCACCGAAGAAGAGTTCCAGCGTGCCAAGGCCCGGCTGCTGGACGCGCCCCCGCTGCCGGCCGGCGACGTGCCGGCGGTGGCTGCCATCAACCTGCTGCGCCGCAGCCGCAGCGACCGCTGGATCGCCGGCGTCTGCGGCGGCATCGCGGTCATCACCGGCGTCGATTCCTGGATCTGGCGTTTGCTCTTCGCGCTGCTGTTCCTGTTCGGCGGCTTCGGCGCGCTGATCTACCTGCTGCTCTGGATCTTCGTGCCCAACGAATGACCGGCAGCCAACGGAAAAATCCATGTCAAAGAACTTCGATGTCATCGTGATCGGCGGAGGCCCCGGCGGCTATATCGCCGCCATCCGCGCCGCCCAGCTCGGCTTCAGCGTCGCCTGCATAGACGAGTGGAAAAACGCCAAGGGCGGCCCGGCGCCCGGCGGCACCTGCACCAACATCGGCTGCATCCCAAGCAAGGCGCTGCTGCAGTCGAGCGAGCACTTCGAGCAGGCCGGCCACCACTTCGCCGACCACGGTATTCAGCTGTCGAACCTGGGCATCGACGTGGCGAAGATGCTTGCCCGCAAGGACCAGGTCGTCAAGCAGAACAACGACGGCATCCTGTACCTGCTGAAGAAGAACAAGATCGTTTTCTTCCACGGCCGCGGCTCGTTCGTGGCGGCGGTCGACGGCGGTTATGAGATCGCGGTGGCGGGTTCCGCAAATGAGACGGCTGCCGAGACACTGGTGGCCAAGCAGATCATCGTGGCCACCGGTTCGAATGCACGCGCCATGACCGGCACGCCCTTCGACGAAGAGCGCATCCTGAGCAACGACGGCGCGCTGCGCATCGGCGAGGTGCCGAAGTCGCTGTGCCTGATCGGCTCGGGTGTCATCGGGCTGGAGATGGGCTCGGTCTGGCGCCGGCTGGGCGCCGAGGTCACGGTGCTCGAAGCGTTGCCCACGTTCCTCGGCGCGGTCGACGAGCAGATTGCGAAGGAGGCACACAAGGCCTTCGTCAAGCAGGGCCTGAAGATCGAACTCGGCGTGGCCGTGGGCAAGATCAAGAGCACGGCCAAGGGTGTGACGGTGGCCTACACGAACGCCAAGGGCGAAGCGCAGACGCTGGCGGTCGACAAGCTGATCATCTCGATCGGCCGTGTGCCCAACACCATCGGCCTGAACGCCGAGGCCGTGGGTCTCGCGCTCGACGAGCGCGGCGCCATCGTCGTCGACGCCGAGTGCCGCAGCAACCTGGCGGGTGTCTGGGCGGTGGGCGACGTGGTGCGCGGCCCGATGCTCGCTCACAAGGCCGAGGAAGAGGGCGTGGCGGTCGCCGAACGCATTGCCGGCCAGCATGGCCATGTCAACTTCAACACCATTCCCTGGGTCATCTACACCAGCCCGGAAATTGCGTGGGTCGGCCAGACCGAGCAAGAGCTGAAAGCCGCCGGCCGCGCTTACAAGGTGGGCACGTTTCCGTTTGCGGCCAACGGCCGGGCTCGTGCGCTGGGCGAGACGACCGGCATGGTCAAGATCCTGGCGGACGCCGATTCCGATGAGATTCTGGGCGTGCACATCGTCGGCCCGCAGGCCAGCGAGCTGATTGCCGATGCGGTGGTGGCGATGGAGTTTCGCGCCAGCAGCGAAGACATCGCGCGCATCTGCCACGCCCACCCCACGTTGTCAGAGGCCACGAAAGAAGCAGCGCTGGCCGTCGACAAGCGCACGCTCAACTTTTGACGTTGCGGCGGCGTGTCGGTCAAGGCGCTCTATGAAGCGACGCTCGCCGAGCGTGGCTACCATGCCGACGAAGCGCAGTTGCGCGCGGTGGTGGCGCTGGAGCGCTGTGAAAACGAATGGGCGGTGTACAAGCTGCGCCGCCGCAACGCGATCACCAAGCTGCTGATCCGTCCGCCGATCCCGCGCGGGGTGTACATGTACGGCGGTGTGGGGCGGGGCAAGAGCTTCTTGATGGACTGCTTCTTCCAGGCCGTGCCGCTGACGCGCAAGACGCGATTGCACTTTCATGAGTTCATGCGCGAGGTGCACCGCGAGTTGCACGACATGAAGGGCACGGTCGACCCGCTGGATGAACTGGGCCGGCGTATCGCGCGTCGCTACCGGCTGATCTGCTTCGACGAATTTCATGTTGCCGACATCACCGACGCGATGATCCTGCACCGACTGCTGCTGGCCTTGTTCGCCAACCGCGTCAGCATCATCACCACGTCCAACTTCCACCCCGACGACCTGTACCCGAATGGCTTGCACCGCGACCGCATCCTGCCGGCCATCGAGTTGCTGAAGGCCGAACTTGAAGTCATCAACGTCGACGCCGGCACCGACTACCGGCAGCTCACGCTGCAGGATGTCGACACCTACCTCACGCCGCTGGGCGAGGCCGCCGAGGCCCAGATGGAAGCCACCTTCGAGCGGCTGACCGAGGCGCGCGACGAAGAAGCGGTGATGCAGATCGAGCACCGTTCCGTGCGGGCCGTGCGGCGGGCGGGCGGTGTCGTGTGGTTCGACTTTCGCACACTGTGCGGCGGGCCGCGCTCGCAGAACGACTATCTGGAAGTGGCTTCGCGCTTCCACACCGTGCTGCTGTCGAACGTGCCGCACATGCCGGCGCGCATGGCCAGCGAGGCACGGCGGTTCACCTGGCTGGTGGACGTGCTTTACGACCGCCATGTCAAGCTGATTGTCTCCGCCGAAGTGCCGCCTGAACAGCTGTACACCGAAGGCCTGTTGGCGCACGAGTTCCCGCGCACCGTGTCGCGCTTGCACGAGATGCAGTCGGCCGAGTTCCTGGCGCTGGCCCGGCGCGTGGTCGATACCTCGCTGACCTGATGCTGCCCCGCTTGCGATCGGTTCCGCTGCTCGCTGCCCTGTTTTTTTCGCTGGCGACTGCGGCCCTGGCGGAGCCAGCTCCTACCGAACGCCAGCGGCTGGCGGCCGAGCGTCAGGTGGTCGAATCGCGTTACACGGCCGAAGAGGTGGAATGCCACCGGCGTTTCTTCGTCACCCGCTGTGTCGATGACGTGAGACTGAGGCGCCGCGTCGCATCGGCCGGCCTGCGCCAGCAGGAACTCACGCTCGACGATGCCGAGCGCCGGGCCCGCGCAGCCGAGCGCCAGCAGGCCGTTGAACGCAAGAGTGCCGAGTCGGCGTCCCGACCGGCGGCGTCGGCGCCACCGCCGGACCTGCGGCCGGGTGCGGCGTCGTCGGCAGCATCGGGTGCATCGAGTGCATCGGCAGCCGTGACTTTGGAGCCCACGGTGCGCAAGGGCCCCAGCCCCGAGGCAGCGCGCGACGCGGCGCAGCGTGCGTCAGCGGCCGAGCAGCGGCGCCTGGACGGCGAGGCCGAGCGTGCCCGCATTTCGGCGCGTGAAGCTCAACGTGCCGCGCGCGGCAAACCAGTGGCGCCCTTGCCCTTGCCGGGCGAACTGGCCGGCAGCGGCGCGGCTCGCTGAACAGGTCAGCTGCCCTTCATCTGGCCCGGCCGCGAGGCGGTGACTTCACTTCAGCGCAGCGATGCGCACCAGCGCCAGCGACAGGTTGTCGCCGCCTCCGCGCGCGCGCTGGCGGGCTTTGCTGATCAGCATTTCGCTGGCCTCGCGCGGCGGCAGCGCGTGCAGGATGGCGCCGATCTCCTTCGGTGTGAAGTAGTGCCAGAGGCCATCGCTGCAGGCCATGACCGAGTCGCCGAACTCCAGACGGTCGATGTGCCACAGCGTCAGCGGTGGGTCGGCGTGGGTGCCCAGGCAGCCCGTCAGCAGGTTGGACTGCGGGTGCGTGTTGGCGGCCTCTTCGGTGATCTTGCCTTCGTCGACCAGCCGCTGCACGAAGGAGTGGTCGATGGTACGTGCCAGCATCTCGGCGCCGCGGAAGTGATAGACGCGGGAGTCGCCGGCATGCGCCACGTCGCACTGCAGGTCGGGCGTGACGACGAACGCCGCCACCGTGCTGTGCGGTTCTTCCTCGGCGGTGATCGCCGTCAGCTTGATCATCAGGTGCGATTCGAGCACGACCTGCCTGAGCATTTCGGCCGCCACATCCTGCGCCGGCACAAAACGCTCGAAGATCTGCGAGGCGGTCAGCAGCACCTGGTCGGCGGCCTTGCGGCCGCCACTTTTGCCGCCCATGCCGTCGGCGACAATCGCCAGTCCGCAACCTGCGACCCGATGGTGCATGATGATTTCAACCTGGTCTTGCTGATAGGCGCGGTCGCCTCGGTGCAAGCCTGTGGCTGCGGTCAAACGGAACGCCTGTGCACTGGAAGCCATGTCGCTGAATATAAACTCGCTCACCTCTGGTCACGCGTGGAGCAATGGACGAGAACCTGCATTCCCCGCTGCGGCGCCTGATCGAGTTGCGCATGGAACACGCCGATCTGGACGACCTGATCGACCGCAGCACGCTTGCGCTGCCTACCGACGAGCTGGCCCTGCGCCGGCTGAAGAAGCGCCGCCTGCTGTTGCGCGATCAGATCGCCAGGCTGAAAGGCGAGATCGACCCGCCGCAACCCGCTTGACGCCGGCAGCAGGCCTGGCCATCGCCAGCCAGCGCGGTGGCTGCATGCGTCCATGCCTGACGGAACCCGGATGACCGAGCCCGGGCTGCCCGCCCAGGTGGCGAGTGCGTTCGCGGTCGACGGGCCGCTGGCGCGCCAGAACACCGGCTTCATGCCGCGTGGCGCGCAGGACCGCCTGGCCCGCGCGGTGGCCGAGGCCATCGAAGGGCGCAGCGCGTTGGTCGCCGAGGCAGGCACCGGTGTCGGCAAGACCTACGCCTATCTGGTGCCGCTGTTGCTGTCGGGCCGGCGCGCGCTCGTCAGCACCGCCACCAAGAGCCTGCAGGACCAGCTCTTCCTGCGCGACCTGCCGCGCCTGCGTGACGTGCTCGGCGTGCCGGTGCAGATGGCGCTGCTGAAGGGCCGCGCCAGTTATCTGTGCCGCTACCGGCTGGCCGTGGCGCGTGAAAGCGATCAGCTGATTGACCGCTTCGCGCTGCGTACGCTGGCCCGTGTGGAGCAGTGGGCGCTTGCCACGCGCAGCGGCGACATCGCCGAGATCGAGGGCCTGGACGACCGATCGCCGGTGATCCCGCTGGTGACCTCGACGCGCGACAACTGCCTGGGCGCCGAATGCCCCGACTTCCGCGCCTGCCATGTCATGCAGGCCCGACGTGAGGCGATGGCGGCCGACCTCGTAGTGGTCAACCACCACCTCTTCTTCGCCGACATGGCGCTGCGTGACAGCGGCGTGGCCGAGTTGCTGCCGACGGTGGATGCCGCGGTATTCGACGAAGCGCACCAGCTCGTCGAGGCCGGCGTGCAGTTCCTCGGCACCATCCTGTCGACCGGCCAGGCCATCGACCTCGGCCGCGACATGCTGGCCACCGGCCTGCAGCACGCCCGCGGCCTGCAGCCCTGGAGCGAACTGGCCGGCCTGCTCGAGCGCGCCGCGCGCGACCTGCGGCTGGCCTGCGCGGGTGACTTGCGCGATGTGCGCGGCATCGTCAAGCTGCGCTGGGAAGATCGCGCCGCCGAAGCCGCCCTGGTGCCCTGGCTGCAGGCGCTGGCCGACGCCGCCGGCAAGGCCGCCGAGGCCACCGCAGAGGTCGGCGCGGCGAATCCGGAATTCGGCAAGCTGGAGCAGCGCGCCCGCGCGCTGGCCAGTCTGGCGCGCCGTTTCGAGGGCGACGCCGACCCCAGCCGAGTGCGCTGGATCGACATGTCGCCGCAGCAGGCCCGGCTGGTCGAGTCGCCGCTCGACATCCGTGAAATGCTCGGTGAACAGATGCGCATCGGCGGCAAGGCCTGGATCTTCACCTCGGCCACGCTGGGCGACGACAAGGACCTGAGCTGGTTCACTTCCGCCACCGGGCTGGAAGACGCCGAGCAGTTGCGCGTCGGCAGTCCTTTCGACTACCCGGCGCATGCGCGGCTGTGGGTGCCGGGGCGGTTCCCGAAGCCGAACGAGCCGGGCCACCCGGCGGCGGTGGGCGCGCTGGCAGCGCGCTGCGCGCATGCGCTGGGTGGCCGGACTTTCGTGCTGACGACCACGCTGCGCGTGCTGCCGCAGGTGGCCGACGCGCTGCGCCAGCAGGCTGCCGAACTCGGCGCCACGCTGGAAGTGCTGGTGCAAGGCACGCAGCCCAGGCGCGCGCTGCTGCAGCGCTTCGGCGACGGGCGCGGCTGCGTGCTGGTGGGCTCGCAAAGTTTCTGGGAAGGCATCGACATGCCGGGTGACGCGCTGCAATGCGTGCTGATCGACAAACTGCCTTTCCCGCCGCCGAACGACCCGCTCGTGGAAGCGCGCGTGCGCCAGTTGCAGGCGGCCGGCCGCAATCCGTTCAACGACTATTTCGTCGCCGAGGCGGCGGTGTCACTGAAGCAGGGTGCCGGGCGCTTGATCCGCACCGAGACCGACCGCGGCCTGCTGGTCGTTTGCGACCCGCGCATGCGCCAGATGGGTTACGGCCACCGCCTGCGCGCCGCGCTGCCGCCTATGGCGCTGCTGTCGGAAGAAGAAGAGGCGCTGGCCTGGCTGCAGGAACTGGCCTGGTCACATTGACCGGCGTGGTGGGCGTTGACTCGCTCCCCAGGGCTTCACCAGATTTGCCACCAGGCGCGGTCGCGCGTGCTGCCGTCGGCGCTGAGGAATCGGCTCTCCGGGAAGTTCTGCTGCAGCACGCGATCGGTGGCTTCCCGCAGCGTGTCGAGCTCCAGCTTGCGGTAACTCTGCGACAGGATGAACAAGGCCTCTTCGGTGGAGCGTGACTGTTCGAACTCGGCGACAACCTGTTTGGCGCGGTTCGCCGAGGCTACGTAGGCGCCACGGCGGAAGTAGTAGCGCGCCACGTGCACTTCATAGGATGCCAGCGACGAGACGATGTAGTCCATGCGGAGCCGCGCATCGGGCGTGTAGCCGGAGTCGGGGAACTGTTCGACCAGTTGCTTGAAAGCGAGATAGGCGTCGCGCGAGGCACGCTGGTCGCGTTCGGAGATGTCCTGTCCGGCGAGACCGCCGAACAGGCCGAGGTTGTCGTTGAAGTTGGCGACGCCGCGCAGGTACATGGCGTAGTCGAGCGCCGGGCTCGATGGGTTCAGCTTGATGAAGCGTTCGATCGTCGCCGACGCCTGGGCGCGTTCGCCGCTTTTCCAGTAAGCGTAGGCCAGGTCAAGCTGCGCTTGCTGGGCCAGCAGGGTGCCAGCCGCCAGTCCCTCGACACGTTCTAGCCCCTTGATGGCGCGTTCGTAGCCGCCGGACTCGATCTCGTCCTTGGCGTCCCGATACAATTTCTCCGCGGGTTTGCCGGCGAATTCGTCCTTCGGGTCGGTACCGCAGCCCGCGAGATGCAGCGTCGCCAGCAGAGACACAATCAGCGCCGCGCTGCGCCATACATGGGAAACATTCATCTGGGATGCCGGACCGGCGTTGCCGGATACCGTTTGGCGTCGATGCCATGATTATAGGGAGCGACTCCTGACCCCGATTCCTTCCCCGGCCACCATGGCGCTGCACGCCGGCACCGCCGACCCTGAAGCCGATGCCGACGAAACAAATGCCGAACCGGCCGACCAGGGCGCCGAGACCCGTCTCGCGCGCGTCACCTCGGCGCAGCACGGCGAGCGGCTCGACAAGCTTCTGGTGTTCATGGCGCCGGAGTTTTCTCGCAGCCATCTGCAAACGCTGATCGAAAGAGGTCTGGTCCAGATCGACGGCCAGGTGGCAGCCACCGCTTCGCGCCGGCTGCGCGCCGCGCAGCAACTGCGGCTGGAACTGGCGCCCACCGAAGAGAGCCTGGCCTTCCGACCGCAGCCGATGGCGCTCGACATCTTGTTCGAGGACGAACACTTGCTGGTGCTTCACAAGCCGGCCGGCCTGGTCGTTCACCCGGCCGCAGGCAACTGGTCGGGCACGCTGCTGAACGGCCTGCTGGCGCACCACGCCGCGGCCGCCACGCTGCCGCGCGCCGGCATCGTGCACAGGCTCGACAAGGACACCTCCGGCGTGATGATGGTCGGCAAGAGCCTGCCGGCGGTGACCGCGCTGACACGCGACATCGCGGCGCGCGAGGTGCATCGCCGCTACCTCGCGCTGGCGCATGGCGTGCTGGCCAGTGCCCCGCTGCGCATCGATGCGCCGATCGGGCGCGACCCCGCCGTGCGGGTGCGCATGGCAGTGGTGGCAGGCGCGCGTGAATCGCGCACCGATGTCGAACGTGTGGCGGCGACGGAAGGCTTCAGCGCGCTTCGCTGCACGCTGCACACCGGACGCACACATCAGATCCGCGTGCACCTGTCGTCTGTCGGCCACCCGCTGGCGGCCGACATTCTGTACGGCGGCCGGCCGGCGCTCGGCATGAGCCGCCAGGCACTGCATGCCGTGCTGTTGCGTCTGGCCCACCCGATCACACGCGAGGAATTAAGCTTCGAGTGCCCGGCGCCGGCGGACTTTTCGGCTGCCTGGTGGCAGATTGCCGGAGAACGTGTCTGAGCCGCGACGCCGTGGCGTGAGTTGCGCGCTACAATAAATCTAATGTTGATGCGGGGCCGCCTCCGTCCGAGACGCCAACCGTCCCGACAGCGACAGCGCCACCAGATGTGCGAAACGCACCTGGTCGAAAGCCCGCAGCACCCTGAGTGAGAACGAATGGAACCGCGCCGCGCAGGCGCAGTTGCTGACGGCTCCCGCCGATTCCGCTTGAATCCCCAGCCCACCGCTCGTCGGTGGCATGTCCGAACTGCAGGCCAATGAACACATTGCAGGCCAAACGCGTGATCGAGACCGCACTTATCTGCGCGCAGGCTCCGATGCCTCTGCGCGAGATGAAGATGCTGTTCGACGACGAAGTCGGTCTCGACACCTTGCGCTCGCTGCTCGATGAACTCGTGCAGGACTGGAACGGTCGCGGCGTCGAACTTGTCACGCTGGCGTCCGGCTGGCGTTTCCAGAGCCGGCCCGAGATGCGCGAGTACCTCGACCGGATGCATCCGGAAAAACCACCGCGTTATTCACGCGCCGCGATGGAAACGCTGGCCATCGTGGCCTACCGTCAGCCCGTGACGCGGGGCGACATCGAAGACATCCGCGGCGTCACCGTCAGCACCCAGATCGTCAAGCAGCTTGAAGATCGGGGCTGGATCGAATCAATCGGCTACCGTGAAGTGCCCGGACGGCCGGGCTTGTACGCCACCACACGCCAGTTCCTCGATGACCTGGGTCTGGCCAGCCTGAGCCAGCTCCCGCCGATCGAGGCGCAGGCCGGTGCAGCGGCCGCCGCCGCGCTGGACGCGCTGGCTGGCCAGGCCTCGCTGCTGGGCGACGAGCCTGACGGTCAGCCGGCCACGGCCGATTTTCCTTTGGCGCACGCTGAACCGTCCGCCGCCGATGCGCCTGCCCCGGCCGCCCCCGACGTCACCGTTCCGAGTCCCGCCACCACGCTATCGAGGCTCGAAGAATCTCCCACCTCCGGCCAGCGGGCCGGATCTACGCACTTTCCCCCCACCGACGCGAACGCATGAACCCGAACGACGCTGATACGCCCGAGGCGGACGCCCCCATTGCCGCCGCACCGGCTGACGAGGCCCAGTTGCCAGCCACCGCCACAGAGCGGCCGAAGCGGCCGCGGGCGCCGCGCAAGAAGGCGGTCGCCGCCGAGGCCACCGACGTCGCCGACGCCAGTGCCGACGCAGGCAATGTCGTCGATGCGGTGATGCCCGCCGCACCTGCAGACGCGACCTCGGCCCATCACCAGGCCGAGCCGGCCGGCGAGCCGGCGATCATCAGTAACGCGCAGTCGCAGGCCGAGCCGTCGACCATCAACGATGCAGCGCTGGGTGATGCCCCCGCCCCAGCTGCCGCCGTGGCCGACGACGGCCTGAGCGAAGGCCAGCGCCGTGGCCGCAACCGGCGTCGTGGCCGGCGCAGCGCGGAACGCGCGGAAGCCGAGGCACGGGCCGCGCAGCAACCTGAAGGGCAGGCCGCCGGTGCTGCCGAAGCGGGCGAGGAAGGTGGTGCCGAAGACGGCGCTGACGACGGCGAAGGCGCGGCGCGTGAACGCATCGAAGTGCCCCGCCCGCCGCCGGCCGAGGTCGGCGAGGTGTTCGCCGAGGTTCTTTCGGGCGCGTATGACAGCGAGCCGGTCACTGACGAAGCACCGGCCGCACCGGGCCGCCGCGTGCTTGCCGCCGAACCCGACGCGCCCAAGCTGCACAAGGTGCTGGCGCAGGCCGGCGTCGGCTCGCGGCGCGATCTGGAACAGATGATCCTCGACGGCCGTGTCACGGTGAATGGCGAGGCTGCGCATGTCGGCCAGCGCATCTCGTTCGGCGACCGCATCACCGTGGCCGGCAAGCCGATCAAATACCGCATTGCGCCGCCTCCCGCGCGTGTTCTGGCTTATCACAAGCCGGCCGGCGAAGTCGTCACGCACGATGACCCTCAGCAGCGGCCGACCGTCTTCCGCCGCCTGCCGCGGCTGCCGCAGGGCAAGTGGCAGTCGGTGGGGCGGCTGGACATCAACACCGAAGGCCTGCTGCTGTTCACCAATTCGGGTGAGTTGGCCAACCAGTTGATGCACCCGCGTTTCGGCGTCGAGCGCGAGTACGCTGTGCGTTCGCTGGGCGTGCTGGAGCCGGAGGCCAAGGCGCGGCTGCTCGAAGGCGTGCCGATCGATGGCCAGAGCGCCGCCTTCAAGAGCATCGAAGACGGCGGTGGCGAGGGTGTGAACCACTGGTATCGCGTCGTCATCACCGAAGGCCGCAACCGCGAGGTGCGCAAGCTGTTCGAGGCGGTCGGCCACGCGGTGAGCCGGCTGATCCGAATCCGCTACGGCTCGGTCGTGCTGCCACGCGGCCTCAAGCGTGGCGGCTGGGTCGATCTGCACGACGATGACGTGCGTGTGCTGCGTCAGCGTTCGGCCATCCCGCAGGCCGAGCGGCCGCAACGCGAGGACGGCGACCGCGGCCCGCAGGCAGAAGCCGGCCAGGCAGGCGCCGAACGCCTCGGGCGTGGCCGGCGCGGTGGCCGCGGTGGCCGTGACCCGGTGGCCGGTGATCGTCCGCCGCGCACCGAGCGGCCGCCACGACCGCCGCGCGGCGAAGGTTTCGAGCGTCCTGAACGCGCCGAGCGCTCCGACATGGGCCCGATCCCGAACCCGCTGCAGCAGACTTTCGACAAGCGCGCCATTCAGCAGGTGCGCGCGCAGCGCCGCGAACCGTCTGAAGACGGCCCGATTCCGAACCCGCTGCAGCAGACCTACGACAAGCGCGCCCTGATGAGCGACCGCGCGCCGAGACGCGAACTGTCCGAAGACGGCCCGATCCCCAACCCGCTGCAGCAGACCTACGACAAGCGCTTCACACAGCAGCCGCGCGGCTTCGGGCCGGGTGGTTCGTCCCCGCACGGCGGCGGTGGCGGTGGCGGCGGCGGTGGTGGCCGTGGCGCGCGCAGGGGTGACGGGCCGCAGCAGTCCGACCCGTCGCAGTCCGGCGGCGGCTACATCGGCGGCGACGCCTTCCTGCGCAAGGGCGGCAAGGGGGGTGGTCGCGGTGGCCGGGGCGGCGGTGGGCAAGGCGGCGGGCAAGGCGGACAGGGCGGCGGTGGCCAGGGCGGCCCCGGCCGAGGCCGCCCAGGCCGTTGAACGAACTCCGGGATTGGCACTGCGAAGGGCCTTGTCATCGCCTTGCCCGACCCGCAGGCTAGAATGTCGAGTTTTGCCAAGTCATTGATTCAGGAGATATTTTTCATGGCCACAGAACGAACCCTGTCGATCATCAAGCCCGACGCCGTGGCGAAAAACGTGATCGGACAGATCTATGCCCGCTTCGAAGGCGCCGGCCTGAAGGTCGTTGCCGCCCGCATGGCGCACCTCTCGCGCAGCGAAGCCGAGGCGTTTTATGGCGTGCACAAGGCGCGGCCGTTCTTCAACGACCTCGTGGGCTTCATGATCTCCGGCCCGGTGATGATCCAGGCGCTGGAAGGCGAGGGAGCGATTGCCAAGAACCGCGATCTGATGGGCGCCACCGACCCGAAGAAGGCCGAGAAGGGCACGATCCGCGCGGACTTCGCCGACAGCATCGACGCCAACGCCGTGCACGGCTCGGACGCCGCTGAAACGGCTTCCGCCGAGATCGCGTTCTTCTTTCCCGGGATGAACGTCTTCAGCCGCTGACTGCCCGCATGGCCGCTGCCTGTCGACGAGCCGGCTCCAGGCAGGCAGCCGTCCGGCACGGCGGCGCACTCGGCGCCTCGGCGCTGCAATCCGATGGTTAATCTGCTCGATTTCGACCTCGAAGCGCTGGCCGCCTGGTGCGACAGCCTGGGCGAAAAGCGCTTCCGCGCCGTGCAACTATTCCGCTGGATCCATCAGCGTGGCGAGGCTGATTTCGAACGTATGTCGGATCTCGCCAAGTCCCTGCGCCGCAAGCTCGCCGATGCCGCCGAGGTGCGCGCTTTGCGGCTGATCAGCGAGCATGTGTCGGCCGACGGCACGGTGAAGTGGCTGTTCGACGTCGGCGGCGGCGACGCCGTCGAAACGGTATTCATCCCCGAAGAAGACCGCGGAACGCTGTGTGTGTCATCGCAGGCTGGCTGCGCGGTCGGCTGCCGTTTCTGCTCGACCGGGCACCAGGGCTTCAGCCGCAACCTCAGCACCGCCGAGATCGTGGCGCAACTCTGGTTCGCCGAGCACCGCATGCGCCGCCGCCTGGCGCCTGCGGGCGGCGGCACGGCCGGGGCTTCCGCGCCGCGCGCCATCGACAACGTCGTGATGATGGGCATGGGCGAACCGCTGCAGAACTATGCGGCGCTGCTGCCGGCGCTGCGCGTGATGCTCGACGACCATGGTTATGGCCTGTCGCGGCGCCGCGTCACAGTGTCGACTTCGGGCGTGGTGCCGATGATCGACCGCCTGCGCGACGATTGCCCGGTGGCGCTGGCCGTCTCGCTGCATGCGCCGAACGACGCCTTGCGCAATGCACTCGTGCCGCTGAACCGCAAGTATCCGATCGCCGAGTTGCTGCAGTCCTGTGCGGCCTACCTCGATGCCGCGCCGCGCGACTTCATTACCTTCGAATACTGCATGCTCGACGGCGTCAACGACACGCCGGAACTGGCGGCCGAACTGGTGCGCCTGGTGCGCGGGCAGGGTGCCGACGGCCAGCCCGTGGCGCGCGTCTCCTGCAAGCTGAACCTCATTCCCTTCAATCCCTTTCCGGCCTCGGGCCTGACGCGTTCGCCGCGTGAACGTGTGCTGGCTTTCGCCCGTGTGCTGCAGGACGCCGGCCTCGTGACCACCATACGCAAGACCCGCGGCGACGACATCGACGCCGCCTGCGGCCAGCTCGCCGGCGAGGTGCAGGACCGCACCAACGTGCAGGAGCGGCTGGTCCAGCGGCGCGCCGTCATTCCCATTACGGCCATGTCCGGGGCCGGCCGATGACGCGTGGGTCTGTGTTGCCTGTCCTGCTGCTGGCCTTGATGGCATTGGTGACCGCATCGGGCCTGACGGGCTGCGTGGCGCCACCGGTCGCGGAGGAATCGCGCGAGATCCGCACGGTGTCGGACCTGACCGATGCCGATCGCCGCTCGCGCGTGCGCCTGGAACTCGCGTCGGCCTATTTCGGGCGCGGCCAGATGACGACCGCGCTCGACGAGGTCAAGCTGGCGCTGCTGGCCAAGCCCGACCTGCCCGAGGCCTTCAATCTGCGCGGGCTGATCTACGCCACGCTGGGTGAACCACGGCTGGCCGAAGAGAGTTTCCAGCGTGCGCTGCAATTGGCGCCGCGCGATGGCGACAGCCTGCAGAACTACGCCTGGTTCCTCTGCCAGCAACGGCGCTTCCCCGAGGCCGACCAGTTGTTCGAGCGCGCCCTGGCGTTGCCCCAGTACCAAGGAGCGGTGCGCACCTTGCTGGCGCAGGGTGTCTGCCAGGCGCGCGCCGGCCTGCTGCCCCAGGCCCAGCTGACGCTGACGAGGTCCTACGACCTTGACCCGAGCAGCCCGGTCACAGCGTTCAACCTCAGCGACGTGCTGTACCGGCGTGGCGAGTACGAGCGGGCGCGCTTCTACATCGCACGTGTCAACGCGCAGCCCGACGCGTCGAACGCGCAGACGCTGTGGCTGGCCGCGCGCATAGAACAGCGGCTAGGGAGCAGCGCCTCTGCGCAAATCTTCGGCCGCCAGTTGCGTGAGCGTTTTCCGCAGTCCGCCGAGGCGCTGCAGTTCGAGCGTGGCCGATTCGATGAGTAGGTTCACGCTCCACCAGCGCTATCTTTGGAACGTCGAAGCCGACTCCACGGTGATTGCCACCGCAGAAAGCTGACATGGACTCCGAACCACGCGACGCTTCCGGCAACCTGTCCGGCAACACCGCCGGCGGCTTGCTGCGCGCCGCTCGCGAGCGCCAGGGCCTGCACATCGCTGCGCTGGCCGCCGCCATCAAGGTGGCGCCGCGCAAGCTCGATGCGCTGGAGCATGACCGCTACGATGAGTTGCCTGACGCCACCTTCACGCGGGCGCTGGCGCAGACCGTCTGCCGCACTCTGAAGATCGACGCCCGTCCGGTGCTGGCGCTGCTGCCGCAGCCTGACCTGGGCCGGCTCGAGCAGGTGGCGGGCACGCTCAATACGCCGTTTCGTGACCGCCCAGGGCGGGACGACAGTGGCCTGGCGGCGTCTGCCATCCGCCCGCTGGTCTGGGCCAGCGTGGTGCTGATGCTGGCTGCGCTAATGCTGCATTTTCTGCCGGCCGGGCTGTGGGAATCGGCGCCGCCTGTGGCCCAGCCGACCTCGGCCGCTGCTTCCGGGGTGGCCGCCCCGGCATCGGAGCCCGCGATGGCCGATCAGCCTGCATCGGCGGCGGCCGCGATGCCGGCCGCGCCGATGGCCGCGGCCATCGCGGCCGAGCCGCTGGCCACCGTGCCGGTGGCGCCAGCAGGGCAACTCACGCAAACCGCTACCGCTCCGGAACCATCGGCTTCGGTGCCCGCCACGCTGGTGCAGCTTCGCGCCAGCGCGCCGTCCTGGGTCAAGGTCGAGGACGGCCGAGGTCAGCTGCTGCTGGCGCGCACGGTGCAGTCTGGAGAAATCGTGGGCCTCGACGGGTCTTTGCCGCTGCGCCTGACAATCGGCAATGCTGCCGCCACGCAGGTCGGCTTTCGCGGCCGGCCGGTCGACCTTCAGGCCGTGACGCGGGACAACGTCGCGCGAGTTGAGCTGAAGTAAATCCTTCCGATGAGGTGCCTTGATGAACGATGCCACGATGAATGACCTGCCGGCCCTCGATGATTCGGCCGACATGATCGCCGGCGCCACGCCGGTGCCACGCCGCACCCGCCAGGCGCGCGCACGCTGGGGTGACCATGTGGTGACGATCGGCGGCGACGCCCCGGTGCGTGTGCAGTCGATGACCAACACCGACACGGTCGACGTCATCGGCACCGCCATCCAGGTCAAGGAGCTCGCGGTGGCGGGCTCGGAACTCGTGCGCATCACGGTCAATACGCCCGAGGCCGCCGAGGCCGTGCCGCACATCCGGGAGCAGCTCGACCGCATGGGCATCAACGTGCCACTCGTCGGCGACTTCCACTACAACGGCCACCGCCTGCTGACCGACTTCCCGGCGATGGCGCAGGCGCTCAGCAAGTACCGCATCAACCCCGGCAACGTCGGCAAGGGCGACAAACGCGACCGCCAGTTCGCCCAGATGATCGAAGCCGCCTGTCGCTACGACAAGGTGGTGCGCATCGGCGTCAACTGGGGCAGCCTCGACCAGGAATTGCTGGCGTCGCTGATGGACGAGAACGCCGCGCGCGCCGCGCCGCGGGACGCCAAGCAGGTGATGTACCAGGCGCTGATCCAGTCGGCACTGAGTTCGGCCGAGTACGCGCGCGAACTCGGCCTGGACCCCGACCAGATCATCATCAGCTGCAAGGTCAGCGGTGTGCGCGACCTGATCGCCGTCTACCGTGCGCTGGCGCGTCGTTGCGACTACGCGCTGCACCTCGGCTTGACCGAAGCCGGCATGGGCACCAAGGGCACGGTGGCCTCGGCCACCGCGCTGGCGGTGTTGTTGCAGGAAGGCATCGGCGACACCATCCGCGTCAGCCTGACGCCGCAGCCCGGCGAGGCGCGCACGCAGGAGGTGGTGGTGGCGCTGGAGATCCTGCAGTCGCTCGGCCTGCGCACCTTCAACCCGAGTGTGACCGCCTGCCCGGGCTGCGGCCGCACCACCAGCATGACGTTCCAGGAACTGGCCAAGCAGATCGACGACCATCTGCGCGCCATGATGCCGGTCTGGAAGGTGCGCTACCCGGGCGTCGAAAACCTGAAGGTGGCCGTGATGGGCTGCATCGTCAACGGCCCTGGCGAGAGCAAGCACGCCGACATCGGCATCAGCCTGCCGGGCACCGGCGAAGCGCCGGCCGCGCCCGTCTTCATCGACGGCGAGAAGGCCATGACATTGCGCGGCGAAGGCATCGTGCAGGAGTTCCACAAGATCGTCGAGGGCTACATCGAGAAGCGTTTCGGCGTGCTCGAAGTCAGCTGAGCCGTGGCGGGCCTCGGCCCGCGTTCATCATTTTCGCGGGCGCCGTACCGCCTCCATCCATGGCTGAACAAGCAAGGGCCGCCAGGCCCGGCACCACACCGCTGCAGGCGGTGAAGGGCATGAACGACATCCTGCCGCCCGAGTCGGCGCGCTGGGAGTGGTTCGAAGACAGCGTGCGCGCGTTGATGCGCCGCTACGGCTACCAGAGCGTGCGCGTGCCGATCGTCGAGCCGACGCCGCTCTTCGTGCGCGGCCTGGGCGAGGTGACCGACATCGTCGAGAAGGAGATGTATTCCTTCATCGACAGCATGAACGGCGACCCGCTCACATTGCGCCCCGAAGGCACGGCCGGCGTGGTGCGCGCGGCGATCGAACACTCGATGCTTTACGACGGCGGCAAGCGCCTGTTCTACATCGGGCCGATGTTCCGGCACGAACGCCCGCAGCGTGGCCGCTACCGGCAGTTCCACCAGGTCGGCGTCGAGGCGTTGGGTTTCGGCGGGCCGGATGTCGACGCTGAGGTGATCCTGATGGCGCGCAGCCTGTGGCGCGATCTCGGCCTGGCCGATGTGCGGCTCGAACTCAACAGCCTGGGCCAGCCCGAGGAGCGGCGCGCCCACCGCACGGCGCTGGTGGCGCACTTCGAGGCGCACCGTGAACATCTCGATGCCGAGGCGTTGCGCCGCCTGCACAGCAACCCGCTTCGCATCCTCGACACCAAGAACCCCGCGATGCAGGCGGTGGCCGAGAGCGCGCCGCAACTGCTGAACTTCCTCGGCGAAGCCTCGTTGAAGCATCTGGACGGCGTCAAGGCCGCGCTTGACGCGGTCGGCCAGCCTTACCGCATCAACCCGCGCTTGGTGCGCGGCATGGATTACTACAACCTGACCGTCTTCGAATGGGTCACAGACCGGCTGGGCGCGCAGGGCACCGTGTGCGCGGGTGGCCGCTACGATGGACTTTTCGAACTGCTCGGCGGCAAGCCCGCACCGGCCGTCGGCTGGGGCATGGGCATCGAACGGGTGCTCGACCTGTTGCTGCAGTCGGGCATCGAAGCGCCTTCGGCCGCGCCCGACGCCTATGCGGTGGTGGCCGATGCCGGCATGCTGCCGGTGGCCATCACGGTGGTCGAAGCCCTGCGTGCCGCCGGCCTGGCTGTCGTGCTGCATGCCGCCGGCAAGGACGGCCAGGGCAGCATGAAATCGCAGTTCAAGAAGGCCGACGCGAGCCATGCGCGCCACGCGCTGGTGTTCGGTGCCGACGAACTGGCGGCCGGGCAAGTGGCCGTCAAACCGCTGCGCGACATCGGCGCCAGCCAGTGGCTTCGTCCGCTGGCCGACGTGGCCGCCTGGGCGCATGAACTGCGCACCCCATAATCGCGGTCTTTGCCCGCGCGCAACGCTCACTTCTCATTCATGGCCACACAACTAGACCTGCAGGAGCAGGAGCAACTCGACGCGCTCAAGGCGTTCTGGAAAACCTACGGCAATCTCGTCACCTGGCTGCTGATCCTGGCGCTGGCGGCCGTGGCCGGCTGGAACGGCTGGAACTGGTGGCAGCGCGACCAGGCCGTGAAGGCCGGCGCGATGTTCGACGAACTCGAACGCGCCGCAGTCGCCGGTGACGCCGACCGGACCGGCCGCATCTTCGGCGACCTGAAAGAGCGGTTCCCGCGCACCGCCTTCACCCAGCAGGGCGGTTTGGCCGCCGCCAAGGTGCAGTTCGACAAGGGCCAGGTCGACGCCGCCATGGGCACGCTGACCTGGCTGGCCGAGAACGCCAGTGAAGATGAAATCCGCACTATCGCCCGGTTGCGACTTGCCGGCCTCCTGAGCGATGGCAAGAAGTACGACGAGGCGCTCAAGCAGATCGACGCCGCCAAGGCCGCCGGTTTCGAGGCGCTGGCGCAGGACCGCCGCGGCGACGTGCTGAGCGCGATGGGCAAGCCCGCAGAATCGCGTGCCGCCTACCAGGCGGCATGGGCGGCGATGGACGAGAAGGTGGAATACCGGCGCCTGGTCGAAGCGAAGCTGACCGCGCTGGGCGCGGCGCCTGCGCCGGCTGCGGCCTCAGCCGCCTCCGGGGCGGCGCGGTGAAGCTGGTTTCGCTGCTCGCTTCGGCAGTGCTGCTGCTGGCAGCCTGTTCGTCGACCGACAAGCCCAAACCCACTGCGCTCGAGACCCTCGAGCCGAAGATCGCCGGCCGCCAGGTGTGGTCGGCGCGGGTCGACAGCGTGCGCTTCCCGCTGGCCGTGGCTGCCGTCGACGGCAAGTTTTTCGCCGCCGGCACTGACGGCGTCGTTCTGGCGCTGCAGGCCGACAGCGGCAGCGAGCTCTGGCGCACCAGCGCGGGCGCTCCGCTGGCGGCCGGTGTCGGCAGCGACGGCCGCTTCGTCAGCGTGGTGACGCGCGACAACGAGGTGCTCGTCTTCGAAGGCGGGCGCGAACTCTGGCGCAAGCGCGTGCCTTCACGCGTGGTGACGGCGCCGCTGGTGGCCGGTGAACGTGTCTTCGTGGTGGGCGTCGACCGCATCGTGCATGCCTTCGACGCCCTCGACGGCCGCCGCCTCTGGGTGCTGCAGCGGCCAGGTGACGCGCTGACGCTGGCGCAGGGCGGCGTCATCGCCGCCCACCGCAATACGCTGCTGGTCGGGCAGGGCGCGCGGCTGACGGCCGTCGACCCGCTGCGTGGCACGGTGACCTGGGACGTGGCGATGGCCTCGCCGCGCGGCACGAACGAAGTCGAACGTCTGGCCGACCTGCTGGGTCCGCTGCTGCGCGTCGGCAACCGGGTTTGCGCGCGCGCTTTCCAGTCCGCCGTGGCCTGCGCGGACGCCAGCAATGGCACCCTGCTGTGGTCGCGCAACGCCGGTGGCGTGCAGGCCGTCGGCGGTGACGCCGAGCGTGTGTACGGCGCCGACGCCAGCGACCGCATCACCGCCTGGAAAGCCACCGATGGCGAAGTGCAGTGGACCAGCGAGCGTCTGCTCTATCGGCAACTGAGCGGCGCGGTGGCGGTCGGCTCCTCGGTGGTGTTCGGTGACAGCGAAGGCCAGGTCCACTTCCTGTCCGCGGCAACCGGCGATCTGCAGCTCCGCCTGCCGACCGACGGCTCGGCGGTGGTCGGCACGCCGGTGCTGCTGGGCACGACCCTGCTCGTCAGCACACGCAATGGCGGGCTGTTCGCCTTCCGCCCCAATTGATGGCCCGCATTCCTCGCCACGCGCCGCAGCGCTTCCGGCGGCGACCGTCGACGAGGCACGTCGACCGATGAAGCCCGTCATCGCACTCGTCGGCCGGCCGAACGTCGGCAAGTCGACCCTGTTCAACCGCATCACGAAAAGCCGCGATGCCATCGTCGCCGACTACTCCGGCCTGACGCGTGACCGTCATTACGGCGACGCACGGCTGGGGTCGCGCGAGTTCATCGTCGTCGACACCGGCGGTTTCGAGCCGGACAGCATCACCGGCATCGTCAAGGAGATGGCCAAGCAGACGCGCCAGGCCGTGGCCGAGGCCGACGCGGTGATCTTCGTCGTCGACGTGCGCGGTGGCCTGTCCGCGCAGGACCACGACATCGCGCGCTACCTGCGCACCACGCACAAGAAGGTGCTGCTGGCAGCCAACAAGGCCGAAGGCATGTCGGAGTCGCCGCTGCTCGGCGAGTTCTTCGAACTCGGCATCGGCGAGCCGCATCCGGTCTCGGCAGCGCACGGGCAGGGCATACGCAGCCTGCTCGAAGCCGCGCTGGAAGACTTTCCGGAAGACGAAGAGACTGACGAAACCGATGCCGCCAACACGCCGATCCGGTTGGCGGTGGCTGGCCGACCCAACGTCGGCAAGTCGACGCTCATCAATGCCTGGCTCGGCGAAGAACGGCTGGTGGCCTTCGACCAGCCGGGCACCACGCGCGACGCCATCCACGTGCCTTTCGAACGCGAGGGCCGCAAGTTCGAACTGATCGACACCGCCGGCCTGCGCCGCAAGGGCAAGGTCTTCGAGGCGATAGAGAAGTTCTCGGTGGTGAAGACGCTGCAAGCCATCGCCGATGCGAACGTGGTGCTGCTGCTGCTGGACGCCACGCTGGGCGTCAGCGAGCAGGACGCCCACATCGCCGGCTACATCCTGGAGTCGGGCCGCGCGGTGGTGGTGGCGGTCAACAAATGGGATGCGACGGACGACTACCAGCGCCAGAGCCTGCAGCGCTCGATCGAAAGCCGGCTGGCCTTCCTCAAGTTCGCGCCGGTGCTCAACATCTCGGCGATCAAGCGCCAGGGTCTGAACGCGGTCTGGAAGTCCATTCTCCAGGCCCATGCTTCGGCCACCGTGAAGATGCCCACGCCGGTGCTCACGCGCCTGCTGCTCGACGCGGTGCAGCACCAGGCGCCCAAGCGAGAAGGCAAATTCAGGCCGAAGCCGCGTTACGCCCACCAAGGCGGCATGAACCCGCCGATCGTGGTGATCCACGGCAATTCGCTGGAACACCTGACCGACAGCTACAAACGTTTTCTCGAAGGCCGCTTCCGCGAGCATTTCAAGCTCACTGGCACACCGCTACGCATCGAGACCAAATCGTCGCCCAACCCTTTCGACGTCAAGGGCTAGCGGAGCAATTTTGGCTTCGCCTGATGGGCCATCGCCTGTGTGATAAGGTGGTGACTTCTATTTCATCACGGAGAATATCGTGAGCAACAAAGGTCAACTCTTGCAAGATCCCTTCTTGAATCTGCTTCGCAAGGAGCACGTTCCGGTGTCCATCTACCTCGTCAACGGAATCAAGCTGCAAGGCCATATCGAATCCTTTGATCAGTATGTCGTGCTGCTGCGCAACACGGTGACGCAAATGGTCTACAAACACGCCATCTCGACGGTGGTGCCGAGCCGGGCTGTCAATTTCCACCCGGCCGAGAGCGGCGACCCGGTTTGAGCCCGTTCGCTCAATTCAGCGTCTGCACGCGCCACCCACCTTGAGTTCCTCTCCAACTCCGGCCCTGCCGCAGGACGGAGGTCTGACGCGCGCCGTGCTGGTGGGTGTCGACCTCGGCGGCGCGGCGGGTTTCGATGCCACTCTCGAAGAACTGGCCCTG